>FUWD012864729.1_pt1 | contig 13882 bp, 13 predicted proteins | sample 1063281 | NCBI WGS metagenome assembly FUWD01 (sample SAMEA79048168, study PRJEB19326) | metagenome | biome: marine
GATAAACCGGCGCCCGAACAGCAGGCATCATCAACAGCTCCGACAAATAGCCAGTCAAATGTGACGGCTTTGGAACATCCAGCGGAAAAACCGCTGGAACCAATCCAAAAAGAGACGACTCCTTCCTCCGGTCAGCCATCCACTGCGCAGGTAAATGGACCACCACAGGTGAAGCCAAAAGCGCCAGAGCTTGAGATATACCATCAGGCCGGCAAGGTATATAACAGGGTCCCTGATGTAGTGACACACATACCCAAATTTGGAGACCCCTCGCTGGCCTCTGTGGCTTTTGTTTTTCAGAATAGGGCCAATGCGCCCCGGGAAATTAATATACTGCTTCGAACGCCAGGTGGAGAGCTGCGGTATGATGGGCAAATTCCTCCTTCCAGCAATGATTTCAGGGTTATTTACCCTCGCGATTTCGGAACATCCGTGGAAGGGACAGCGCCATTGGGCCAATACGTGGAAGAAGTTACTCTTGATGGCAAACCCTGGCTGGCGAATGTTTTTGAGATATCCAAACCCAGGGAAGCTCAACCAAAGATACTGAATGTCAAAGTTCCCAGTGAAGCGCAGGCGGGGAAAACCTTTACGGTAACTGTGCAGGCTCAAAACAAGGGGGCTGAATCAGACTATGGTGGAATCACCGTATCATCCCCGGATCCGGCGGGATTGAGGATTGTTTCGGCCAAACCAGGCAGGGTTTATCCTGCAGGGAGCACCGTCCTTTCGGTTACCACGGACAAGATCCGAACCAAGGTCCCCATGGCCGAGCAATGGATTGAACTGTGGAAAGAAAACAAAATCTATGAAATGCAGGTCCAGATTCAGGCAGGCAGGCCTGGAAAGCACGCTCTCTTTGTTCGCTGCGCCATCAGGGGTGTTAATGTCAAGAGTAGCGTTATTCTAATGGATCCGGATTCCGGACGGACTGTAGATCAACAGGGGTTCCCTGTTCAGGTTTTCATGATTAATGTACGATAGATTGTAAATCCGACGCAGCGTCATTTTTGGCAATATTTTGGAGCTCGACATGGTTGATTATATAAGACTGTTTGCCGTATTAATGGTTGCCTTGATCCTCGGCGCAGCTATAAGCGCGGATGCGGCGCCCAAAGAGGAGCCGTGGTCTGAAATCGAGGCCAGGACCAAATTTCTCAGGACCAACCATTATATCGAAACTATTCGTGTTCATTCAGATGTGTTCAGAAGCGCAAGGGCAAAGGGTGGGCAGGATGTGCCCGGTCCATTTCCTGTCCATGTAATCCTTCCGGAGAATTACGAGATAGACATAAACCGCCGCTATGGAGTTGTTTATCTACTGGGCGGCAAATCAGGCTGGGATAACGGGCCCGAGTTGGGCGGCGCGACTTACTGGTCTGTCTGGTGCAAGACACCATTGACAATGGACAACCTTAAATCAGGCGCAATGACCAAGGCCAGCTTTCAGGACAATATCAACGATCGTGAACTCCAGATGTTCAATCAGTGGCTGGCGGAAAATCCGTATGAGGATCTTATTGTTGTGTCCGTCTGGAACCCCGGCGGCGGGGCTACCGGAAACTATGAGAAATACCTCCTGGATGAGGTCATTCCATTTATTGACGCCAATTACAGAACTGTTCCGGATCGAAGATTCAGGGGGATTGACGGGGCATGCGCAGGAGCGGCGCAGGCAATTATGATCTCTGCGAGGCGTCCTGACATTTTTGCATACGCCGGCGGCCAGCAAACTGATCTGGGTAGTTACCCCATGACGCCGGATGTCTGGAGAAGCAACGTATCGCGGATTAAAAAGGCGGGAGGCATAGCCTATAATATCAACACAAACGTTAAGGATGGCTGTAACTCCTACAGTAACAGGGGGAGACTCTATGAACTGGTTCAGGACATTAAAGGCGCAGGATTTCCGGTTGATGTTCATGTCTTCGAAAGCTGTGGACACGGATATTGCGCTTACAGGTATCCTAATGGACATCAGGCCCTTTACTGGTTTTCCAGACAATTCTCAAAAAACTTCAAGGCGCTAGGGATAAACCAGGACATTCAGCCTGCGGTCGCTTCGGAGCCTCAACAGATTAAAAGCGCTTCCAGCTCCACTGACAAAAATACCGAAGCCAGGGGTCCCGGGCTCCTGCCGGGTTATTGGTAGTGATTTCAAAAATTCTTCTGACCGCTTATTCAGGATTCGCCGCTGCGATTATTATCGTTCTTGTGACTAGCTCCGGCTGTTACGATCAAAAATCCTCGGACAATATAAATAGAGAAAGGGGCATGGCTTCAGACACGGCCACTTCCGGCGCGCGTTCGGGCCAGGCCGTAAACATTTCAGACCCTCTCCTGAGATTTGTAGAGCCGGTCTCAGATGTAACAGCCCCGAGTGAATACCTTTTTCTTAAATCAGAAAACTCGCCCGACGCCGTCGTCGCTGTAACACTGCCACTCGATTACAAAAAACACCCTTCAAAGAGGTATCCACTGGTTATAGCTTTTGGCGGCGCCGGAGAATGCGCTCGGGCGCCTCGGGAAGGAGCGCTCGCCTGGGTGAAATACTACAGGATGGATGAAGCTGTGAAAGCTTTAACCACTAATCACCTTGAACCAGTTGATTTTAGAGGTCTGGTGACACAACAACAATTGACCTATTTCAACAACAGGTTAAAAAAAGAGCCTTACTCAGGCGTCATCGTGGCCTGCCCATATTCGCCGCAGATTAGCAGTGTCAAAGAATTTGAAGACCCAAAATATGAACGTTTCATAATCGATGAACTTATTCCGCTGTTGAAGCGAAGGTATCGGGTTGCCCAAGGACGTGTAGGGGTCGATGGCGTCTCTATGGGTGGAGCCAGGTCCATGTTTTTTGGACTCAAATACCCGGTTGTATTTTCTTCCATCGGATCGTCGCAAGGCGCCTTTGGCCCATTTATGGACACATTCAGCGACCTTGTCCACAAAAACAGGGAGATCCTGAAAAAACGTCGCATTCAATTGGTCACAAGTGACGGTGACGGGATGGCGCCTTCTGTAAAAAAGATGAGCGCCTTACTTAAATCAGAGGGTATTCCCCATACTTATTTGAACCTTAAAGGGCCTCACGATTACATATTCAACCAGGGTCCGGGCTCAATATCCTTGCTGATGTTCCATAATACGGTTCAGCCGATACAATCCCTTGGACCTGTGAAGTAATACCAATTTGTGTTTGAACAGGCGAATCGGCAAACACCAGAATGAGGGGAGCGCAGGGCGGTGTCGCTAAGAAAAGCTGATACACTTTTGATGGGCGCTTTGAAGCGGCGAATGTTTACAGCCGCAGCGCTTATAGTCTCATCAAGAGACGAGACCATTCACACCGGATATTACGGGACTCTGGGCGAAGATCCGGAATCTCCTGTAAATGCGGCCACACTGTTCGACCTTGCCTCTCTTACGAAGGTAATCGCCACAACGCCATCGTGGTTCCTGTTAAGCGCCAGGGAACCCGAGATTCTTGACAAGCCTCTTACCGTATGGTTTCCGGAAATTCCCCCGGATAAATCGGAGCTTACACCACGGATGCTACTCGCTCATTCATCGGGCCTTCCCGCATGGAGACCCTATTATTTGATGAGCATGGGAGAATCTCCGCGTGAGTTCTTGAAACAGAGGATTCTCTCCGAACGCCTGGTCTATCAGCCCGGGCATGGTTTTCTCTACTCGGATCTCGGATTTATACTGCTGTGCCTGATCGTGGAATCCGAAACCGGGACACCTCTTGATCTGTTTGTAAAAACCTCTGTCTTCGAAGCGCTTGGCCTGCAAAATGAACTGATGTTCACACCTTTAGATTTTACTGACAGAATAGCTCTTACCCGGCCAGGCGAAAAACCTGGCCTCGTCAATGACCTTAACGCTCGTTCACTGGGCGGAGTCTCCGGACACGCCGGGCTCTTCGGCACGGCTAGAGGTGTAACAGAAATGGCCCGCCAGATATTGACAAGCCTCAAGGCGCAGGACGCTTTCTTTGACAATCGCATAGTGTCAAACTTCTGCATGCCGGCAAGGTTTGACCCGGCTTCCTCCAGAGGCTTGGGATTCGACACAAATATTCAGGCGGATTGCTCTTGCGGGTCCTTCTTCAGTCCTTCAAGCCTTGGTCATACAGGATTCACAGGCACATCGCTGTGGATCGATCCGGAAAGGGAATTGATAGTGACTCTGCTGACCAACCGCGTTTACATGGGGGAATCCGATTTCAGGATCAAGGATTTCAGGCCCTTAATACACAGCGCAGTTGCCGAAGAAGCCTAGTAAACCATCACATACCATATTATCGGGGCCACTATAATCCGATAATAGGCGAAAGGCGCCAGACTCCACCTCTGAACCATTGCTATGAAAGACTTGATCGCAATGGCCGCCACGACAAAAGAAACTACAAAACCAACCGCAAACAGCGGTATGTCTGAGAATTCCAGGATATTCCAACTCTTGAAAAGATCATAGCCTGTCGCTGCGATCATAATCGGGACAGCGGCCAGGAATGAGTACTCCGCCGCTGTCCTTCGGTCCAGGCCCGAAAGAAGGCCTCCGACTATCGTAGAGGCGGATCTGGACATACCGGGCCACAGGGAGAAACACTGGAAACACCCTATGATGACAGCCTGACGGTAACTGAGCCGGTCCAGACTGGCGGTTCGAGAGGCCGGCTTGTACCTTTCCGCTACTAGTATGGCGATTCCACCAACACCAAGCGCAAGGGCCACCGTCATGGGTCCGAACAGATAAGCCCGGATTGAGTTTCTGGCCAGATAACCGACCACCATTGCGGGAAGGCTTGTGAGAATCAGAAATAATATCCCCCGATACCCTTTGAATCCATTGGACTGATCCAGGCTGAAACCACCGCCCGGGATCAGGCCTACGAACCTTTCCCAATACAGGACCAAAACAGCGAGTATGGCCCCGAGCTGTATGAATACCTCAAAGGAAGCCGCCTTCTCACCGGTAAAGTTGAGGAGGTCTCCAGCAATTATTAAATGACCTGTGGATGAAACAGGCAGAAATTCTGTTAAACCCTCCACTATTCCCAAAATGACGGCGATCAGGTATTCGTGAATCAATTCAGGGCCTCCTCTTACTTAATACTTGTTTTTCGTGACCCGGCTCAGTTCATCAAACAAGAATAATCGCAGGTAATTGTTTATTTGGCGTCCAGCAACTCGATATCAAATATCAATGTCGCGTTTGGTGGAATCACGCCGCCGGCTCCTGACGCGCCGTATCCGAGGTTCGACGGGATCGTTATCTTTGCCTGGCTACCAATGGGTAGGAGCGCTACACCCTCATCCCATCCGCGGATAACCTGGCCACTCCCAAGATTGAAGGTAAAAGGCTTGCCACGATCCCTTGAGCTGTCAAATTTTTTACCGTTTGCAAGCGTTCCAGTGTAATGTACGGTGACATCCTGGCCGGACTTGGGTTTTGGCCCGGAACCTTTCTTGAGTATCTCGACTTTGAGACCGGACGGAGTAGTGAAAGAATCCGCAGCGTTCACCGTTGTAACGATCATAAAAGGTATTATGGCTGAAAAAATGATCAGGCACGCCAATATTTTGTTTTCCAAGAGAAGTCTCCTTTTCAGTATAATTATAAGATCGACGCATGTTTTACCAGTTGGGAGTTTCTGTGTCCAGACATGATAATTAACAAAGACGCCCGTCAGAGAATTATTCTTGCTTCAGCTTCTCCGAGGCGAAAGGAATTGCTCGAAGCCCTGGGTATTCCATTTTCTGTTGAACCTTCAGAAGTCGAGGAAATCATGCTTCAGGAAGAGAGTCCTGAAGAACAGGTTCAGCGACTTGCCGATGAAAAGGCGTCGGACGTAGCGAAAAAATACCCTGCGTCCTGGATCCTCGGCGCCGATACCATAGTAGTAATCGACAGCCGCATTCTTGGCAAACCGTCTGACAGGGCTGAGGCGGAGCGCATGCTGTCCAGTTTGTCCGGAAGGGCTCACTCTGTTTTTACTGGATATTCCATATTGAACCTGAGCTTTCCAGGGTCGAAGATCGTCAGGTTCTCTCGCAGCGAGGTATTGATAAGAAAGCTGACTCGAGATGAGATAAAAGGCTACGTCCGTACAGGTGAACCCATGGACAAGGCTGGCGCTTACGCTATCCAGGGAGTCGGGGCCGCCATTGTTGAGAGGGTTTATGGCTCCTATACGAATGTTGTTGGGCTGCCGCTATGTGAGGTGGCCCGTGATTTCAAGAAGCTTGGAATATTTGATTTTCTGGGAGTTCAGCAAAATGATAAAGGAAAATCTTGATCTGTTGCGCCTGAGGATTGTGGCCGCCGCCAGGAGAGCAGGTCGTGATCCAGGTATGGTTAGGATCGTCGCTGCGGCTAAGACCCAGGCTCGTGAGTCTGCGGAAGAAGCCATAAGGCATGGCGTCACCATAATCGGACACAATTACGTTCAGGAAGCTAACCGAGAAAGACCATCAGCCGAATGCGGAGCTTTCGAATATCACATGATAGGGCATTTACAGAAAAACAAGGCCAGGAAAGCTGTCGAAATATTTGATGTAATTCAGACGCTGGATGACAACGCGACTGCGGCGGCGCTGGATCGTGCGGCCTACGAAGTGGGCAAATCTTTGGGTGTGATGGTTCAGATTAATCTTTCAGGAGAACCCCAGAAATCCGGGATCCCGCGCAACGAAGCCTCCGCCATGATACAGAACATTCAGTCATTGAAGAATCTTCGTCTTTTAGGTCTTATGACCATGCCTCCTTTCTTCGACGACCCGGAGGCCGCCCAGCCTTTCTTTCGGGAATTGAGAGAAATGCGCGATGAATTAATTGGCGCCGGCGTCATGGAACGATCCGCCACAGAACTGTCTATGGGCATGACCGGAGATTTCGAATGCGCTGTTGAGGAAGGGGCGACAATGGTCAGAATAGGAACCGCGTTATTTGGTCCTAGAGGCTGATCAGACGGAGGCGAAATTTTCTTTGGCGAACGCCACTCTCTCCGCAACGCTTCCGAGGTCTTTGTAACAATGTTCAACCATTTCCAGGCGGGGGATAAGTCCGGCATTGTTGGCGACCTGAATATTCAGGCCGGGTCTGGCGTTAAGTTCCAGGGTCAATGGCCCTTTTGTTCTATCCAGGACGATGTCCACGCCCAGGTATCCCAGACCGGTCAATTCATACCACTTGCCGGCCAAACCAAGTAGGTTATCCCATCCCGGTATGGACAAACCGGAAACCGGGGCGCCTGTATCCGGATGTTCCGAGACTACATCATTTCCTTGTACACCGCGAAGGGTAATACCTGTAGCCATGCAGATTCCCACACCTACGGCGCCTTGATGCAGGTTGGCTTTCCCGTCGGATTTTCTGGTGGGGAGCCGGACCATGGCCATTGTAGGAACACCGAATATTGTTACAATACGGATGTCAGGAACGCCTTCGTAACTAATTTTCTCGAATAACGGATCGAACTCGACCCTATACTCCACCAGCGCTTCGTCCGGTTGACCACCAAGACTGTAAAGGCCGCTCAATGTGTTGAAAACATGATGTTTGAATTCTTCGAGGCTTATCGCTTTTCCATCCTGTTTACTAAATGCGCCATCTCTTGTCCGTGACACAATGAGAATTCCCTCACCCCCACTCCCATGCGCCGGTTTTATGACAAAGTCAGAATAATCTTTTAGGAAATCTGGTAATTCGTGAACCTGGCCTGCAACTTCGACCAGGGCGTAAAGTTCCGGCACAGGGACTCCGTTAGCCTGCCCAAGTCTTTTGGTGCGCAATTTATCATCCACAAGAGGATACAGATGGCGGGGATTGTATCTCAAGGTGAAGTTGGCGTTTCTCCCGTTTATTCCAAGGACGCCCTTGCTTTTTAATCTTCTCAGCACACCGAACATATGATCTTCATCCCCTGGCCAGAGCCTTAAACCTGTAAAGGTCCATGATGCGGTATCCTGAATAACGCCCTAAAAGAAGTGTAACCGCTAGCAGAACCAACAACAACTCCGGAAACACAAAGAAAATATGCTCGAGAAATTTGTTGTTCATGACTACAAACGCCAACGATGCCGCCACTATACTTCCTCCGCCTGATAAGAGTGACTCTGCCGCGCCCCTTTCTTCCCAGACAATTGACATTCTTTCAATGGTCATTGTCAGTATGACTAGAGGAAACAACGCCAGGGATAATCCCTGAGCCAGGCCCAAATTGTGTGTAAGGATACTGAGCCCCAGGTTCAGCAGGACTACGACAATCAGAACAGCGGCCAGCCTCGGAACAACAAGCAGCTTTAACTTCTCCAGATAAAATCTGGTTATAAGCCCTAAGGTTACAACAATAGCGAATAATAGAATGCCCCAAATAAGGCCCGTCTCCCTGAAAGCGAGAGCTATCAAAACAGGCATGAACGTCCCAAAGGTCTTTATGCCGACGATGTTACGCAGAACCACAAGGAGTAACGCTCCTATAGGTATAGTCAGCAGGATTCGAAATACAGACTGGGTGGCTACAGGAAGAGAAAACAGCGAGAATTTCAGCAAGAGCGGCTTTGAGATCTCACCTCGGAACTCTGCCGGCACTATAGCTTCATCAACTTTGGGACTCACTGATATGACCGTAGTCAGTTTGGATCCGCCTTGCATTTGAACCAGAGGATTCTCTCCCCTCCACCATGTCAACCAGTCTTCGGGCACAGGCGATACAGCGGTAGTTATCTCAAAGGTCAGCCACCTGTTTTTATCGAAGACCTCCAACCAATGCAGTAAATTAACTTTCTTTGAAAACTCCAACCTGTCTTCATCAAGATTGATTCCATGCGCTACCCTCGCGTTGATTCCGGCCTGGGCAAGAATACGCGAGGCTAGGTCCGCCTTGTTTCGTTGAGTAGTTTTATTACCGAGAAGAAGCCTTACGTTGTCATCAGGGTTGACGGCGTTCAGTCTCTTAAGAAGTTCGGCGACAAAACTCCTGGTGTCGGCTGATCTGGGTTTTATTTCTTCGATAATGGACGCTGCCGCAGCCAATTTTGGTCCTTTAAAGCCCGGATCTGTAATCCCCGGTGGTTTCACCTCTGATTTTGACGGTTTTTTCGCTGTCTTACGCACCGTAGACTGATAGTACAGGTTTTGAGTCCCGCTTGCTTTGCGTATCGTCCATACGGCCGATCTGGCGCCTTCCTCCATTGACGTATTCAGTCCGTAACCGGTTGATATAAAGTGTTCATCGGTGAAAACGAACCGATCCCTGCTGATTGGAAGGAACATCGTAACCTTTACCGGGGCGCCTTCCGCTTCGAAGCGAAGATGAGCTTCCACATGCCATAAATGAACCTTGGTTTTAGGCGATAGAGGAAAACCCAGGTAAAAGGCCTTGTAAGCAAAAACCCCGAGCCCCAGGATGGTCAATCCAAGCGCCAGCGTGAAGAGCCGGAGTTTATTCACCTCGTTATTTCTCCTGACAACCTGGATCGGTTGTGTTCTCTATGGATGGGTCCGGAATTAATCTTCCCGCCATAAAGCTTCTTCCTATAAGGAGAGGGTATTTCAGTATCCGCCTGTCAACCAGGCCGACTTCCGTTTCAGCGTAATGGTTTCCAATGCAGAGGCCAAGGTTTACAACGTAACGTTCCTGGCTGGGACATCCATGACGTTTGACCTTGGTCACTCCCGCAAGTTCCCGTTCAAGGGTGACTTTTTGACCTTTTTTGTCGGCAATTGTGAATTTGACCCATGTCCGGCCATCCCGTTCAAATTTTTCTATGTCCAGCGCATTTACGGAACAACTATCCGCTCCAGTGTCGAGTTTTGCGTCGAGCGTAATGTCGCCCGGCGTTATCCGCGCTCTTTCGATCCAGCCCACGATTTGCTTTTCCTCAGCATGTAGGCCGGCAGGAATCATGATAGCCATTAAGACTATCGGGAAATATGCCCTGATGTTCATACTACCTCCCCTTGGCGATGTATTTCATTGTAACTGTATCCACTGATTCGGCGCCGCTACCGCGTCAATCGAAGTATTAGAAGGTTGTGATATCCTGTGTGACATACGATACGTTTTGATCAGGGACTTTTTCCAGGATCAGGTCCGCAACCTGGTGATGGCCCTGTTCTGTTGAAAGACTTAAAGCGGTAAACCCTTTTCTTGTCCTTGCGTTAACATCCGCATCATTGGCAAGAAGCAGCGCCACGATTTCCTTACGACCACTGAGCGCTCCACAAATCAGGGGAGTCTGACCGTAACGGTCTTTCGCGTTCACGTCAGCGCCCTTTTCCACAAGAAGTTCGACAACTTCTACATGTCCCCGCAATGAGGCTTCCATTAATGGCGTTTTACCATATCTGTCTCTAGCGTTGACGTTTGCCCCTTTTTCCAGCAATAATTTGACTGTTTCGACTTTACCGAGTAATGCGGCCACTCCAAGCGCCGTCTTACCTTTGGAGTCATGGCCGTCGAGCTGTACGCCTACATCAATGATCGAGGCCACTTGAGATACTTTTCCCCGGGACGCGGCGCTGGTTAGCTCGGAATTAAGGTTTCTTGAAACACCAAAGTTGGCCCAGAAAAAGCCCAGTCCTGTTAGAACAATAACTATAGGGAATATTTTTGTAACGTTGTTCAATTTTCCTACTCCAAGCCGATGAAACAATCACACCAGCCAAGATGAGTCAAGCCCCAGATTATAACATATCGTTTTAGTTGAGTTATTTTATTACACTGTGAAGAGGAGAGGAAAAGATCAGGATCAAGAATCTATGGCTTGCTGCTTATATTGATCGCTAAATCTGTCAGCGTATTTCATGATCCAGTCGATGACTGCGTCCTTGCCCAGATCCCTGCCCGCTTTTTCAGATTCAATCCATTTATGGCGTTCAATTTCCTGAGCCTGAATTTTAAGATACTCGTTCAGATCCATTTTAGCTACTCTTGGGCCTCAGTTGTCAATATATTCTATTTCATGTACAATTCTCGAAATACTGTTATTCAAAATGAAGCCTCGTGTCAAGGTTATTGTTAAATTAGTGTGAGTTTTTGGTTCGTTAAGCGTTAGCATGGAGGATCTATGTCCAACCCCTTCAAGATCATTAATTCTCTTGGGCAATCTATCTGGTATGACAACCTGGGCCGGGATCAGATCCGGTCCGGATCTTTAAAAAGACTCATAGAAAGAGATGGAATTACCGGCGTCACATCAAATCCCACAATTTTACTCAAAGCCATCAGGGGCCAGAAAATATACGATGATGACATCCACAGTAAAGTGGACCAGGGAGCGGACGTGTCCGCCGTGTATGAACATTTGGCGCTGGCCGACATTACGGAGGCGGCCGACCTCCTTGCGGCGGTTTTCAGAAACACGGATGGCCGTGATGGGTACGTCAGTCTGGAGGTTCCGCCAGAACTGGCTTATGAACGATCAAAAACCGTGGTCGAGGCCCGAAGGCTTTTCGAGCTGGTGGGCAGGCCTAATCTCATGATCAAGGTCCCGGCCACAGCTCAGGGAATAGGAGCAATCACTGAACTCACGGCCGCAGGCGTAAACATCAACGCAACACTCATCTTTTCTCTTGGGCAGTATAAGGCTGCGGCTCAGGCATATATGCAAGGGCTTGAGCAATGGAGCGAAAAAGGTGGGGATCCGAAAAAGGTCGCGTCTGTCGCCTCATTCTTTGTAAGCCGTGTCGACTCGAGCGTGGATGAAAGACTCAAGGAATTCTCAGGACAGGGAAGCCGTTCCATGTGTCCGGATCTTTTGGGTAAAACCGCTATAGCAAATGCGACTCTCGCTTACGAACACTACATGGAAATCCTCGATTCAGAACAATGGGGGTCTTTGGAAAAACAGGGGGCAAGAGCGCAGAAGGTTCTTTGGGCAAGCACCAGTACCAAGGACCCGTCTTATCCAGATACGTATTATGTTGACAAACTTCTCTGGCCAGGAACCATCAACACTCTTCCACCATCTACTTTAGAGGCTTACAGGGACCATGGAAACCCTGATCTCCGTTCCGCTCCGGACCCTGCGCAGGCAAGAAGGATTTTTGAAGCTCTAACGCTGCAAGGTTTGAACATTGACCTGATAATGCAGAGGCTTCTTGAGTCTGGTGTAAGCTCTTTTGAGGATTCATTCAGCGAACTGCTCGCTGAAATAGCCGGAAAAAGAACCAGGTTGCTCAGGGGTTACGGTCACAGATCCGCCTCCCTGGGAAAATTGAGGGAAAATGTAGATGAAATATTGAAAAGGCTGGATAACGAGAAAATAACCGAGAAAATCTGGGACATGAGGCCTGAGCTATGGACTACCTCTCTGGCCGGTAGAGCGGAAATAGTCCAAAGACTAGGATGGCTGCGTGTCGTGGAGATCATGCAGGGCGAGGTTGACAAATTAAAGGCCTTTGCGCAGGAAATTGTTGACGAGGGCTTCAGACACATCGCCCTAATTGGTATGGGTGGAAGTTCAATTGCCCCAGAGGCCTTCATGCAATGCTTCGGGACCGGAGAAGACCGACCGGACTTCAGAATCATCGATACAACGGTCCCTGACGCTGTCCTCGAAATCGAGCGTTCCATGGATCTTCGCAAAACCCTGTTCATTGTAAGCAGCAAGTCGGGGGGAACCATTGAGGTGATATCCCTTTTCAACTACTTCCATCATCGAATGCGGGAATTGGTTGGCGCCTCCGCCGGCAAACATTTTATTGCAATTACAGATCCGGGTACCAGCCTGGGAAGACTCGCGTCAGAGAAACAGTTCAGAAAAATTTTCCTGAACCCGTCAGACATAGGTGGCAGGTATAGCGCTCTTTCTTATTTCGGGCTTGTTCCAGCCGCTCTAATCGGACTCGACTTGTCTTTCCTGCTTGTTCGAGCAGCGCAGGCGGTGGAAGGCTCGGGTCATGACGCCCCGGCTCTTGAAAGCCCTGCGGCCTGGCTGGGCGCAATAATGGCTGGAGGAGCCCTTGTAGGGCAGGACAAGTTCACATTTATCATATCGCCACCCCTGGAAGGATTTGGATGTTGGCTGGAGCAGCTTTTGGCGGAAAGCCTCGGTAAGGACGGCAAGGGCGTAATCCCGATTGAAGGCGAGTCAGTAGGGCTACCAGACGCTTACGGCCCGGACAGAATCTTTGTCTACATGCGCCTGGATGGGGACGCTTCACAGGACATGAGGGTTTCCGAGCTTGAAAAAGCTGGATTCCCGGTTGTTACACTGAGAATGCATGGGGCTTACGACACGGGAAGAGAAATATTCCGCTGGGAATTCGCCACTGCTGTGGCAGGAGAAATACTCGGGGTCAATCCATTTGACCAGCCAAAGGTTCAGGAATCCAAAGATATTACTGAAGCCAGATTAAAGGCTTACTCGTCCCACGGGGAGTTTCCTAAGAGTGATTTTATCGAAGTGGTAGCTAATGATTTTGTTGAACAGATTCAGAGTTTTGTCTCGCAAGTAGGGCCGGGAGACTATGTAGCTGTTTGCGCCTTCATTCGTCCTTCCACGGCAAACCGGGCGGAACTTGACAAACTCAGGATATTTATAAGAGACAGGTTCAAGGTTGCCACAACAGTCGGGTTTGGTCCAAGATACCTGCATTCTACAGGTCAAATCCATAAGGGAGGCCCCAATAATGGGCATTACGTCGTCATTACATCAAAGGATGTTGAGGACTTTCCCGTGCCAAAAGCCGGTTACTCATTTGGTCTTCTGAAAGAAGCGCAGGCTTTGGGTGATGTAGAAGCGCTGAAAAAGTACAACCGAAGAGTTGTCTGGATTCGACTCGATGATGATTCCCAGTTAGGCAAAATTCTTGAAGCGTTGAGGTAGTCTATTAACCATGGCGATCCCATGTGTTTGGTTTT
>FUWD013378112.1_pt1 | contig 13881 bp, 16 predicted proteins | sample 1063281 | NCBI WGS metagenome assembly FUWD01 (sample SAMEA79048168, study PRJEB19326) | metagenome | biome: marine
CTTTACAGCGTTGGACTCTTTACAAGCGTTGGACTCTTTACAATCGTTGGAATACAATTCCAACTTCGTAGATGGTCTTCATATATCATATAAGGTTTCAGATGTTCTAGAATAGATTCGTTCATATCTTCATTTTATCGTAGTGTCTTTATTAGGTTTGAAATATGTATCTTGGATATATTTTTTTTCATCTTCCACTGAGGTTATAGTATTTTGTTGTTGATTTACATAATCACAATAATTGCGTAACAATGAAACGTCTTCGTGTGATAATTTTGTAAGATTCACAAATGTACCATTACTATTTTCGTTTAATGGAATATAACTACGCTCATGTAGAATCCGTAACACTTCAATTTGATGTTGAAACGTCATATTCTCAATATCCGTTTTTAGCACAGATAGCATATAGTATATAGTCGTACATCTTTAATTCCTAATCTTCTAATATCTCCCTTCCATTGATTTTACACCTAAGGTTTCACCTTTTTTTTAATGGTTAATTGGGTTGGATTGACGTCTGAAGACGTATAACTAACCAATTCCGCAATGATTGAGATATACGTGTCATTCAATTCATATCGTTGTCCTATAATTTTAGCTTTTAACTTATCCCCAATACGAACATTATTAAATTCTGAATGTTTATAATGATGATCTCTTGCAATATATAGGATTAACGGAGAAGGACTATTACCTTCTAATTCTGCTTTGATACCTGCCGTTTCTGTAATGAATTTTGCGACACAATCAATAATCATCCCTTCCACCGGACAACAAATTAAGCATTCTAGAACGACATCAAACATGACATCTGAACCTTGAAGTCTTCCACTAGAATAACTCAATACCTTACAGGAGTCCTTTTTTACAAATCCATCTACAATACATTTACCTCCAATCTCAAATTCAATATTATCTTGCAAAGTTTGTTTGATATTTCCATCCATATACACTATAGATAAAGATAGACGATGGGTTATAATGGACTGTGAAAATATATGATTTCCTTGTATTTGTTTCCGTCGTAACATGTCGGCTTTCTTTGCGGATTGAACCACGGATGTAGTACTCATAGTGTAAAGATTAGATAATTTTTAAATCATTTCATTTTTCGGTTATAATTCATTAATTAAAATAGATTCATATGGAGTTAAAAACCATCTCTTTTGTTGGGTTTGTTCTAAATCTTTGTGTCGGAACCAAAACTCTTGAATAATACATAGTTCATATCTTGAAAAGGAGGATTTAACCGTATACTGGGTTTCTTCCAATACATCGGTTAATATTTTGATGGATTTGATTTTACTTGCTTGGTCACATCTAGCCCCACTGTTTCTAGATTGAGACATATCCCGTATTTTAAACACCATATAATCCTTTTTAAATATCACCATACTCCCGATATATTTATTCAACCGTTCTTGAATAGGAAATACCTTTTGTATATTTTTGGTAATCCCTTCAGACAAATCTTCATAGTCTTGTGGTTTTGCAATGCTCCATTGATGAGGTAATGTAGGAGAGGATACTATCAACTGTTGTTTACCTAAATTTTGAAGTTGTATTCCAATCCTATCTTTAGAAGGAACAAACTTATGTTTAAAATATGCACGCGTATGGTTTAACAATACATCGTCTTGTTCGGTTAAGGTTTCCATATAATTTAATAATGAAAGGGTGTCTTCAAACAATAAGGATTCTATAATATGATGTACAATAAATGTCTCTAATAATTCTTGTTTCCACCCGTCTTGCTTTAAATGTGGTATAACCACACTACATATTTTATACCAGTCGTCCGTGTGTGTATCTATGGTTTGAACGACCAACGAGGTTTCAAACTGTTCTTTCATGGAATACCATACATCATTTTTTGTCGTCTTTTTTTCAAACAACGGTATAGACTCTTCTTTCGGTATCTCAAATTGTAAATCTCTCCGTTTATATTCAATCGGAACGGAACGTTCATACCTAGATATACGTACATTGTTTATTTCCAACGGTTGAAATAAATATAATTCTCCTATATTGACTAATCTTCCAATTCGTCCATACATATCTACTATATATTCGTTGTTATCTATTACCATTTGATGTAAGGCAGAATTGATTTGAATAAGTGGATAATGTTTATTTGCATTGATTTCGTGAATTAATTGTTCTTTTGTATAAAAAAAACGTTCTTTATAACAATCCCGTATACGTTGTAAAATTTTATCAATATTCATCTGGATAAACGTTTCATTGTAAGTATCCATTGAAATGACGGGATTCCCCTCCTTGGTTGGCTTACATTCATACGTACATTTACTTAAATAATCACACGTAGAAGAAAAAGGTTTATCTCCAACGACATAATCAATCGTTTGTTGGGTGGACATTGTTTGTTTCACTACCATTTTCATATCGTCTGCATTAAACCCCGTTTGTTCAAAATTTAATAAACAATCTACAGACACTTCTTTCAGAGCACGACTCACTAACCCGATTTGTATCGCTTTCAATTCTGCTAAACGATATACATATATATCCACTGCTTCTTCCCTTGGATTGGATAATAAAGTACCGTATAAAAATATCTGAACGTTTCGTTTTTGAAATGGCAAATCTTTATGACTACATTGTCTAACCGCTCTTCCAATGATTTGTTCGATCCGGTTCATATTATACCATGGCTCTAATACATGGACTTGACGAATGTATTTGAAATCTAATCCTTCTGACCCCGCTTGAGATATCAATATCACTTTTACTTTCTCACCGTCTTTGTTGTCTATATCCGTGCATCGTTTCAAGTCAGATACGTTATCGGGAGACAATGCTTTATCACCCGTTATCATAACGTAGGATGCTTGTGAAAATATTCCACTTGATTTAGGTTGAAATGTATTTGCGTCTATGGGTTCAGAGACTTGTGTTTTAAATAAGGATTTCCCTCCCGCTCTACGCAACCCCATTTCTTCTAAGGCAAGGGCCATCGGAATCAATCCTCCATCAATATACTGAGAGTATATTAGGATGATTCCATCCGACCTTGCAATGGTTTTACATATATTTTCAATTTTACAACTATACTTTCCAATCTCTGTTAAAGAGAATAAACGTCCGTATTCCGTCGTTCTATATTCAAATTCACCTCTAGATAAAGGGGTTGTAGTTTCTTTATACTTCATAATTCGTTTCAATCCATTCTTTCCAACCAATTCTTTGGGATCTATCCGTTTTCCTTCTTCTTCTAATTTAGAATGCGGATATACAATATTGAGTGCTTCCAACGGACGTTGTAACATGGTATACCCAAATTTTTCCATATTTTCAAAAGACGGCATATGTTTACCGGTGTCTTCTTTAAATTGCTGGAGGATGTACTGGTATCCCCTTTCTTGTACTGTACCAATTTCTGTAAAATATAAATGTAACATTTCAATGGGTTGCAGAATCGTCATTCCATTCATTTGTTGTGTGGGCATGGTTACCTGTCCCAAGGTTTTACTTGGTTCAAAATCATTGGGCCATAGTCTATAAGGAAATGTGTATGGATTATCGCCGCGCACAAAAGATACATATCCAGTTGCTTTCCTAGTTAACATGTCCCTTCCTATTTCTTCGCCCTCCTCGTCTACTTTAAATGAACCATCGCTTTGAAATACGTCATTGACTTGAAGGGTAGACCGTCCATCGTTTATATTCAGTAAATTCAAAATCCATATAATTTCTTTATACGTGTTATACATGGGGGTTGCAGACAATAACAACAAACGCATATGAGGTACATTATTTACTAGTTTCAACAGTTCTGCCGACACGAGTTTATCCTTATTATCTTCGGTCATACGAATATTATGTATTTCATCAATTATAATCAACCTATTTTGAAACGTTTTCAACAATTTTTGTTTTATAACTTTTGTTTTTTGTGAAATGGTTAGTTCACTGGATACTTCCGATTTTTTTTTAATATAATTTGCAAATTCAATGTATCCTAAAAATAAATAAGCAGACTGTATGATACGTTTGATTTGACGGATGACTTTATCTTTCGTCAATCCTTTCATATGCATGGGGTTAATTTCACTTAAATATTTATTACCTGTACATGCTCGTATATTCCATAATCCATCAATCAATTCTAGTTTTCGTTCATCAAACATTTGTAAATAAAAATTTTGTTGTACGTTTGGTGAAGCAACAATAATGATTCTTTGGGAAAGACCCATTTGTTTTAAATAATTCCTCATTTCTTCCGAAACACTAATGGCGGAACACGTTTTTCCGCTACCTAATCCATGGAACAAAAGCATACCATTATAAGGGGTTTGAAAAGATAAAAAGTTTCTTACAAACATTTGATGTGGTGCAAGTTCAAAGGATGCATTACATAATGCATCGGATATATCTTCTATATTACCTTTATCCTTCGGTCTTTCGTACCTAGTATCGTAAAATTCTTTTCGTGAAGCGATAGACACATTAAAGTTAGGGTCATCCAAAGATGGATACAAATAAGAATATTCTCCACTCGTTGCTTGTATTCTATTTTGTAATTCTATGTCTTGTCTTTGTAGATTTAAGGTTTGGTCTACTAACTTTTTTTTGCGTGTCATTGGTTTCTTATAGGTTTGCTCTACTAACTTTTTTTTGCGTGTCATTGGTTTCTTATAGGTTTGCATATCAATATTATATATATATTCTATATTTACATATTATTTTATTTACACGTTCCATGATATTTTTTTTTTCAATATTATATTCCCGTATCATCTGTATAGCATGGTTGAAGTCTACCCATTTCATATCACTCACTTCGGTTTTCTGTATTCCTACGGTAGGTACATCGGAATCCATATGGGCAGTATAATAACAATGTTTGTATGACTTATAGTTTGACCCTGTAAATACCTCTTCCAATGGCATTATATTTTGCATTATATTCAGTGAGGTGGAAGGATATCCAGTTTCTTCTTCAAATTCTCTAAGCGCACAATTTATATTTTTTTCTTGATAATTTCTGCGTCCTTTTGGAAACCCCCATTCGGGCTCCGTCCATTGTGTGCTGGAAGAGGCAATCAAAGATTGCAATGTATAATGACTTTGTTTATTATGTATTCCTTGAACTACTTTATTATATTTATCCCTTGACAATTGTTCCTCACCTTTATATTGAATGCCTATATTTCCACCCCATAATTCTTTCCATAATGTATCAAATGGTTTAGTCAACAATCTTTCTTTCTCGTGGATAGTCATCTCATTAATAATATTTTGAAGATAAAATGGATTATTTGGATTATATTTTCCTCGCATGAAATCTACATATCCTAAAGAATCCTTTCTACATATGAGTAAATAATTAGGTATATTATATTTATCGTATTTAAAGACAATAATACCTAAACTCGTAATTGGTTTTTTGCATTGATGAAAAGAATGTCCGTATTCTAAACAGTTATTACAAGAATTCGTATTTGTCATTACGCTATTCTTGTAATTAAAACTTCTTTATATCCTTTAACATGACGCTAGAACCAGATATATGGGGTCCACCTTATTGGTTTGTATTACATACCATTGCCTTGACCTATCCCTATACGCCAAACGAGGTCATTAAAAAAAAATATTATGAATTCTATCAAAATCTACCATTGTTTTTACCTATAGAAGAGATTGGGAATCAATTCAGTGTGTTGTTAGATACTTATCCAGTTACACCTTATTTAGACTCAAGACAATCCTTGATGCGATGGACGCATTTTATACATAATAGAGTGAATGCCTCTTTACGGAAACCAACGTTAACGTTTGAAGAAGCCATGGCGCACTATTATGAACATTATAAACCAAAACAAGTAAAAGATTTAACTCAATTAAAACGACGTGAAAAGTATGTATTCTTATGTTTTATGATTCTCTTGATCGTGTTAATTTTATATTTGTATCATAATTAATACTCACCATTTAAAGTTCGGTTTCCTCCTCGTTCATTCAAATATTTCATTTGTTCTATAGATATACATGCGCAACCAGAAGAGTTGGAATAAGTAGAAGGGCAACACGTTGGGTCAAAAGTATTCTCCTTAAACAATAATAATTCTCCTTCCGGTAAAGGAACACTTCCACCCACGTTATTCTTTAATTGATTATACCAATCTTTCGGTGTAAATACACCGGTTCCAACGAATCCTTTATCCTTCCATGAAACGGGAACCCCTTTACGCATGCTATAATCAAGAGCGGCCATTGTAATCTGTATACCCGATTGAAAACCTTCAAGTAAACCTCCAGAACAGCTACACCATACATTCGTACCTATAAACATACCTACCACTAGTATTAAAATCAAATTCCTTATAGATAATTTTTCGCCAAATATGTTTATAAACGGCATATAGTTAATACAAAGATAAAATTATAATTTACGGTAAGCTTTATTTAAAATTTCATCGGTCATATATCTATCTATACCCCGATTATAATCTCCGATAAATACGTGTTTCATTTGAAATCCGTTCTTATTTGTAATAATATGAATGCATTCAGGAGGAGCCTCTATTTTAGTCCAAGTAAGTGCATCGGGGTACGAATCTAGCAAAACAATGTCTATGTTTTTAGTGGCAGACACGACCGGTTCTCCTTTATAGGATATATCATAAAACGCATAAATATCATCTGTTTTTACGCGAATAATACTTTCAACCGTCTCACCGTACCATAAGATATCCCCAACGTTTAACGCATGCATACATACAATCTCTCCCGTGCTTAAACGGATACGTGTATTGGGGTGTACACCCCCGTCTAAATACGTATGAACGTCTGAAAGTGTAAAGGTTTCAGGTAAATAGTGTTCAAGGTCTGGATGATGTTTTAAGGCTTGCATGTCTTCATCGTCTAATTCATCCCAATCTGTAAATAATAAATCTTGAATACGGATTGTTTTATGTTGTGTACCGATGCAATATATATAGGGTTCCTTAATATCATCTATACGACGACTTTCGGTATGACACGAGGCAATTACCCATCCTCGGTTCTCTTCCAATACGGGATGACCTCCTGATACAATGACATTATGTATCTTATAAAATACGGTACCTTTGGAAGTAGATTTCATAATGGAAGTTACCACATTATCATCGTACAATACCTCGCCTAATTCTAAATCTTTCATAGGGATGAAACCTCGTTGTTTGGTATGTATTGGAGTGTCTCCTAGAAACAATAACCAGGAACATATGGTGGCGTAGAAGATGGAGGAGCAATACATCGTTCATACTGTTCATTATCACTACAAAGATTACAATGGGTATTAACAATAACGCCAAAAAGGTTGCTGCTGCAAAACCCGCCGCTAAAGTGGGTGGAAAAAGCCATCCGACGGCAAAACAAATCATTATAAACGTAAATATTATCCATAATAGATTTACACTGAATTCATAAATAAATAAAAATCCACTTTCCATGGTTAGAAATCCGCCATACAGTGTATATATACCACTTACGATGGCACCTTGGGTTTTACCCATCATGGCTTCCATTTTACGTATCATGTATAAGATTGGCAACGTGATGTTGAGAGAACGATTGAATAAATCGGACCCTTGTTCTTCTATACTGTCACGTATAGTGTCAAACAATCCTCTTACCGCATGAATGGCTGAACTCAAGTCATTCATAACCGTGGTTTGAATACTTAATATATATTGGATAGGAGCAAGTGCATACTGGATAAGGTCACTTAATATATTTTGGATACAATATTCAAAATTTTCACCAGTATATTCAAACGACGATGTTCCTTGTGGTGCATTTATCATTCCTGCAAATGGAATCACCGATGGATTACATCGTTGATTTGCCCAATCATCTACTATAGGTTGAGTATTATTGATAATTATATAATAATTAAATACTAAAAATACAAGGATGCATAGTATAATGGTTATCCATATATCGCCAGCATATCTATCGGAGAAACTACTTTTAGTATATAAGTTGGATATATCGTCATAAATGTTATTCATATGATAGTATTATATAATTCTAACCTAATGTTTTTGCATAAGAACCATTGTTATCTTCCCAATCATGGAATAACCAATTACCAATTGGAATGGTATGATTGGATGTAATTAAACAATATAAGACATCATGATTTTCATTGCTTTGGGTTCCATCCGTTGGGTGTCTTTGTATCCACTCTTGTACTGGAATAAAATCTTGGATATCTTGGTCGTAGATCAAATGACATCCAGATACTAAAAAGGAAGTATTCCCTTCTCCTTTCATATCGTACAAGGGTTCTCGGTGTCGTCCGTGGTTTAAATTACTTATTTTCATAACACTTTGAACTACGGCACCAGAACAACCCTTTGGGTGTTTTAATACACTGTTCAATTCAATGTCTTTTATTTTCACGGTTTGACCATCTTCCAAACATAATAAAGTATCTGGATGAAAACATAATCCTTGTAATGCTTTAACCAACTGACCAGGTGGACCTGCCCATACACTCTCCATCGTTGTAATAGAACCAGACACGGTGTAAAGAAGAGTGGTTAATATTGCCGTTATTCTACCTACCATATCTTTGATAGACATGATGATTGTTTGGAATTCAATTAATATATTTAAAAATACACTAAATACATCTTGAATCATAGAAGTGATATCATTTCTCAAATTGTTTATAAATGCTCGTATAGAATCAATATCACCCGTTATAGATGCACCTAAATTACTAATAATGTCTAGATTGTAGTTCATGGGTTGTAACAAAAAATCCATATAATTGGACTGCATGGTTTGAATACAATATGTAAAATTTTGAGTGGCGTCTTGTCCAAATAATCCTGCAAATGGCATAACGACCGGATTACACCGATACGTTGGCCAATTGTCTTCAATATTCTTAATACCAACCGATAATATATTCACTAGGAATAGTGCAATGAATACAATAATAATGAATAGGGTCAATGTAATATCACTTGATTTCATAGTCTATATTGTGATAATATTATCATGAAATCTTCTCTATTCAAACCATTTCTAACAAGAGTTTGTAGCATAACAATCTCCGCTTGCATTTGCATTGGATTGTAAACTAGTGCTATTGGTTGAAACCGATATAGAATTTGCATTCGTTGGACTTACTGTATTGGGTGAGAAGGAGGGAACCGTAACACGATTGGTTGCATTACCTCCTCTTGTATACTTTTTGAAACGTCTTTTGGAAGATTTTGTTTTGCGACGTGTAGAACGTTTGGATATCGCTTGATTGCAATAAGGACATTTACTTCCACCGTGCTGGTTAATTTGTGCTTGTTGTTTTGCATTCATATTAGAAGATGTCATCATAGCACTTTCGCGTTGGCTTGCAGCCCCGTCTTCTAGCGGATAAGACAATACGGGGGCAACCGTTGTACTAGTTCCTCCTTTATATTTTTTACGCATTATAATATAGTGTAATATTTTTTTATAATTTAAAAGGGATACTTTTATAATACTATGAACGAACACGATAGGCTACAATTGGGTAAAATGATACATGCCAATAATGTAGAAGATGTCACAAATAACATTAGAGAAAGAAATCATAGTTCCAAAATTCAAGCAGACGTGGATACCATGATTCAATTAAAATCAAAACATGCTTCTATGGAAGAGTCACAATTGTATTCTTTGTTAGAAAACAAGTGTTCCTTTTTATTTACATACTATACAGATATTTTTAATCGTCTAAAAAAAGATGAATTAAGTTTAGAGATAATGTCCAAGTTCATACATATATTACATCAAATAGAACATAACGAAATTGACCAACACGAAGGTGCATTTTTAGTTGGTAAATATTTAAAAGAAATATATATAGATAGTGCCTTACAGCGAGGTAACAAATTGGATATGCAAAATTTAAATGTAGACGACCCCCCAATTGTGCCCTTGAATATAACGTGGGGACAATATCGTCATCATACTATACAAAAAATGGATTTAATAGGAACACCCATATATAGGTATGACTTATATTGCAGTAATTGTTGAATCGCCTACAAAATGTAAAACGATTGAACAATTTTTAGGAGTAGGATATAAATGTTTTGCAAGTTGCGGTCATTTACGAACCATGAACGATTTGAATTGCATTGATTTCATACATCATTCTATTACATTTCATGATATTCCATCTAAAACACGGCAAATCTCCTTTTTACGTAAAGGTATCCGTGAAGCGAGTGATGTCCTATTAGCGTTGGACGATGACCGTGAAGGCGAATCCATTGCATGGCACGTATGTGACCTATTTCAATTACCCCTTACGACCAAACGCATTAAATTTCACGAAATAACTCGTTCTGCCATTACCTATGCCATTACAAATCCTACTCTTATACATATGGATGTAGTGTACGCACAACACACACGACAAGCCTTAGACCTTCTCATTGGGTTTAAAATTTCACCCTTGTTACATGGATATATAAAAACAAAAAAAACTTTATCTGCTGGAAGATGTCAATCTCCCGCACTTAAACTAATCTACGAGAACCAATTGGAGTGTGAACGTACTTCTGGACGAGTTGTATATACTACGGTCGGTATGTTTACTTCTAAACGTATAGAGTTTGTTTTAAATCATGTCTTTCAAGAACCCGACCAAGTAGAAGAGTTTTTAACCCAGTCCTTAACCTTTGAACACGTATATAGTTGTAGTGACATTCAAACCAAATATAAACCAACTCCGATACCATGGACTACCAGTACTTTACAACAAGCATGTAGTTCTAAATTAAGTATTTCTCCTAAATCCGTCATGGAATCCTGTCAGTTATTATATGAAGCTGGGTACATTACTTACATGCGAACGGACAATACACATTATTGCAATGAATTTTTAGTCGTTATGACCGATTATATTTCTAAACACTACGGTTTAGAATTTAATAAACCAAACCGAGAGAATGACCTCCATACAGGAGCACATGAATCCATACGACCCATATACATTGAAATGGAAACCGTTGAATTAAATCCTAGGGAGCAAAAGATTTATACAATGATACGTAATCACACGATTGAAACGTGTATGGTTCCTGCCAAATACAATTGTATCCAAGCGCAGGTTACAACGTGTGCCCCCTATGTATATACACATTGTGCCGAACAAATAGTATTTCCTGGATGGCAAATCGTCACGGGTTATACAAAAGCATCCAATATTGCCTTTTTACAATTACTAAAACAAGCACCTATATCGTACCATACACTACATTCCAAAGTCTCTATCTTAGATTTAAAGACACATTATACAGAGGCCAATTTAGTACATCAATTGGAAAAAAAAGGGATTGGACGACCCTCCACGTATGCAGGTATCGTGGATAAATTACAAGAGAGAGGTTATGTCAAGAAAACCAATGTTGCCGGTAAATCTATATCTTGCGTTGAATTTAAAGCGGACCATTGTACTATTCATAAAATAGATACTACGAAAGAATATGGGGTAGAACGTGGTAAATTAATACTTGAACCTTTAGGGCGAGACGTTATACAAGTACTAAACCAACATTTTGGTCCTATATTTCAATATGATTACACCAAACGTATGGAAGATACACTTGATTTAATTGCAAAGGGGGAATGTGGTTGGGAAGAAACGTGTCAATCCTGTCTACAGGAAATAAACCAATCCATCCCGGTATCTACCCTTGTGTCAACCGAGGTGTTACTCGTAATTAGTAAAGAAGCTACATTAAGACAAGGTAAATATAGTCCTTACATATATTATAAAACCAAACGTATGAAAAAACCTAAATTCATCCCCATTTCTACGATACCGCAAAGTATTCAAGAAGCAAAAGAATGGTTAAAACACAACCACCATATTATCGTTTAATCATTACATTCCATAGAAAGACACGATGGCAATTCAACCATCCTAGAATTGAGGCATATGAATTATGGTCCGTTTTAAAATAGCAAACTATAGTATGGATTCTCGTAAACGTTCTAGATCTGAAGATCTTGATTATTACGATAATCTCTTTAGTAGACCCAAGGTTGGTTCCGATAACGAAGGTTGGGAATCCGACGTTGAACCCGACGTTGAACCCGACGTTGAACCCGACGTTGAACCCGACGTTGAACCCGACGTTGAACCCAGATTTAAAGTATTTGTTCACCTAAGTGATGTTCATCCTACACCGATGATATTAGATGCCGTCTATTATGAAGAAAATACCACGTATCATGAAATCATCGAAGGGATTCAATCTGAATTAAGGAGACAATTACCAGGGTATAAGGATAACCCCAAAGAATTAAAGTTAAGGATTGCCCCCATAAAGGGTAAACAATTTGACGTAAGCATATATGACGTATCCGCCGAAGATAAAGAAGTACAAGACGGGGATATGATTTATGCATTCCGTGCAGAAGACGATTTGCTTGCAACGTGGGTTAAAACGGGTAATTTTAATAAATGGATTCATTATCAACAAAACGCGGGTAACAGAACAAAACGTTCTAAAAAAGGTATGCGGGTTAGAACATGTAAACGTTCCAGAAAGTGTAAACGTTCTAAAAAAGGTATGCGGGTTAGAACATGTAAACGTTCCAGAAAGTGTAAACGTTCCAGAAAAAAGGATGAACTTCATCTATGAGTTAAAGCGTCTCATACTGGACAACTTGTGGCACAAAGGACCACATTCGTTTATAACTGGATGTACCACGAATACAATTATACTGGTATCGTTTAATAACGACCAGTAAATATAATATAACTCAAAAATAATCCAAAGAAGTTCTTTGCAAATAAATCCAATATATTATAAAATGCATTTTTAATATAATAAGGTAAAATAACTACAATCCCATAGAAAGACCAAAATATGAAAAAATACCAAAATAAGTATTGTCCTTGTATAGAAACATAATTTATAAAAATCTTATAATAATACAGTAAGAATGGTATAAATCCAACAAGAATACCCACCAAAGGCGTTAGGATATTCATTTCACCTAAATAACCAAAAAATAACATGAGCCAATTCAATAAGAGAACTGGTATTATCACAGAGGCATTCTCTTTTAAAAGAGAGAAAAACTCTAATCCGTCTGTTTCATCCGTACTTCGTTTATCTAAATAAATCAAATATCCAATCAATACGATTAACATGGTTGGCGTTGTAATAGCCCAATCTATATACCGTTTTGGAGTTATATTTTTTATTGTATTTAAATTAAATGCTAACCAACCGTAAAATAAACCTTCAATGACTTGAACGGAGACTTCTAACAATAACAACTGTCTTATCAGATTATAAGCACTTGGAACTTTTATAAACATGGCGGCAATTTCTATAACACCTGTAATGAACTGAACGAGTATGGATAAAATTAATGTAACATAAAAAAAGTATTTGTTATTCATATATAGTAGATTTACACATTATTTCTTGTGGAGTTGTTTCTTCATAATGGATGTCAATACGACTTTGAAGGGTTTCATTTAAAAACGGCAATAGGAATGTGTGTATCATCCGAATATACATGGTGGGATGAAGGATGATAATTTTTTTTAAATTTACACTAAATTTATTTGAAATCAATTTTGCTAATTCCACGGCAACTTTGAGTTGTAATGCGTGAATAAGGTTAAACCCTTCACTATCCACTATCCAAATCCAATCCATCTCTTTGGGTATTTCACTTAATACACCATTATAGTGATGGATTATACCTTCCACGTCATAATATAATAACGCTTGTGACGGACAAGTATAATAGTATACTATACCTTTTGTCTCTCCTAGTTTTACAAGGGAATGACTAAACGGCAATGCTTTACATACTGGACATACAAAGTCATTGCTATTT
>FUWD013232066.1_pt1 | contig 13880 bp, 22 predicted proteins | sample 1063281 | NCBI WGS metagenome assembly FUWD01 (sample SAMEA79048168, study PRJEB19326) | metagenome | biome: marine
AATTTTTATGTCTGGCTGTATGTTTAAATTAGGCGTCAATTTTTTCCCTATAAGTGTTTTTTAGCTGGGTATAAGCTAAAGTAATTAATTTAAGTTTTTCTTCGTATTCTTTATTTCCTAAATTAATATCAGGGTGAAATTTTTTGACAAGAGTTTTGAATTTACCCTGTATTTGTTCCCATTTTAATCCAACAGAAACACCCAAAATACTAAAAGCCTTAATATCATTTGCATCAAATTTAAACTGATTCATGTGATTGTATTCACCTCTAAGCTTAGTCTTGTCAAATTCATCTTTTAAAGTGGTATTCCACAAAACTTTAAAAAAATTATCAGAAGAACCGAAGCTTTGAGTTGGCTTATGCCATGTCATATCTGACTTTAAGAAATCAAACACTTGTTCGTCATCCATTCCTTTAAAGTAATTCCAATTTTTATTAAATTCTTTAACGTGAGCCAAACAAAGTAATCGGTATTTTTTACTATTATCTTTTTCAATTGGCGCTTTATATACACCAATTTCAGAACAATTATTCCAATCACATATATTTTTCATGCTATATATTAATAAATTATTATTTATGATTATAAACGAATTAATTACAATTGTTAAAAATAAACTTCAAAAAGAAATTGTTATTGAAGATTTAAAAATAGAAGACAAAAGTTTTTTGCATAAAAACCCATAAACAAAACCAAGAAGGAAGGTTTCATTTAAAACTAACCATCAAATCTAATGAGCTTGCTAAATTAAATAAAATAGAATCGACTAAAAAAATTTATAGTATTTTAGATTCTGAATTAAAAGATTACATACACTCAATTCAAATATTACTTAATTAACTCACTCTTAAGAAAAGCAGTAATTGTTTTTTCATCAAATTGAAGCTTGTAAATGGGGGTTCCTATTTTTTTAGTAAAATCAAATTAATTTTTTTTGTATTATTTTTTTTGTCTTTTTTCATAAAAAATAAAATTTTGCTTAAATCTTTTATAGAAAAAAATTTATTAATATTTCTTGGAAGGTCTAATTCATTGAGGTGATTTTCAATTAATTCAAAATCATTAATATTTAAAATTTTATTTAATAAACTAAATTTTGCAGCCGTTTTAACACCCAGTATTACAGCCTCACCATGATTTAATTTTTTTGAATAACCTAGCGTTGCTTCATATGCATGAGCAAATGTGTGACCTAAATTTAATATTTTTCTTATACCCAGTTCTTTTTCATCAGTCTCAACTACTTTTTTTTTAATTAAACAGCTTTTATAAATTGCTTTTTCAATAAATGAACTTTTTAATCTTAAAATTTTAGAGCCATTTTTATTTAAGAATGAAAAAAAATTTTTATCATTAATAAGCGCGTGTTTAAGAACCTCACCATAACCGCATATGATTTCTCTCCTTGGCAGCGAACTTAAAAAGCTAATATCTGAAATAACTAAACTTGGTTGATAAAATGAACCAATTAAATTTTTACCATATTTTGTATTTACACCAGTCTTACCACCAATTGAAGAATCTACTTGTGATAGTAAAGTTGTTGGTATGTTGATAAATTTTAATCCTCTTTTATAGATGCTTGCAGCAAAACCTGAAACATCCCCAGTTATGCCTCCTCCAATTGAGATCAAACAGTCATTCCTATTAAAATTTTTCTTTAAAAGAAGGGATATAATTTTGTCTACACTTTTTTGGTTTTTGTTTTTTTCGCTAGCATTAAAATAATGAGTTATTGTAGAGTTTTTTGGCAAAGAACTAAGTACTATTTTAATTAATTTTTTTGGGACATTTTTATCTGCCACAATAAGACATTGGTTAAAGTTGATAGAGGAACTCTTTAAAAACTTGTTCAATTTATTCAAAATATTATTTCCAATAAATATAGGATATTTTTGATTAGCAATGTTTACTTGTAATTTAATTAAGCTCATAAATTTCTATAATCTTATTTTGTATTTCAGTTTTTGTAAGCTTATTACAGTTTATCTTAAATTGTGCTTTAGAATATATTTTTATTCTTTTTTAATAATAGTTTTGATTTCCTTATCTGTTGATTAAAGCTAGTGGTCTCTTTTTACTATCTTTAATTCTTTTTAGTAAAATTGATTCGTCCCAATCAAGCCAAAACGAAAAATGATTTGATAAAATATCTTCTCTTATTTTATCATTAATAAAGCCACCACCACCTAATGCAATAACGCTTTTTTTATTTTTTAAAGTCTTAAGTGTAATTTTTTCTTCTAGATTTCTAAAATAGTTCTGTCCATTATTTTTAAATATTTTTGAAATTGACATGCCGGCAAGTTCTTCAATCAAGTAATCAATATCAATAAATGGAATACCAAGTTTTTTTGAAACTAAATTACCTATTGAGGATTTTCCAGATCCCATCATTCCTAAAAAAACGATGTTTTTATTTGAATTCATAAGCTTTCTTTATTGAAAAAACACAAATATGTCTTAATTTGAAATTAATAAATAATATATGCAATTTTCAAAAAATACAAGCGGCAGTAGCAATAAAAGCCTAATGATTAAAATATTTTTAATTTTAATTATCATTATCGGTGCCGTAACATTTTTAGGTAAAATTGAATTTCCATCTCCAAATAAAGATATCGAAAAGATTATTCAAAATGAGAAACTTAAAATTGTTCAATAGAAAATATTTATCAATTATTTTATTTTCTTTAATTTTAGGATTTAATGCCGAATCACAAGAACCCATTGATATTTGGAATGTAGAAGAAAAAAATGTAGTTAGTGATTCTTCCAATTCCGAGAACAATGAAAATAAAAATGCTCCACAAAATGGTATTTATGAAATGCAGTCGCAAAATATTGGTGTACTAAGTATAGAAGAGACACAAACATTAATTTCAAAGAAGTAAAGTTAGTAGCTTATATGACCCCGAAGAAAATGGTTTAGACATTAATATGTGGTCTAATTCTAATGGGGATCAAATTTTAAATATTTTTAAGAGAATAGATAAGCTTAATCTGTCACAAGATGCTTCAGAAATTTTGGATATTTTACTTTTGACCAATGCATACTATCCGGAACTGAATATTTCTAAAAATCAATTTTTAGAAATAAAATCAAACTGGCTTATTAAAAATTCAAATTATGAGTTAATTGAAAATTATTTATTAAACAACCAAATAATAAATGAGAACACAAAACTTACTAAATTTTTAGTTGATTATCATCTTTCTCAATCAAACATTAAAAAGGCATGTGAGATATTTTCTAGAATTAAAGTTCCTATTGAGGATGTTTATTTATCTAAATTTAATATTTATTGCTTAATTAACAACAACAAAAGAGATGAAGCTCAACTACTTATAGATTTAAAAAAAGAACTTAGTCAATTTGAAGATAAGTTTTATGAGAAGAAAATTAATTATTTGATGGGGTACAGTATTGAGTCTGAAACAGAAATATCAGAAAATACGATTTTAGATTTTCACTTATCACATCGAACAAATCCAAATTTTAAATTTGAGCCCAAGAATTCCACTACAAAAGAAATATGGAAATACCTATCAACATCAAATTTACTAGATAGCATTCAAGATATAGAGCTTACAGAGGTAGATAAAATTGCAAGCATTGAGAAAGCAACACACGATGGTAACTACCCGGAAAAAGAATTATTTGAACTTTATAAAAGGTTTCAATTTAATATTAATCAACTGTTAAATATTAAAGAGTCTACAAAAGTACTCTCTGCTATTGAAACAAGAGCATTAATTTATCAAGGAATTCTAATTACAACAGAGATTGAAAGCAAACTTCAATTAATGAATGCTTTAAAAAATTCATTTAAAATTGATGGAATAGAGAATGCATTCAATAATGAGCTAAGAGTCTTTTTAAATAATATTGAAAAAGATGAAGTCCCATCAAATTATACATCATTTTACAAAAATTATATTAATGCAGATGATATTAAATTAACCAATATTAAAATAAATAATAAAATTTTACATCAATCAAAATTAATTAATTATTTTAAAATTGAAAACTCCACAAAAGACGCAACAAAAGATTTAAATGATTTATTACAAAAAATTAAAAAAGATAAAAAATATTTTTTTTCTAAAAAGGATGTAATTTTATTAGAATCCTTCAAGTCTGATGGTGTTAAGATCTCAGAAAAACTTAATGACTTATATGAGGTTAATGAGTCCGAAATACCGTCTGACATTCAGATATTTATAAATAGTGGAGATATGGCAACTGCAATGCTTAGAATTGTTGAAGTAATAGGGCAAGATGAGCTAAAAAATATTGATGATGATACATTATATTTTATAATTAGCACACTTAACCAACTTAATATTGATCCCTTAAGAAACAAAATTCTTCTTAAAGTTCTTCCTTTAAAAGTTTAAAATTTATACTAAAATAATACTTAATTATGTCAGTTAAACAGATTTTAACAGAACCCAACAAGTTATTACGCAGATTTCAAAGTCAGTAGAGAAGTTGGTGACGAAGAAAGAGGGTTATGGACGATATGCTCGACACCATGTATGCGGCCCCTGGAATAGGATTGGCAGCCATTCAAATTGGTGTTCCTAAAAGGATTATAGTAATGGATATTAGTAGGGAGGAAGATAAAAAAGAGCCAATGTATTTTGTAAACCCAGTTATTAAAAATAAAAATAAAGATAAATCAAAATATGAAGAAGGATGCTTGTCTGTACCAGATCAGTTTGCAGAAATAGAAAGGCCTAATGCATGTGAGGTTGAATACCTAGATTATTATGGAAAAAAACAATTATTAAAGGCAGAAGGTCTATTAGCAACTTGTATTCAGCATGAAATGGATCATTTAGAAGGCATTTTATTTATTGATTATTTGTCAAAATTAAAAAAATCCATGATTATTAAAAAACTTTCTAAAATTAAGTCTAAAAGAATAATCGTTTAGCAATGACAAAAAAGATTGTCTTTATGGGTACGCCATCTTTTGCCGTACCTATAATTAAAGTATTGCATGAAAAAAAATATTTAATATCTGCATCTTACACTCAACCACCACAAAAGTCGCAAAGAGGACAAAAAATTAATATATCACCCATACAAGATATTTCAGAAACCTTAAACATTGAATGTAGAACACCGAAAACTTTAAAAGACAACAAGGAAGAATTTGAATTTTTTAAAAAGTTAGAGGCCGATATAGTAATTGTAGTTGCCTATGGTCAAATTATTCCTAAAGAGTTTTTAAGTTTGTCTAAAAAAGGATTTATCAATATTCATGCATCTCTACTACCAAAGTGGAGAGGAGCTGCACCAATTCAAAGATCAATTATGAACTTAGAAAAGGAAACGGGTATAAGTATTATGAGAATAGGAGAAAAACTTGATACTGGACCTATTTGTAGTTCATATAAATTAAATATTATAGAAAATGATAATGCTGAAATAGTTTCAAAAAAACTTTCAATCCTAGCCTCAGAAAAAATATCGGAAAATATTGACAACATACTTGACGGCAAAGTAGAATTTAAGGAACAAGATCATAATAATGCAACTTATGCCTCTAAAATTGAAAAATCTGAAGGTGAAATACAATGGAGCAATAATGCAGAAAATATTATTGGCAAAATAAATGGTCTTTATTCAAGCCCAGGTGCTTTTTTTATCTACAAGAACGAAAGATATAAAATTTTAAAAGCAGAATTGGCAAGTGGTACTGGTGATAATGGAGAGGTATTAAGTGACTATTTGGAAATTTGTTGTGGCAATCAAAAATCAATAAAAGTTTTAGAGATCCAAAGACAAGGAAAAAACCCTCAAAATATTAGTGAATTTTCATTGGGATCAAAAATTAAAATGGGTACTAAGCTTAATAATGCATAGATATCAAATATTAATTGAATATGTTGGAACCAATTTTATTGGTTGGCAGATACAATCTACTGGTAGATCAGTTCAAAAATTAATTCAATTTCGCTTAACCAAACTTTTAAAAGAAAAAATATCCTTAGTAGGATCAGGTAGGACAGACTCAGGTGTGCATGCAATTGAACAATCTGCTCATTTTGATTGTAAAAAAAAAATTATAAATTTAAATAAGTTTCTAAAATCTTTAAATCACTTTATTAACAATAAAGCCGTTTCTATTTTAATTATTAAAAAAAGAAGTCTAAAGTTTCATGCAAGATATTCTGCCAAACAAAGAATTTACAAATATATAATATTTAACCGTTTAAGCAGACCCTCTATAGAAAAAGAAAGAGGCTGGCATATAATCAAAAATCTAGACATTAAATTGATGAAAAAAGGAGCAAAAAAACTTTTGGGAACCAATGATTTTTCAACATTTAGATCGTCTAGTTGTAATGCTAATAGCCCCATTAGAACAATGAAATCAATTAAAATTAAGTCAAGCAAAGGAAGAATTGAAATACAATTTAAATCTCAATCATTTTTACAGCAACAAGTTAGATCAATGGTGGGTTGTCTGAAGTATTTAGCGGAAAATAAATGGGATTTAAAAAAGTTTGAAATTGCTTTTAAATCTAAAAAGAGAACCTTGTGTGCTCCACCTGCACCAGCAGAAGGATTATTTTTAGAAAAGGTTATTTACTAGCTTTTTGTCGACCGATACTAAATTTTTTATTAATTCTCCATCTAGACTCTGCTCGAACAATATAGCCACAACAATTCTTTGACTTACACTTGCATGGGAATTGTTTGTAATTCTCATCATACCCAAAGCCGTAATCGGCTGTTATCTCTTCCCTTTTTTATATCTTTTATGGCTACTACCCATAATTTTAAGCCTGTTCCATTATAATCACAGTTATTAGAACAAGAGTGATTTATTAAACGTGCAGTGTTCCACAAAACATCCCCATCCATGTCATATTTTTTATTTAAATTAAATAAGTAGATGGGTTTTGCGTTGTCAAATTTTTGTGACTCTTCTGTTTGTTTTTTAGTAATAATTTTACCAACATAATCAATAATTCTAGTGCCTTCTTTGATATCTTTTGTGGCATAGAGACCACGACCCTTTTTATCAATGTTAGATTTTTTAATTCTATAAAGTTTCATTGTGAATTCTTTAATGCGTATTCGGAAATTATCAATTAAATTCTAGTAGAGCCTTTACATGCATCTCAGTACTTTCTTGAAGTGCTAATAGATCATATCCACCCTCTAGAATTGAAACTACTTTTCCATCACAATATTGTTTTGATAGTTCAAGTGTTCTTTTGGTAATATTGTAAAAGTCTTTCGACTCCAATTGAAGTTGTGCCAATGGGTCATCTTTATGGGCATCAAAACCTGCAGAAAGTAAGATAAATTCGGGCCTAAATTCTTTAATTTTCTTAAGTACTAATTCATACGCATTTAAATATTCTTCAGATGTTGTACCCGCAGGTAGAGGAATATTAAATATATTGTTGTATTTACCTTTTTCCTTCTCAGTACCAGATCCTGGGTAATAAGGGTATTGATGGGTAGAAATATATACAACCTTTTCGTTATCATAAAAAATATCTTGAGTGCCATTTCCATGATGAACATCAAAATCAATAATTGCCACTTTATTAAGTTTATATTTATTTATAAGGTAATTAGCCCCAACAGCCACATTGTTATAAATACAAAAACCCATAGCTTTATTTTTCTCTGCATGATGTCCTGGAGGTCTGACGGCACAAAAAGCATTTTTAAAATCTTTATTTTGAACACCATCAATAGCACTAATGATAGATCCTACGGCATCTAATGTGGCATCCTTACTTCCTGGAGAAACAATTGTATCTCCATCTAAAAAAGACAATCCTTTTTTCGGAAAAGATTTTTCTACAAAATTTATATAATCAGAATTGTGAGTTATTTCTAGAAGTGCTCTGTCAAATTTCGAGGGTTTTTTCCAAATCAAATTTTTATTATCTAACTTTTTAAAATTGTCGATAACTGCCGTAACTCTATCAATTTTCTCTGGATGTCCATCGCCAGTGTTATGATTTTGATAAGTATCGGAGGTTATTAAACCTGTCTTCATTTAAAATAGTTTTCTAAAATATTATAATATATTTTAGTCAATTTTTTTAAATCAGAAATAGACACTGCCTCATCTACTTTATGCATTGTTTTACCCACCAAACCAAACTCCAAACAAGGAGCAATTTTTCTGATAAATCTTGCATCAGAAGTTCCACCTGTTGTAGATAATTGAGGTTTAATTTTTGTAATTTTTTTTATTACAGCTTGAATCATGTAGGTCGTTTTATTAGGTTTTGTTAAGAAGGATTCACCTGATACGCGGTACTCTATTTTAAACTTAGACTTATCTTTTTTTGTAATTTTTTTAAAAATTTTATTTAATTTGTTTTTTAAGCTAGTAGACGAATGCTTATTGTTAAATCTAATATTAAAAGTAGCTGTAGCAATGCCAGGTATAACGTTATCTGCACTATTATCGATATTAATTTTAGTTACTTCTAAATTAGTTGGTTGAAAATCTTTGGTACCTTTATCAAAATTTATTTCTTTTATTACTTTTAAAATTTTGACTATTGTGCCTGATGGATTATTTGCTCTGTGAGGATAGGCAACATGTCCTTGAATTCCAATGACTGTTAACTCTCCAGTAATGCTTCCTCTTCTTCCAATTTTAATCATTTCACCAAGTTTATTAGGGTTAGTAGGCTCTCCAACTAAACAAAAATCTATTTTCTCTTTTTTCTTTTTTAAGTAATCAACCACTTTTTTAGTACCATTGATCGCAATACCTTCTTCATCTCCAGTAATTAATAGGCTAATAGAGCCTTTAATTTTTTTATTATTTGATACAAAATTATTTACAGCAACAACCCAGCTTGCAATTGCACTTTTCATATCATTTGCACCTCTTCCAATGAGATAATTTTTTTTAATAGCAGGACTAAACGGTTTAACAGTCCAATCTTTTAATTTCCTGGAGGAACCACATCTAAGTGGCCTGCAAACATAAAGTTAGGTGAGAGCTGCCAAGTCTTGCATATAAATTTTAACCGGTTGTTTAGAATTTTATCCTTAAACTCTAAAATTTTACATTTAAAACCAATAGCAGTTAATTTTTTAGCTAAGAACTTCATCACACCTGCATCAATAGGTGTAACACTTGGAAATTTTATTAGCTCTTTTGCTAATGTGATTTCATTGTAAGTTGGCATTTAGTCTCTCAATAGATCATTAATAGAGGTCTTTGATCTAGTTTTTTCATCTACTTGTTTAATAATTACGGCACAATATAAAGATGGCCCTTTACCATCATTACTTGGTAAACTACCAGGAACTATTACTGAGTAAGGAGGAATTTTCCCATGGATTACTTCACCTGTTTCTCTATAAACAATTTTAGTTGATTGACCAATAAATACACCCATAGATAAAACTGATCCTTCACCTACAATCACTCCTTCAACAATTTCAGAACGAGCACCAATAAAACAATTATCTTCAACAATTGTAGGATTTGCTTGCATTGGTTCTAATACTCCACCAATTCCAGCACCTCCCGAAATATGACAATTCTTTCCTATTTGAGCACAAGAACCAACAGATGCCCAAGTATCAACCATAGTTCCTTCATCCACATAAGCCCCAATATTTACAAATGAAGGCATTAAGACAACATTTTTTGCAATAAAAGATCCGTGCCTTACAACTCCATTAGGAACCATTCTAAAGCCTGCTTTTTTATGTTCTTCTCTTCCCCAGCCAGCAGTTTTTCCTCTAACTTTGTCCCACCATGTAGCATAAGGACCTGCAAGAGCTTGCATTTCATTAGTTTTAAAACTTAAAAGTATTGCTTTTTTAATCCATTGATGAACTACCCACTCATTATCTTTTTTTTCAGCTACTCGTAAAGTACCCTTATCAACAAGCTTAATTGTCTCTTTAATAGCATCTAGTATTGATTGGTCAGATTGACCATTAATTGAATCTCTATTGTCCCAAGCTGTATTAATAATGTTTTCAAATTCTTTCATAATTTAGTTTTTTTTTACCCCCCTCAGTTTTATTGTGCTTTTAATATATTAATTTCTTGAAGAAAAGAAGGCAAGTTCTTAATCTTATAATCAATATAGGGTTTATCAGCATCTTTTTTTGCAAATGTCTCATCATTCTCAAGCCAACAAGTTTTCATTCCCAGGTATTTAGCTTGTTCTAAATTATGTGCAATATCTTCGATTAATATTGATTTTGTTGGGTCTAAATCAAATTTTTCTACTATTTTTTTGTAAGGTTCAAGGTGAGGTTTTGGAATAAAATCAGCATCAACAATATCAAATGCCCCATCAAACAAACCATCTATACCAAGTTGTTTGGTTACATTTTCAACATGCGCATGAGAACCATTTGTAAATATATATTTTTTTTCTTCAATTTTAATTAGCTCGTCTCTTAATATTTTATCTTTGGGAAGCCAGCTGATATCAATATCGTGAACAAATTCAAGAAACTCATGTGGGTCAATTTTATCATGATTCATTAATCCTGATAGTGTTGTTCCATATTCATAGAAATATTTTTTTTGAATCTCTCTTGCTTTAATTAAATCCACATCGAATTTTTTTGAAATGAAAGAAGACATCTTTTTATCAACCTCTGAAAAAACTTTTGTTTGACCACTATAAAGAGTGTTATCAAGATCAAATAACCAGTATTTAGTATCAATTAAATTTTTCATTCTCTAATTAAAGTTCCCGAGCCTTTATCGGATAATAGCTCAAACAGAATTGAGTGATTTTTTCTTCCATCAATTATTACCACTCCTTTAACTCCATTACTCGCAACAGCTAGACAATTATTAACTTTAGGAATCATGCCACCAAATATAACCTCTTGATCAATTAATTCTTTTGCCTTTTTTGAGTTGATTTCAGGGATTAGTTTTTTATCATTATCTAACACGCCCTCTACATCGCTAATAATCATTAATCTTCTAGCTTTTAACTCAATTGCAATCGAGCCCGCAGCAGTGTCAGCATTAATGTTAAAAGCTTGATTGTCTTTATCTAATCCTAAGGGAGCAACCACTGGTACTTCGTTTGATTTTATGGTTTCGTTTAAGAAATCTTTGTTAATTTTAGTAGGAGTTCCCACAAAACCAAGGTCTTTATTTTCTTGAATGACGGTAATTATATTATTTTCTTTTGTGGTAATTCTTTTTGCCTTGCAGGATAGTTTGTTTAAAGCCTCAACAATCTCCTTGTTAAATTGGATTAATACATCTTCGACTATATTGATGGTATCTTTATCAGTAACTCTTAGACCGTTAATAAAATTACTTTTAATATTAACTTCTGAAAGCTTACTGTTAATTCTTTTTCCACCTCCGTGAACAATTACTGGATTAAAGCCAAGCTTATTTAAAACAACAACATCCTCGATAAAAATTTCAAATAATTTTGGATCAACTAAAACACTGCCACCACACTTAATGACAATAAATTCATCATTATACTTTTCTAAGTATTTTTTTACTTCTTCAACTGTTGGGCCATCTTTAGGTAGGATATTTATTAACTCTTCTTCTTTTAACGATGACATTTAAATTGTTTTAATAGTCATTTTTCTTTGGACAATATATTGCTGGATCATTGTGAAGATATTGTTGAAACTCCAGTAGATAACAAGACCCGCGGGAAACGGTGCAAGAATTACAGTAAGAAATACTGGAAAGAACATAAATATTTTAGCCTGTATCGGATCTGGCGGAGTTGGGTTAAGCTTTTGTTGTATGAACATTGTGATACCCATAATAATAGGCCACGCACCTATTAATAAGAAAGAAGGTGGATCCCAAGGAAGCAAACCAAAAACATTAAATACAGAGGTTGGATCTCTATCACTCAAGTCATGTATCCATCCATAAAATGGCATGTGTCTCATTTCAATAGTTACAAATAATACTTTATACAAAGCAAAGAAAACTGGAATCTGAACTAGTATAGGTAGACAACCACTCATAGGGTTAACTTTTTCTTTTTTATAAAGAGCCATCATTGCTTGTTGCAATTTCATTTTATCGTCTTTATGAATTTCTTTTAGTCTAGCCATTTCAGGTGCTAGGAGTTTCATTTTTCCCATCGATTTAAAGCTAAAGTTGGCAAGAGGAAAGAAAGCCAATCTAATACAAACGGTAACAGCAATAATTGCTAAACCGTAATTACCAAGTAATTTAAAGAAGTAATCTAATACAAAAAATAGAGGCTTCGTAATAAAGTACATAAAGCCCCAATCAATGGCTAGATCAAATTTATTGATATCTAAATTTTCAGCATAACCATCAATCACTTTTACTCTTTTAGCGGCAACTATAATTTGAATGTTTTCTTCAATAGAGCTGTTTGCTTTAACCTCAATACCTTCAGTAGATATATAGTTAGCTCTGAATTTATTTTTATAGTCAAAAGTTATTTTAAACTCTTTATCTTTAGGAGGTATAACTGATGTAACCCAAAACTTATCTGAAATAGCTACAAATCCTTCTTGTGCTATTTGTGAAAACTTCTTTTCCTGAATATCATCGTAATCTTCTTCAATTAACTGATCGTCAAGCACTGATAGAAACCCTTCATGTAAAATATAAAAGCCAGATATTTCTGGTAATTTATTTCTAATTATTTGTCCGTATGAGTAAAAATTATAAGATTTATCTGATGAGTTAATTATTTTTTCTTTTACAGTAAATAAAAATTGATCATCTAAACTTATATATTTTTCGAATGTAATGTCTTGAGAATTGCTCCATGTTAGTTTTACAGGATTGTTATTAGTTAATTTTTTGTTTCCAGAAACTTTCCAGACCGTAGAAGAATCAGGTACATCTATGTTTTTATTAGTACTTACAAAACCACTTTCGATTAAGTAACCATCCTCAACATTTCTTGGACTTAATAAGGTTATTTGTTCTTTTCCATTAAGTTCAATATTATATTCTTTGAAAGTTAAATCGTCTATCGCTGCACCTTTTAAAGAAATAGATCCAACAACACTACTGTTTTCAAATTGAATTCTAGCATTTTCTTTTAAAGCATCTGTTCTTGAAAGTTTGAAAAATCTTCATTTTTATCTAGGCTAGGAGTGTCTGCATTGTTTTCAATTTTTTTTTGTTCAGCTAAATTTTGTTTGATAACTGCAGGGTCAGGCTGAAAAAAGAGGGAGTATAAAATAATTACAGCTGCTGATAGTGATATTGCTGCTATTACGTTTCTAGTATCCATTATTTCTTAGCCTTTAATTCTTTGTTTACTGGATCAAATCCTTCACCACCACCCAATATTTTAATAGGGTGACATGAAAATATTCTTTTAGTACTTTTTGAGATTGCCTTAACAAGACCATATGTTCTTAAACATTCAATTGTATATTCTGAGCAAGTTGGAAGATATCTGCAGGAAGGAGTTAAGTAGGGGCTAATAACCATTTTATAAAATTTGATCAGGCCAATTAAAGTGTTTGATATAATATTCATTACTTAATTTTTTCTATGTCTTGGAATAAAGTATCTTTTATTATCGCATATTCATTGTTTAGCATAGTTATTTTCGCAATCACAAGGTAAGAATAATTAAAGTTTATTGATATTTTTTTTACAGCTTCGTTCATAATATTTTTTAATCTTCTTTTAATTTTATTTCTCTTTATTGCACCACGGATTAGTTTTTTTTTAGCTACAAAGCTGATGTTTAGTTTTTTATTATCTTTATCTTCAAGAGGACCAAAAAAAAGAGTGATATATTTATTTGAGACTTTTTTCTTTTTAAGTAAATTTTTGAAATCTTCGTTTTTAGAAAGAGCAACAATTTTGCTTTTCATTTAGACTAGCTTATTTACCTTTTGGCTTTTT
>FUWD013229760.1_pt1 | contig 13879 bp, 16 predicted proteins | sample 1063281 | NCBI WGS metagenome assembly FUWD01 (sample SAMEA79048168, study PRJEB19326) | metagenome | biome: marine
AAGCTCTCGCCCAATACGACAATCTGATTTTGCCGTTGATCAGGTCGACCGGGAAAAACTGTGGGCTCTGCGCGAGCGGGTCACCGAAAGTTGCGCGGTTGAGCAGGTCGGCGTATCCCACAAACTCGACGTGAGTTTCCCGCAGGGTGAACTCAGTGATGCGTATGCGAGTTTGCTTTCGTTGCTGAACCGCAGCGGGGCTACCCAGATCGCGATTTTTGGGCACTTACTCGACGGGAATTTCCACATCTTTTTCACGACCGCCGAATCAGATCACCAGATTGACCAGGAGGTTTTGGAATTGGTCTCCCAGTTTGGTGGTTCAATTTCAGCCGAGCACGGCATTGGTCGCATGAAAGCTGCATACCTGCACCTGTCACGTAGTGAGGCCGAGATTGCCATGATGAAAGCGGTCAAAGGGGCGATTGACCCGCTGGGGATCATGAACCCTGGGGTGCTGTTTATATAATGTGGTTCATCGTTTATATTTTTTGAGTGAACCCGTATTTGGCCAAGCGCAAAGAGTTGGGCTTAACCCAAGCCCAAGTCGCCCGATTGCTGGGCACCAAGCAGTCCAATGTCAGTGCCTATGAGCGCGGGGTGCTCGAGCCGGGCTCGGTGGTTGAATCACGATTCGCGGCGTTGCTTGATTTGCATGCAGACTCCGTTTTCGCCGGTGGGGCCTATTCCACCTTTGCCACAAACGCAATTGAACTCAAATCATTCATCGCTAGCTCGCCAACAACAGGGAGTCAGTCACAGGTGGACCGTATGCGAGGAGAGAGCGACATATTTCGATTCATGATCGAGTTAAATGACCAGTTTGCCCACGCCAAAACACTCGAGGATCAAAACCTGTTCTTGACAGAACCAACAACAACCGGCAACCAAGATATTGACGCCCTTTATGCGGGGATGGCAGCGCACTTGGCCCGGAATTCGCAACTTGATCGTGTACCGAGTTGGACAATCAATCGCATGAGACCCAATCGTCCAGCTTGGTTCATTGGTTTGCCAGAAAAGTCACCTGCACTGCATCGAGATGCAATCATCAATGGTGTCCCTGCACTGCGCGCCCGAGGAATTTTTGTGAGCCGCCGAAACTTGGAGTCGGTCTAGTGTTTACAACCCGGGAGAAAATAATTGAACTTCTGACTGAATTGGGTGCACGCTTGTTGGAGCAAGGAATTGAAGGCGAGTTGTATTTGGTGGGTGGTGGCGCCATGCTGCTGGGCTACAACAGAAATACAGTGACAAAGGATCTTGATGCAATTTATGCCCCCGCTGAGCTGATTGACCAGATCGCAGATCACATGGCGGCCGAGCGCACAGACTTCGCGTTGCTCCCAGGCTGGCTGAATTCCCAAGTTCTTCCGCTATTGCCGCGAGTGAAAGATTCGCGTGCTTGGCAGGCACTTGATGTTCCCGGTCTGTGCGTCCAAATAGCATCTCCCGAACACCTACTAGCTATGAAAGCTCGAGCAAGTCGAAGTATCCGAGACTTTGACGATATTGCTGTGCTGGCAGACATCCTTGCAATCACCGACATTAATCAAGTGTGGGAGATCTGTGAGAGCGTGTGGGGGTTTGACGTCTTCACCGAAGAGACCCGTGAACTTATTACGCAGTACCTAGCCAGTCGGGGAATTGAGTAAAAGATTTTTCAGACTCGCAGCGTCTTTCGTGATGTTGATCGCGCCGGCGCTGGTCAGTTCTTCGGCATCGCCATAACCCCACAGAACACCGATTGTGTCGATCCCGTGTTCCCGGGCGCCGTGAACGTCGTGGTGGCGGTCACCAATCATGACCATGTTGTGTGAGTCGGGGTGGGTGTTCGTGTTCTCGAGAGTGTGACCAATCACCAGAGACTTGGAATCACGGGATCCATCTAGGGCCGCCGCGCCAATGAACTCGAAATACTGATCAAGTTCAAAGTGTTGCAGGATTCTGGTGGCCGAGTATTCGGGCTTACTGGTCGCGGTGACCAAGCGCAGTCCGGCAGCTTGTAATTCGGCGAGAAGTTCTGGGACACCTTCGTAGACGCTGTTCTCGAACAGGCCCACGTCGTGGTAGCGCTCGCGGTACTTGTCGATCGCTTGCGTGACCTGTTGTTCGTTCATGCCGAAGACCTCGCGGAAGGTGACGGCAAGGGGTGGTCCCAGGTAGGTGCGCATTTGTTCATGTTGAGGTGGCTCGATTCCCTGGTCTTCAAGGGCGTATTGCAGGCTGTTGAGAATCCCTGGACCGGAATCGGTCAGCGTGCCGTCGAGGTCAAACAGAATTAAATCAAGCCCACCGTTTAGCATTGGGGAATCATGGCATTACCGAAAATTATTGCCCACCGCGGTGCAAATGACACCGAGCCCGAACACTCACTTGCCGCCTACATTCGGGCAATTAAATTCGGGGTCGACGCTGTCGAGTGCGACGTACGGCTGACCAATGACGGCACGCTGGTTTGTCTCCACGACCGACGCATTGACCGAACCAGTTCCGGGCGGGGGTCGGTTTCAGGGCAATTACTCGCCGACCTGGTCACCAATGATTTCAGCGGGAGCCTTGATAACTGGATGGACTTCGAGGATCCGAGACCCGATGAAAGCCGAACCCGGCTGATCACTTTGGAAACCCTGCTCACCACGATTTTGGACTACTCCCAAACAATCGAGTTTGCCATTGAAACCAAACATCCGGTTCGCTACGGAAAATACGTTGAACGTGAGTTATTTGACGTGTTAAAAAGATACGGATTGATTAAGCCACAGAACGGAAACGAGTTTCCTCGCGCGCGAGTCATGAGTTTTAGTCAGATGGCGGTGCAACGCTTCAAAAAACTTTCACCCTTAACCCAGGTTGTTTATTTGGCCGAGCACCTGCCGCGCCGTTTTCGAAACGGCTCGTTGCCAGCGGGAGTCAGCATCTCCGGAATTGACGTTCACTACCTAAAAAAGGATCCGGACTATGTCGCCCGGGTGCATTCACTCGGGCACAAAGTTCATGTGTGGACGGTGGACGAAATGAGTGATGTTGATTTCTGCCTGCAACTGGGAGTTGACGCCATAATTACCAACCACCCCAGAGATGTGATGGCCAGAGTCAGAAAGTGGAGCGAGCAGTCGTCGCTGATTTAAATTCTTAATTAGTTTGGCAGGCGTCTTGGTAAATGCCCTCGGGAACTTGGGAGTCCGCGGGGTAAGCCGTTGGATCGTTCATGTCCGGGGTGCCGCACACAACAGATCGATCCTTGGGGATCCAGAACTGACCCTCGGCTTGGAAGACTTCGGTGGTCCCGATGGAGAAATCCACGTTACCGATTGTTGGGAAGGTTGTCGCCCAACCATCAAGGCAGGTGAAATCATCGAGTGAAACAAGTGAAACGTCAGACTCCGTCGCGGCGAGGTTGTCTGAGATTGCTGCCGACAGCGATGCTTCATCACAGAGCGCCATGCCACCGTCCATCGGCTCATCAGCGTCCTCGTTGCCACTCGAACAGGCACTTACTCCGATGCTCAACACGGCAAGAGTGAAAAGCGCAGTTCCCCCGGCGAGTATTTTTTGTGCGTTCAGGTAAGTTTTCGCACTATGGCAAAGAAGAATCGCGCAGGAACATCCGCAGTGTCCGCAATAGCCGAACTCGAAGGTGAAGTTCCCGTAGTTGGTATGCGCGAACCGTGCCCGTGTAGTTCGGGTCGCAGGTACAAGGCATGTCACGGCCGCGAGGCGTCAAAGGCCGTTGCCGCACCAAGCCGTCCGTTCCAAGGATTCGCCAGCGAGTGCGACATTGTGGCAATGCGCGAACTCGTCCCTTCGGCAACGGCTGTGCTCACTCTCAAGCCAGGAATCGCTGACGGCCGCAAGGTGACGCTGGCAACCGTGCTGCCCATGGCCTACCCGGCGCTCGTGCGTGCGAATGGCGATATCTTGCTGGGCCTACAAATCAATACCGGCAGTGGTGACCCATCCCGTGATCTTGCGAATGCATTACAGCGAGCATTGGCCGCTCCTTACGGTGAACCCGTGGGTCTGGAGCGGGTTAACACAGATTCACCGTCGGTTCAGGAATTCATCGACCCTTCTGTAGTTCTCGACGTTGTTGTCCATGACAATTTTGATTTCTGGATGGAAGAGGGATCCGAGTTAACCGACGAAGTCAAAGCCTCCCTTGAACGTGCGGGCGAGTATGCGAATCCGACCGTGAAACTGGCCTCAATTGATTCGGGCTACTGGACCCAAATGGGCGAGAAAGAACACCTTCGTTGGATTATGTCCACGCCGGAAAATGAATTACTTAATGCACTCGCTCGGTTGCACGCAGCCGAGGCGGATTCGATTGGTCCGGACACCAGACTGGTCGGCATGTTCCGCGCCCAAGGTCTCGTGGTTCCCGTGTGGGATATTCCACTCGGTCGCGGGGCAGCTGCAATTGAGGAACCCGCAGCAGAGTTCGGCAAGCGACTTGATGCAGCTTTGGAAAACTCGTCGCCATTGTCGGATCCGGAGCGACGTGCTCGGTCGGGACTAACGTCGCGGCAAGTTACTTTGCGCGACGTTTAGGAAGCGCTTAAGCAAACCAGCGCGACGTTTAGGAAGCGCTTAAGGAAACCAGCGCGACGTTTAAGTAGTTGAGGAAGTGGTGGTCGGGGGATCGTCACGTGTGGTTTTTTCTTGGTAAATCTCAACGGCTGACGTTGGCCAAATCGTGTCGAAGTTGTTTTTGCGCCCGCCAGTCCAGGGTGCGGGTACGGCGTCGAGTGTGTAGGCAAGTTGGTAGGCAATGTATTCATAGCGTAATCGCGAGACCGAGAACTGTTTCCAAGCCGTGTCCATGTCAACTTCAATCGGATAGCCGGCGGCCTTAAGCATGGTCACGGCTTTTATGAATTCTGCTTGGGTGATTTGAGTGCCGTTCTTTTGACCCTCGTTCATTAAGTGAACGGCGTCTGTGGAGAAGCTACGAGCCGAGTCGGCACTGGCGGCTTGTTCAACTGCGATTGTCCCGGGGCGGTAGCCGGGCATGTCTCTAATGCTGAGCGTTGTTGGAGTAGGGGTACCCAGAAAACGTCCGACAAAAGGAAGTTTTTTTAGTACTTTTTTCCGAACGAATAGAGACGCGTAAAGAGTCTCCAAAGTTTGGGTTCCGTGGATAATCGCCTGCGCGCACTCAGCGCGAGGTAAAGTTTTTGTGAGCGCCAGTTGCATGGAAGCCGCGTCAAGCGTGGCGATGCTGGCAACAACCCAGTGCCGGTAGGGGGAGGCGGATCGTATTTGGACCAGTACCGGATAAGTCGTGTGCGTTAAGCGCAGACTGCCGAACCACCTGGTCCACGTGTTCATGTGCTCGGGAATGTCGGCGAGTTGATCGTTGAGTGTCATCCGAGCGAGTAACTCGGGTCCCCAACTTGGTTGTCCGCCAGAAACACCGAGCAGCGAAATGTTCACTTCGCGGTCAATATAGGCGCCGTAAATCGTTGGAAGGAAACCAATGAGAAGCGCAATCACGATCGGGCCGGTTGCCGCCGCCATAAATGCCAAGATTGTGGGACCGACTTGGTTTGTGTCAGCAAAGCCGAGGGTAAATAAACTTGAACCTGACTGGCGGAACGAATCAACAAAACCAACGCCGCCAATTCCGTAGATCCATAGACCGTAAGCGAAAAAGTAGAGCAGCAGCCAACTCACAAGTTGCCCGACGATGATCATCGGACCATTCCATGCCAAAACCGAGTCCTGCTTAACGTAGGTCTTGCGGCGAGAGGTGCCGAACTTGTAGACCTGGGTGATACTGCTGGCTATGGCGTCGGAGATTATGGACGTCAGTGCCCGCGGAACCACGACGGTCCGCAAAAGGCTGATCGTTGTCACGATGAAGAGAAAAAGCCCGAAGATTGTTGCCGCGGTCCGGGAAAATAGGTCGAGGAGCAGCGATTGGACTTCGTTCACGCCCTTATGTTGGCATGAAGTGCAGAGTTGGAAGCACTTTGGTGCGGTTTCTTGAGCGTGCTTTGCGCCCACTACGCTTGCAAACGTGAATCTTGACGCCCAAACCGCCACGATTGTGGGGCTCATTGGTGTTGTCGTTGGGGTAATCGGGGTGGTAATCGGCACGATTGCATTGACCAAACTGTCCCGAATGCACCGTTCGTATTCACTGCTAGAAGTGGCCGAGGGCCGCGAAACATACGTTGATGTGTTGGCTCGCACTTTGGAGCGTTTTAACGTGGTGCAAGACGAAATGCTCGCCCAGGATTACGCAATCAAGCAACTTAAATCTGGTTTACGCGATTCACTCAATCACATCGCGGTGGTGCGCTATGACGCCCTGGACAATCTCAGTGGTCGCTATTCCTTCTCGGCCGCGATAGTGGATGACTACGGTGACGGCTTGATCATCACAACAATTCACGGTCGCGCTGACACCCGCTCTTATCTAAAAGAGATTACGGGTGGGAAGTCCGAGATTGACTTGTCCCCGGAAGAGCAAGACGCAATCAGTAGCGCGCTCGGTCGCAGCAGGGCGTTTTTGAAAGCGGATAAAACTGAAATGAGTGAGCGAAGCGCATGAGCGATTCACTGCGAAAGATCGCCTACCTCGGGCCATCCGGCTCGTTCGCGGAAGCTGCCCTTCGCGCATCTGCCGTCTACACCGCTGGCGGAGTTGACGCTGTGCCGGCAAAATCTGTGTTGCACGCGCTTGAGTCGGTTCGCAATGGTGAAGTCGCTGCGGCACTGGTACCGATAGAAAATTCGGTCGAGGGTTCGGTGACCATCACCCTCGACGAACTGGCAAGTGGCAAACGTCTGGTAATCACCAATGAAGTTGTTTTGCGGGTCGAGTTCGCACTGCTTGTCCGTCCGGGAACCAAGCTTTCTGACATCCACACAATTAGTACGCATCCGCACGCCCAAGCACAAGTGCGTAATTGGCTTAACGCGAATCTGCCGGACGCTGACGTGGTTCCGGCCATGTCCACCTCGGCCGCTGCCGCTGCCTTAGTGGGCGAGAATCCACCATTTGATGCTGCAATCGGTCAGGCACTTAACGCGGAGATTTATGGCTTGGAAATTTTGGCAGACCAAATCGGTGACAGTTCTGATGCGTATACGCGTTTTGTCATCGTTGAATTACCGGGGGAATTGCCTGCGCCAACTGGAGCTGACAAAACAACGTTGAGTGTTTTTCAACGCAGTAACCACCCCGGTGGTTTATTGGAAATCTTGACCGAGTTCGCCGTCCGGGGAATTAACTTGACGCGCCTTGAGTCACGCCCCACTAAAAAAACACTGGGCGACTACTACTTCAGCTTGGATTTTGAAGGTCACGTCAACGACCTGCGCGTTGAAGAAGCACTGATGGGATTACACCGGGTTTGCCTTGATATCCGCTTCCTCGGCTCCTACCCCCGGCACGACGGACTCGAGCCCGTCCTTCGCGCCGGCGTGACCGACACTGATTTCGAAACTGCCCAAGCGTGGTTGGACAAATTGAAGGGAACGGAATGAAAATTCTGGTGACCGGCGCAGCTGGTTTTATTGGTAGTCATTTTGTGCGAGAGTTACTTTCGGGTTCCTACCCGTGGCTCGGCGAGATCGACGGCGTTACCGTCTACGACAAGTTGACCTACGCGGGTAACTTGGAAAATTTGGCTTCTGTTGCCGGTGACCACCGCTACTCATTCGTTCAGGGTGATATCTGCGACGGTGACCTGCTCGACCAGGTACTGCCTGGCCATGACGTTGTCGTTAACTTCGCTGCTGAAACCCACGTCGACCGTTCGATTCACGGACCGCAAGATTTTATCGTCACAAATGTGGTGGGAACCCAAACAGTTCTTGACGCCTGCTTGCGGAACAACATCCCGCGCGTTGTGCATATTGGCACCGACGAAGTGTACGGCTCAATTGATGAAGGTTCGTGGACCGAAGCAGAACCACTTGAGCCAAATTCACCGTACTCCGCGGCGAAAGCGGCAGCCGAGATGTTGGTTCGCGCTTACAACGTTACGTACGGCCTTAACGTGAGTAGTACTCGCTGCTCGAATAATTACGGTCCGTATCAATTCCCCGAAAAGTTGATTCCACTATTTGTGACGAACTTAATTGATGGCAAGAATGTCCCGCTTTACGGTGATGGTCTCAATGTCCGCGATTGGCTGCACGTGGACGACCACTGTCGTGGAATCGCAATCGTTGTCTCAAAGGGTGAACCGGGTCAGTCCTACAACATTGGTGGCGGACTGGAATTGAGCAATAAAGAAATCACCGAAAGAGTGCTTGCCGCGATGGGTGTTGATTGGTCAAAGGTCACCCCGGTTGAAGACCGTAAAGGCCACGACCGCCGTTACTCCGTTGACGACTCGAAACTGCGCGCCATGGGTTATGAACCACAACATAAGTTCGAGGACGGTCTAGCCGAAACAATCGCTTGGTACAAAGAAAATGAAGCCTGGTGGCGGCCACTGCAAGCCAAGGCGGCGATTAAGTAACCGCTATGAAAATCCTGATCACCGGAAGTAATGGACAACTCGGCACCGAATTGGTCGCCCGATACTTTGATCGCCCGAACGACGAGATTTTTGCAGGTGACCTGCCCGACCTTGACATCACATCGGAGTTGTCGGTTGCTTCGACGTTTGCAAATCTCGCCCCCGAACTAGTGATCAACTGCGCCGCCTGGACCGCTGTCGACGCAGCGGAGGACAAGGAAAGTTCCGCGTTCACCGTCAATGCCGAAGGGCCGGCCATCTTGGCCACTTATTGCGCGCGAGCGGGCGCACGACTGGTGCAGATCTCAACGGATTATGTCTTTTCAGGGGATGCGAGCGAGCCGTATTCAGAGAGTTCCCAGCCCCAACCGGTGACGGCTTATGGCCGTACCAAATTTGCCGGCGAAAACTTCGTGCGTGAACTCCTGCCAGATAACCACGTGATTATTCGCACTGCCTGGCTGTATAGCGCAACCGGACACAATTTTGTTAAAACAATCATGCGTGCTCAAAGTGAGAGCGAAACGGTGAGGGTTGTCACCGATCAGATCGGTCAACCAACGTCGGCCTCGGATCTCGCCGACCAGATTGTGACCCTGCTTGATACCTACACGGGCTCGGGTACTTTCCACGGAACAAATAGCGGAGTAACCTCATGGTTTGACTTCGCTCGCGCGATCATGTCCGAGATCGGGGAAGACCCCGAGCGAGTACTTCCCACGGATTCTTCGAGTTACGTTCAACGCGCCCCGCGCCCCGCATATTCGGTGTTGGGTCACAAAGGGTGGGCAAGTGTTGGCATGAAGCCGATGCGGGACTGGCGGGTGGCCTTGCATGATGCAATCCCAGACATCACGCCAGCCAGCGATTAATCCAATCGCCAACCTGTTGCATGGTTGCGGAGTTGACACGACCCGCGGGTCGAATCAACCTGTCGCGAGAAATCGTTCGAATCTGTTCTGTCATCGCGAAAGTATCTCGTTCGATAAGTAAGTCCCCTTGCAAGTGAATGTGATTTGGCCAACTGCGGTTCTTGGTAGTACACGGAATTACGATTGCAAGTGAATCAACGACTTCTGTGTAGTCCATTGACGAGATGCTCAGGACCGGCCGGGGACCGCTTTGCTCTCGTCCGACTCCGCGGCCAAGATCAACCCACCAGATTTCCCCGGGATTCATTTATCCACAAAACCGGGCAATGCGTGGGCGTCCTGAGCGAGAACTTTTTGCCATTCTTCATCCCATTCGCCTCCGTATTGATTAAGGCCGTCGGATGCTGTGTCGTCCCATTGGGCAACTTCAGCGTTGTAGGCGGCCCGCTCATCAGGGGTCATCGAACCCATTTTTCGCTTTACTTCAGCCATGAGCGCCCGCTCTAAATGCTCTTTAAGAAGTGCTTCGATCACGCTTGCCGCCGTCGTACCGCGCTCGGTCGCGATTTCATTGATTTGGTTACGCAGCGTCTGATCTACTCGAATTGTCGTCATGGTCATATCCGAAAACTACCATGGATATACGTAATCGTATACGGGGGCGGCTACAACTCGATGGAGTTAAGAATCTGGGCAACACCAATCCCAGGTTCGGGCGACGTTATGAGATCCGCGTGAGCGGCAACTTTTGGTACCGCACTGCCCATGGCCACGCTCAGACCGGCCCAGTCCAGCATTTCAATGTCGTTCCACGAGTCGCCGATGGCGATTGTTTTCGTTGGATCAATCTTTCGACGGGCGCACACCTCCGTGAGCATCGTCGCCTTATTAACCCCCTGGGGTGCAATATCCATCCAAGCGATATCGGCTATGCCGAAAACAACGGAGTGAAAGCCGAGGCTTTTCGCGACTTCTCGGTAACTCTTCGCGGTAGCACTTTCGCTACGGACGACTAGGCGAACGACCGGCTCTTCGGTGAGTTCTGCAAGCCGTACCTCGCGAATATTAATTCCCAGAGCACCCGTGTCAAACATGTGAGTTGCTAAAAAATCACCGTGGGAATTTTCAATCGCGAATACCGCGTCGGGGACAAGGACAGTGATTTGTTCGATGGCTTGGGTGGCGTCAAATGTGATGGCTTCCATTACTTTGCGGGTTTCCACCATGGCTAAAATCCCACCGTTACTGCACACAACTAGATCGTCGATGCCAGCGGCCCGCGCGATCGGAAAGGTGGTGCTGACCGAGCGACCGGTTGCCAACGTGACTTTGATACCAGCTTCGGTGATCCGTTCGATTGCATCGACGGCGTCCGCGGGGAGGCTGCCCATGTGTTGCACGAGGGTGTCGTCGATGTCGAGCGCGATGAGCTCTGGCCGCCAATCAATTGGTAATGGTTCACCCGCTACATGTGTTGGGGGAGACTGTGGATTTTCTACTTCACTCATGCGAGTACTTTCTTTCCTCCGAGGAATGGTTGCAGTGCTTTGGGCACGCTCACGGTTCCGTCGGCTTGTTGGTGGTTTTCCAAGATCGCAACAATGATGCGCGGCATCGCGCACAAAGTGCCATTCAAGGTTGCCAGTGGCTTTGTTCCCTCTGAATCGCGCATCCGGATTTTCAACCTGCGGGCTTGATATTCGGTGGTATTGGAGGTCGATGTTACTTCACGGTAGGTGCCTTGGGTTGGGATCCACGCTTCAATGTCAAACTTGCGGGAAGCACTTGATCCAAGGTCACCGGAAGCAACATCGATTACCCGGTAGGGGAGCTCGAGGGCATCCATGAAGTCCTTCTCCCATTGCAAGAGCCGTTCATGTTCTGCTTCGGCCTCTGCCGGATCGCACAACACAAACATCTCGACCTTGTCGAATTGGTGAACGCGAATAATCCCGGTGGTGTCCTTGCCATAAGAACCAGCCTCGCGGCGAAAACACGTTGACCACCCGGCATAACGCAGTGGCAGGTCAGCGGCTGCAATAATTTCGTCGGAGTGATACGCGGCGATTGGCACTTCAGAGGTTCCCACCAAATACATGTCGTCGGATTCAATCCGGTACACGTTTTCTTCGGCTTGGCCCAAGAAACCGGTGCCCTCCATTGCTGCGGGCAGTACCAATGCCGGTGTGATCATCGGGATGAATCCGTTGGCGGTTGCTTGCGCGATCGCGAGATTCAACAGTGCGAACTCAAGGAGTGCGCCTTGGCCGGTGAGGAAGTAAAAACGTGAACCGGAAACCTTTGCTCCACGATCAACATCGATTGCTTTGAGTGCTTCACCGATCTCCAGGTGGGTCTTGGCGACAAACCCTTCTGCCTCGAAATCACGGGGAGTCCCGACTAATTCGATAAGTTCAAATTTTTCTTCGCCGCCAACCGGTGAACGAGGATCAACAACGTTGGAGAGTGCCCCCGCTATTGTGGCGACTTTTTCATTGAGGTTCGACGCGCTTTCATCGGCAATTTTTACTCGTCCTGCTAGATCGGTTGCCTTCACCATCAAGGCATCAACCTGCGCTGTCAACTCCGGCGTCGGGTTTTTCTTTAGTTGACCCTGTAATGGACCCATTTCTTTACCGAGAATTTTTTGCTCATTGCGCAATTGATCAAAAGCCTGCTGCCCCTCGCGTGCGGCAATATCGGCCGTGAGCCACTGGTCGACCAGGCCCGGATCCTCACCGCGTTTAATCTGGGATTCGCGAACGAGTTCGGGGTGTGCTCGCAGGATATTGGGATCAATCACGGACCTACTCTACTTTTCGCTGGATTAGTTGAATTTATTGCGTTCTGGGTACACCTTTTAGTTGGTTATCAAGTTATGCCCAGATTTATCTGGGAGATTGGTAAAAGTACGCCCCCGATTGGCGCTGGAAATGTCAGTGTCCCGGGGCGTCTGCGTTTTCTGGGTTTGGGCCTCCGACCGGCCTCACGTTGACAGGACACGACTGATCTCTTGACACGGCCGCGGGTGCTGATATAACTTGATGGAGGTTATCACTTTGTTCCTGGATTCGTCTTGGGAGATTGGTAAAAGTACGCCCCGGATTGGCGCTGGAAATGTCAGTGTCCCGGGGCCTCTGCGTATCCTGGGGCCCTCATGGGGCTAGATCCGTTCTTTTCGAATTTCGCGGACTCGGTGAGCAACGTGGGCGAAGTATTCATTCTTTTTCGGATGGCAAAGAGCGTCCGTTCGAGAACTAGCCAACAGGTAGGCAAGCCAAAGGATCTCCTCGTCTTTTGTCGCATGAACGAGCTCGAGTCCTTTTTCCAGCATGTGCTTTGATCGCAGCAACCGCCCTCGCGAACGGTTTACCCCTTTACACACGCAATCCGGCTGACTTTGCGGGCATTGCGGGTCTTGAGGTTGTGGAGATTTTGGAACGCTGATACGTTGAAAAGTCCTCAGGCAGGGTGGGTGAAAGTCCATCATTTTGATATGGCACGATTCTCTAACTTTGCCTTGCTCAGAGGCGGTTCAGTTAAGGGAGCTTTCATTGGATTACAACTGGTTAACACCCAAAGCGCAGGCTCGTCCGGCCGGTGAAAAAGGCTGGGGTTCATTCGTTGATGAGCGAATCAACAAGGGTGAGACCGTTGCAGCTTTTGGCGGCTGGGTAATTGAGCGGGCAACCCTTGCGACGATGAGTGAGGACCGCCAGGGACGCTCAATCCAAATTGATCACGATCTTTATCTAGTTTCGGGAGAGACACCTGAATCCGGTGACATGCTCAACCACGCGTGTGAGCCAAATTGTGGGATGGTCGGATCTCAGGTGCTGGTTGCCATGCGCGATATTGAACCGGGGGAAGAGCTCACATTTGACTACGCAATGTGTGATGCATCAGATTACGACGAGTTCACGTGCCTGTGCGGCGCGTCAACCTGTCGTGGACTCGTTACCGGAATGGACTGGCGCAAGCCCGAACTGCAAGCGAAATACACCGGATACTTTTCGCCGTACCTGATGCGCAGAATTGCATCACTCGTCTAACGAACTTGCAGCAGGATCTTTCCGGTGGCTTCGCCGGCTTCGAGAATTTTGTGAGAGTCGCCGGCTTGCTCAATGGGCATTACCCGGTCGATCACTTGCTTAACCGTTCCGTCGGTGATCCAGGGCCAGACGAACTTTTCAACTTCATGGCAGATCTTGGACTTTTCCGACTCGGGGCGTCCACGAAGTGAGGTTGCACTAATTGTTGCGTTCTTACGTAGCAGTTGGTCGATCTGGAAATCGACTTTGGTGCCACCCTGCATTCCGATGATTGCCAGGTGACCATTGCGTTTGAGTGCCTCGACATTTTTGGAGAGGTAGCTGGCACCCATATTGTCCAAGATGTTCTCGGCTCCACCCCAGGTCTCGCGGATCACCTCGACGAAGTCTTGTTCTTTGTAGTTGATTAGGAGGTCTGCACCAAGGGATGCGCACACGTTGAGTTTTTCTTGACTGCCGGCGGTCACTGCGA
>FUWD013179846.1_pt1 | contig 13867 bp, 9 predicted proteins | sample 1063281 | NCBI WGS metagenome assembly FUWD01 (sample SAMEA79048168, study PRJEB19326) | metagenome | biome: marine
TAAAGCACAGTCTAGTTTTTTCTCGACTAAATCAGCTACCAGTTGCATTTGTTTGTTAGAAGCAAATAATACCAATGAACTTTCATCAGTATTGATGCGTTTTAGCAGTTGTGAGGCAACTTCTTGAGTGTGTTCATACACTTGAGTTGGGTTGCTTTTAAATTTAGCAACGATAAAATCCACTCCATCCAGATTAAAAGGAGAAGGAAGGCGTAAGTACTGATTTTTGTCCTTTACCAATCCTAGTTGCTGGTTTAATCGTGCAAAACTTCCTAGTGATGATAAGGTGGCTGAAGTGAGTACTGCACCGGCTGCTTTTGACCAGATTAGATTGTTTAAATTATTCGACACATCGATCTGTGCACTGTTAATAATGTAGTTGGTTTTTTTGTTGGCTAATGTGGTTTTTTCAATCCAGCGTGAGTGTGGTGGCTGTTCAGGTTCATCTTTTTGTAATAGAGATGAAAGCAACCCTAAGATAGAAGACAGGTGTTGTTCACATTCTCCCAATGCATTGTTGATGGGATCAGAAATAGATTTATCCACTATTTTTATTTTTAAATAATCAGTCCAAGATTCTTTTAAGGCCTCAAATTTAGTATGAATAGAGGCGATTGAAGTGAGCAGATTTTGGCATATTAATTGTATTTCTTGGTTGACAATACCTTGTTCAAAAAGATGAACATCTTCATCAAAGTCCAGTTCTTTTAACACTTGTACTAAATCATCTAAATAGCCATCAATTTGTTTAATGTCATTCCCTGGAGAATCTTGTTTGGTGATTTTGCACACTTGTTCGCTAATGCCTTGAGTTTGTCGTGTGCTGGTTTTAATGAACTCGGTACCGGCACTTAGCGAGAAATGAGACAATGCTTTGGAGCTTAAGTGGTGCGCCTCATCAAAGATAAAGATGGATTCTTCCACATCCGGTAATACGGTGTTACCAGTGTTTAGATCCGCCAAAATCAAATCGTGGTTGGCGACAATTACATCGGCTTTGGTGATTTTTTTTCTGGCTTTAAAAAAAGCGCAGTCGTTATAAAATTCACAACTTTTTGCCGTGCAAGTAAATCGATTGCAAGCCACTTTTGGCCATACAGAATGATCAGGCGTTTGATCTAAGTCGTCAATCTCACCATTCCATTTTTTATCAGAATAATTTTGTAACATCTCACTCAGTTGGTCAAGTTGGTATTTTCCAGGAGGAGTATCCCACAAGGTAGAGTTATCAAACAATGGGTTTTCTTGTGCGTTATCTTCAGCGAGGTTGACTAAATTACGAATACACACATAGCGCGATCTACCTTTAACCAAAGCGTATTCAAAATTAACTGAGCAGTATTTTTGTACTTCAGGAATGTCCTTATTAAGCAGTTGTTCTTGCAGAGCGACATTAGCACTAGATACAATTAGTTTGTGCTTATTGGCTTTTGCGATGGGAATTGCACTTAACAAGTAAGCCATGGTTTTACCGGTACCTGTTGGCGCCTCAACGCATAATATAGGGTTGCTGTTTGAATATTCTCCGACTAAGGTTTTAGAAATTTCGGCAATCATTTTATTTTGTGCATGGCGCATAACAAACCCAGGCATGGTTTTTTTAGCCGATTCAAACGATTGACGGATTTGAGTTTTTAGCTCGTCTGAGAGCATTAACTTAGGATTTGCGTTGCAATGAAAGATCGCACAATAGGATCAGTGCATTTTTATAGTCGGATTCTTCTAAAGGGTCCAATGATTTTTTGGCCTAGATCGGCTGATTCTTGTGCTTTATCGCGAGTGTATTCAAAAGCATTGACACTGTTTAAAATTTTAATCACTTCATTAATTTTGCTATTATCAGCATTGTCGATGGCATTTTTTAATAATTCGTGTTCTTGTCCTAGAGTTCTTGAGAGTGCGCAAATCATTGGCAGAGTGGTTTTTCCTTCAGCAAGATCGTCGCCTACCTCTTTGCCCATGGTTTGCGCGTCTGACTCGTAGTCAAGAACGTCGTCAATAATTTGAAAAGCATTGCCTAAATGCAAGCCATAATCCTTGAGCGCTAATTCTTGTTTTTCATCAGCGTTGGACAAAATAGCGCCAATTTGTGTTGCTGCTTGGAAAAGGCAAGCAGTCTTGCGCTCAATGACATTAAAGTATTCAGCTTCTGATAATTCTGAGTTTTGGCAATTAAGTAGTTGCAGGACTTCACCTTCAGCAATGCTGTTGGTGGTTTTAGACAGTATTTGCATAATACGCATAGAATCAGGCTCTACCATCATCTCGAATGCACGTGAATAGAGAAAATCACCCACTAAAACACTAGCGGCATTACCCCAAACTTCATTGGCAGTATCTTTACCACGACGTGTGTTAGATTCGTCAACAATGTCATCGTGTAATAGGGTGGCCGTGTGAATCAGTTCAATCACTACTGCCATTAGATGGTGATGGTTGCCTTTGTAGTTAGTGGCTCGCGCACAAAGCAACAGCAATAACGGACGCAAACGTTTTCCACCCGCATTAATGATGTAACTACTCATTTGATTGATCAGAGCGACATTGGAGCTTAGGCGCTTTATTAGTACTTTATCAGTATTTTTTAAGTCTGATTTGAGTAAGTTTTGAATATCAGTAAAATTATCCATAAGGGGTTATTTTAGCGTATTTGCCAAAAGATATACTTCTTTAGATCTGGCTCTTGAAGCTTTTGGCTTACGAATGGTTACCTTAACAAATGCACCTCTACAAGATTTAACAAAGGCATCAAAACCATCGCCTTGAAAGACTTTAATAAAGAAAGTGCCTTTAGGCGTGAGTGTTTTGATTGCCATATCAAGTGCAAGTTCACACAAGTGCATTGATTTTGGAATATCAACGGAAAGTTGACCACTCATGTTTGGAGCCATGTCTGATAGTACCACATCCATTTTATGGCCTTTGGTTAATTCTAGTAGCTCTTTATAAACTGAGTCTTGTGTGAAATCGCCACACAAAAATTCCACGTTAGGGATGGGTTCAATATTAAGAATATCACTGGCAATCACTTGCCCTGATTTGCCGACCATTTTAATAGCTATTTGGCTCCACCCACCAGGCGCTGCACCTAAGTCAAGTACACGAGAACCAGATTTGATAAATTTATCTTTATCAACAACCTCAGTCAGTTTATAAACAGCACGTGAGCGATAGCCTTCTTTTTGCGCTTTTTTTACATATTCATCACTCAGATGTTCACTCATCCAGCGACCAGAGCTGCTTTTTTTACCCATGAATAGTTATATCAATAATTTCTAATATTATAGGGGACTTAGGGGATAATAGTGTCTTTTTCGCGCTTACTCTTCATTGTACATGAATACCAAACTTAGAAATATCGCCATTATTGCCCATGTTGACCATGGCAAAACCACCTTAGTTGATAAACTACTTGAGCAGTCTCAAACTTTTGACGATCGCTTTGAATCAACTGATCGTATGATGGATTCAAACGATTTGGAAAAAGAGCGTGGTATCACTATTAGCTCAAAAAACACAGCGATTAAGTGGAACGATTATCGCATTAATATTGTCGATACTCCAGGACACGCCGATTTTGGTGGCGAGGTGGAACGCGTACTGTCTATGGTAGACTCGGTACTTCTATTGGTGGATGCGCAAGAAGGGCCAATGCCACAAACGCGTTTTGTGACTAAGAAAGCGTTTGACCAAGGCCTTAATCCTATTGTTGTGATTAATAAAATTGATAAAGATGCAGCACGCCCTGATTGGGTAATCGACCAAGTGTTCGATTTATTTGACCAACTCGGTGCCACAGACGAGCAGTTGGATTTTCCAATTATTTATGCATCAAGTATTAATGGTTATGCCTCACTTGACGACGATGTGCGTGAGGGCGACATGACACCAATGTTTGAAACCATTGTTAAAAATGTAGCCGCACCAGACGTTGATGTTAATGCACCATTACAAATGCAAATTACTGCGCTCGATTATTCATCATTCGTGGGTGCAATTGGTATCGGTCGTATTACTCGTGGTACGATTAAGAAAATATGCAAGTCGTTGTAGTGGATACACAAGGCAATCAGCGTAAGGCAAAAATCGCCAATTTACAAGGTTTTCTTGGTTTGGATAAAGTGGATACCATCAGTGCTGAAGCGGGTGATATTGCTGCGATTATTGGCATTGAAGGCATTTCCATTTCAGACACTATTTGTGATCCAGAAACCATTGAAGCGTTACCACCATTGAGCGTGGATGAGCCAACCGTATCAATGGCATTCCGTGTGAACGATTCCCCATTCGCAGGCCAAGATGGAAAATACATCACCTCTAGAAACATTCGTGATCGTTTGGATAAAGAACTGATTTATAACGTTGCTCTGCGTGTTGAGAACACTGGCGATCCGTCTGAGTTTATCGTGAGTGGTCGCGGTGAATTGCACTTATCGATTTTAATTGAAACCATGCGTCGTGAAGGCTTTGAGTTGGCTGTGGGTCGACCACAAGTAATTTTAAAAGAAATTGATGGTGTGGTTTGTGAGCCATTTGAGGATTTGAGTGTGGACGTTGAAACACAACACCAAGGCACCGTCATGGAAAAACTCGGTGAACGTAAAGCTGAATTAACCAATATGATGCCTGATGGCAATGGCAGGGTAAAGCTTGACTTTAGTATTCCAGCACGAGGACTGATTGGTTTTAGAACGGATTTTTTAACTGCAACCACAGGTACAGGGTTAATGAATTCTACTTTTGATGCGTACAAGCCACAAAAGCCAGGAGAGATTGGACAGCGTTCTAATGGCTCATTAATTTCAATGAATCAAGGGAAAGCCGTGGCTTATGCAATTTTTAATTTGCAAAAGAGTGGTAAGTTTTTTGTCGAGCACAATACCGATGTTTATGGGGGTATGGTTGTTGGTATTCATACTCGTGATAAAGATTTAGTGGTTAATGTAATGAAAGGTAAGCAACTGACTAATGTGCGTGCATCAGGCACGGATGAAGCGGTGGTATTAACACCTGCCATTAAGTTAGATCTTGAACAAGCTTTGGAATTTATTGATGACGATGAGTTGGTGGAAGTAACACCGCACAACATTCGTATTCGTAAGCGTCTACTGAGTGAGACTGAACGCAAAAGAGCACGTAACAAAAAATCTGATTAAGACTTAATAGCATTAAGTTTGCCTCTACTTTAGGGCTTATCCTTTGGTATACTTCTCTCATATTATCTCTATGAGTGCTTATGCACAGTATTCTTAATTTTTTCGTTCAACAAAAAAAGTTGGCATTGGTTTTTACCATTAGTGTGATTGCTGTTGGTTTGTTAACTTTGAACAACATCCAAAGAGATCAATTTCCTAGCGTTGATTTTGAGGTCATGAGTATTGTGACTAGCTATCCTGGCGCCTCCCCAGAAGATGTAGAGCAAAACGTAACCAATCTCATTGAAGATGAATTAAGCAACGTATCAGGTATTGATAAATTTACCTCAGTTTCCCGAGAGGGGAGCTCAAATATTGTTGTTACTTTGTCTCAAGACGTTAGTGACATAGACACGTTAAAGCAAGACATTCGCAACGCAGTTAATCGTATTAAGTCATTACCAAAAGAAGTGGTTGATTTGCCCAATGTTCGGGATCAAAAAATCTCAATAAAAAGCGTTATTAAAATCAGTATCGGCTCTAAAGACTTGTCTTATGCCCAATTAAGAGACGTAGTTGATTCCGTTGCTAATTCCATTGAGATGGTTGACGGCGTTTCTGAAGTGGTTAAAGAGGGTTATTTAGACAAAGAGATACAAATTAGAATTAATCCTGAAAAGTTATACTTGCATAAGCTTTCTTTACCACAGGTGATGGATGCAATTGACAAGCGCAATAGGCGTTATACCATTGGTAACAACCATAACGAGACAAACGAAAAAACCATTGTTGTCTTAGCAAAATTTGATCAGGCACAACAGGTTGGTGATGTTATTGTGAAATCAACATTTGAAGGCCCTATTGTGCGCCTAAAAGACATTGCAAACATTAGTAGTGGTAATGTTGAAGAAAAATCAATCGTCCGTGTTAATAGCAAGAAGGGCTTTATTTTACGTGTGCGCAAACAAGAGCAGGCCGATGTGATTACCACGGTTGATTTAGTAAAAGAAAAAATCACCGAACTTAATACTAAGTACGACAATCAATTGCAAATTTTTTATTCTTCTGATTTGTCCAAGTATGTACGCAATCGCCTAAAAATTGTTACTAATAATGGCATGATGGGCTTGGTACTGGTGTTGATTGTGCTCGGTGCATTTTTATCCTTTAAAACTGCTTTTTGGGTGGCGGTCAGTCTGCCCGTTAGCTTGCTCGGTACCGTTGCCTTATTGGGTGCAACGGGAGAGACCATTAACCTTGTGTCGCTTGCAGCCATGATATTAGTTTTGGGTATTGTGGTCGATGATTCAATTATTGTTGCTGAGAGTATTCATCATTACAAACAACTGGGTGAAGATAGGTTTGAGTCTGCTATACACGGTTTTAAACGTGTCATCATGCCAGTTGTAACCACTATTCTGACTACCATTTTAGCTTTTTCATCCATGTTTTTAATGGAAGGCACCATGGGTAAATTCATTTATGTGATTCCAATTGTTGTAATTTTTGCTTTAATCCTTTCATTTTTAGAAGTGTCACTGGCACTACCGGCGCATTTAGCCGGTTCTCATGAAAAAGGAAAAACCAGAACTTGGTTTAAGAGTGTTGAACAATGGTTTGAAGGTTTTTTAAAGACAATGCTCAAGTGGCGATATGTTGTTGTGGCTGTGTTTACATTAATGTTGGCTTTTTCATTGTATTTTGCAAAAACACAAATGAAGTTTGTGCTTTTCCCAGCAGTAGGCGTTGACACCATTAGCGCAAGATTAGAAATGGGCATTGGTAGCTCACTGCATAATACTGAGTTAGTTGCTAAAAATGTTGAGACTTTAATAGCAGAGGTGGTTGGTTCTGATCTTGAATCCATCACCACAGACGTCGGTAAGTACTTTACCAATAAGGCAAAGTTTACCATTGCGCTTACACCTTCCAGTGAAAGAAAGCAGACCTCTAAAGCATTATTAAAGCAACTTAAATCAAGATCGAAAGAAATCACTGCTGCAGAAAAGCTAAAGTTTTCTATTCATAGGCCCGGTCCGCCACAAGGAGAAGATATTGAAATCAATTTGGTGGGTAATGATAACTTTCAAAGAAAAGCAGCAGCGGATAAATTAGAAGAAATACTCTTATCAATTAATGGACTTGATAATATTAATCGTGATGATGAGCCGGGAAAAATTCGTATAGAGGTAGTGCTTGATTTTGAGAAAATGGCTCGATTAAACGTGGATTTTTTAACCGTTAACCAATATTTAAAAACCGCATTTACAGGTATTGATGTGACCAATATTCGTGATGGACAAAACGATGTTAATTTTAGAATTTATCTTGGAGATGCTCAAAATTCAGAAATGTTCATTGAATCTTTAAAAGTTAACAATCGCAAAGGGCATTTGATACCAATTTCACAGTTTTCAAACATCAGGGAGATCCGTGGCGAACCAAATTTTAACCACTTTAACGCTCAGCGATCAACCTTGTTAAGCGGTAGTATTGACGATGAAATTACAACAACTACGCTTGTTATGGCTAAGGCGTTAGAACGGCTGGATTTATCAAATAACTTCCCTAAAGTTAGGGTTATTAGTGAGGGTGGAGCCAAAGAGGCAACGAAGTCGATGGACAGTTTTAAAAAAGCCTTTGTCATGGCAGTTTTTGGAATTTTCTTATTGTTGGTTTTATTGTTTAATTCTTATACTCAACCAGTCCTTGTACTTAGCGCCATTCCTTTTTCCGTCATTGGTGTGATTTGGGCATTTTTTCTGCACGGCGAAACACTTAGTTTTTTTGCAATTTTAGGCACACTGGCTTTGGTGGGGGTGATTGTGAATGATTCTTTAGTATTGGTCTCGCACCTTAATTATCTAAAAGCAAAAATCGTGGATAAAACCACCTCAGCGCATGAGTTCATTATTCAAGGTGCTAAAGATCGTTTACGAGCTGTTGTGTTAACCACACTGACTACCCTAGCAGGAGTCATTCCTTTGGCTTATGGTATTGGTGGTACGGATTATATTTTGCAGCCCATGGCGCTATCATTAGGTTATGGATTGTTGTTCGGCACAGTAATGACTTTGGTATTGTTACCGTGTTTGTATTTAATGAATCATGAATTTGTAAACTGGGTTAAGAGTTTTAAAAAAATTACTTAAGGCTTTAGAGTAATGTTTGTTGGCGGTAGGCAGACTTTATCACTACAAGCCTGTAGCGTTAGCTCCAAAGTCGGTAGGGCGCTATTGTTTGAATGATCAATTAAGTCGATTTTAATTTGAGCATTGTTTTTGTAGATTGAAATTTTTTCTTGTGAAAATCCCAATTGAGCCAATTCACCTTCAGGGTAAGTAGAGCCTCTTATTGTCCAATTTTTAGTATCCGTACTGATTACTTTGGTGGCAATCAGTGAATCTTGTAATGGTTGGTTAGAGTTAATGTGCCAAAGTGGTTTTAAAGTTACGTTAATAGCAACTTGATTTTTGTTTAGTTTTTGCGTATGAACACGGACACGACCGTCGTAGGCGTATTGAACACTTGACAGTTCTTGATCAGTGGCATTGTTAAACCCTAAAATAAAGGAACTAAAGTTGTAAGGGTCTTGGTTAATTTCAGTTGCAAAAGTACTCAATAGTTGCTGTGCTTGCTGAGTGAATTCTCGATCGGTTGTTCTGTTGTTAAGTTTGATTAAGACTTTGTACGCCACACCATTAGCCGAAGGGATGGCGCCATCATAAGCTTCCTTGTAATTGGTATTTAAGTATTTTTTATCCTGAGTCATGTTAAAGCCAAATTGTGTTTTATCCCAAAATTTTTGCGTCATGTCTTTGACAAGTTGGATGGTTCGATCAAGCCAAATTTGTTGATTGGTTTGATCGAATACAGATAAATAAGCATTCGCTAAATAAGCATAATCTTCAAACAAAGCAATGGTTTGCAATTGATTATCAATGGATACTCTGTAGAATTGATTGTCTTGATTAAAAGACGTTAGATAGTCCGCTAGTGCTAAGCCAGCTTGTGTGTATTTAACTTCATTAAAAATCTCACCCGCTTCAAGCAAGCTAGGGACCATCAATGCATTCCAAGAAAGCAAAATTTTGTTGTCCGTTAGTGGGGGCAACCTCTTAATTCTAAGGTCATATAATTTGTTCAGTAATTTGTCAATTTTTAAGTAGTCATCTTCGTTAATATCATTAATCTCTTTAAAACGAATAACGTGATTGCCTTCGAAGTCAGTGTGAGACGATAAATCAAAGTAGTGATTAAAGTGTTTAAATTCGTCTTGATTAAAGACACGTTTTAATTCTTGTATTGACCAAACAAAAAAAGTACCTTCTTCGCCTTCAGAGTCTGCATCGGTGGCGGAGAAAAAACCACCATTAGCATCTTGCATCTCTCGTAAGACATAATCAAGCGTTTGCTTGGCAATGCGTTTATAAAGTGGGTTTTTGGTTAATTGGTAGGCACGTGTATAAACTAGCGAGAGTTGTGCTTGATTGTAAAGCATCTTTTCAAAATGAGGAATTAACCAAGAATTGTCGGTTGAATATCGATGAAAACCACCGCCTACGGTATCATAAAATCCACCACTGGCCATGGTGTCTAATGTTATAGTAATGGCATTAAGTTGATCATCATTTGGATGACGTTTGTGCACATCAATGAGTAACAACAGCATTGATTCATGTGGGAATTTTGGCGCCTCCCCAAAGCCACCTTCAAGCTCATCAAAATTCGACAGCATTGCCTTAATGGCTTTAGAGACGATGGATTTATCTATGTCTCCCTGAGTGTTATTTGCGGCTTTGTTTAGAACTTTATCAATATCGTTGGCTTGGTTAATAATTTTATTTTGTTCATTTTGCCAAAGGATTTGTATTTGTGAAAGTATGTCTAATAATTGATCTTTTGGAAAATAAGTACCTGCAAAAAATGCCTTGCCGTCTGACAATATAACGGCATTGAGTGGCCATCCACCAGAGCCATTTATTAATTGCGACACGTTCATGTAAGTAGCATCGACATCAGGGCGAATTTCACGGTCAACCTTAATGGAAATAAAGTGTTGGTTGAGAAACTCCGCTACTTGTAAGTCATCAAAGCTTTCTTCTTCCATGACATGACACCAATGACAAGTGGCGTAACCAATTGATATAAAAATAGGTTTATTTTCTAATTTGGCTTTGTTAAATGCTTCATCTGAAAATGGATACCAATTAACAGGATTATGAGCATGTTGTAACAAATAGGGTGAAGATTCTAGAATTAAATGATTAACAAACTTAGCACGACCTTGCTCATCAATGTGCTGTGTTCTTGGCACATAATCTTTGTCTTTGTTGGTATAGGCTTGCTCTAGTTCATTCATTGGATGTGCCCATACTAACAAGGGTAGAAAAATCAAAATTATGAATATTCTAAACATAATTTGATTACAGCAAGCTTAGGCTAAGTAAGGAATTACTTGTTTTGTAGAGCTTGACGGATTAATTCTTCGGTAGAGAGTGAATCATCATTGATTGCATTTAGCATTCTGTCAGCCTCTTTAACCTTGAATCCAAGTGCTTGTAGCGCTTGAGAAGCTTTTTGAGTATTTGGATTGGCGTTACTAGCAGTAATTTTTTGATGATTAACATTGCTTAATTCCAATTTTTCTAAGCGATCTTTAAGCTCTACAATGAGCTTTTGTGCTGTTTTCTTGCCAATGCCTGGAGTTTTTGCCAGAAGTGCGTCGTCTTCCATTGCCACTGCGTTCATGAGCGAGGCAATATTGAGGTGGGAAAGAATCGCAAGCGCGACTTTAGGGCCAATACCATTAACGCGGATTAACTCTCTAAATAAGGTTTTTTCATCTTTAGAGATAAAACCATACAAAGTGTGTGAGTCTTCTTTAACGGTTAAATGTGTATGTAGAGAAATATTATTATCATTACCCATCTCGTAAAAGCTTGACATAGGGCACAGAACTTCATAGCCAATACCACCCACCTCAAGTAGAACTTCAGGCGGGTTTTTTTCTAAAATTTTTCCGGTTAGTTTTCCAATCATATTTTTTTGTACGAGGTTCAACCTCGTACTTTTTTAATTATAGCCAAGAATAAGTTTTGAAATAATCCTTCTCAAAATCTTTGATGTCATCTGCGTATTGAAGCGTAAGACCAATATCATCCAAACCATTAATTAGGCGGCGTTTGCGCTCTGCATCCACTTCAAAAGTATAAATTTTACCATTGGCATCAACACTTTGTGATTCAAGGTCAATGGTGATTTCACCTTTAAAATTAAATAATTCATCCATCACATCGTTACTTTGAACAATGGGTAGAATGCCATTTTTAAAACAGTTGTTATAAAAAATATCGGCAAAACTCGGTGCAATAATCGCTTTAAAGCCATAATCTTCTAATGCCCAGGGTGCGTGTTCACGTGATGAGCCACAGCCAAAATTCTCACGTGTTAAGAGTATTTGTGCACCTTGATATTCTGGTTGATTAAGGACAAAATCTTTATTCAGTGGGCGCTTGGTGTTATCCATACCCACTTCACCGTGATCAAGGTAGCGCCACTCATCAAATAAATTTGGGCCAAAACCAGAGCGTTTAATTGATTTTAAAAATTGCTTAGGAATAATGGCATCGGTATCGATATTAGCACGATCAAGCGGTGCGGAGATAGAAGTTAGAGTTGTAAATTTTTGCATAATTATTTATTTAACCTCTGAAAAATGACCGGCAATGGCGCTCGATGCTGCAATAGCAGGACTAACCAAATGCGTGAATGAGCCTTGACCTTGGCGCCCTTCAAAATTACGATTAGAAGTCGATGCACAACGCTCTCCAGGTTCTAATTTATCAGCATTCATGGCAAGACACATTGAGCAACCTGCTTCGCGCCACTCAAAGCCTGCATCGGTAAATATTTTGTCTAAGCCCTCGTCTTCTGCTTGCTTTTTAATCAAGCCTGAGCCAGGTACAACTAAGGCTAGCTTAATGTTGTCAGCAATGTGTTTGTCTTTAACGACAGAAGCTGCCACTCGCAAATCTTCAATACGAGAGTTGGTGCACGAACCAATAAAAATTTTATCAATATTGACCGTGTTAATTGGCGTATTGGCTTTGAGATGAATGTAGTTCAGTGCATTTTTGATGCTTTCAGATTTTACTGGATCGGCTTCTTTATCTGGATCGGGCACAATGCCATCAATTCCAATTACCATTTCTGGAGAGGTACCCCAAGTAACTTGTGACTTAATGTCCTTTGCATTAAAGTTAATGACTTTATCAAAATACGCATCGGCGTCAGAATGCAGTGTGTTCCAGTATTTAATTGCTTTATCCCATTCAGAGCCGCTCGGTGCTAAAGGGCGACCTTTAACGTAGTCTAGAGTTTTGTCATCCACAGCAATTATGCCCACGCGTGCACCGGCCTCAATCGCCATATTACACAATGTCATGCGTCCTTCGATGGACAAATCTCGAATGGTTTCACCCATAAATTCAATCGCATAGCCAGTACCACCAGCCGTGCCAATTTGGCCAATAATATAAAGCGCCACATCTTTCGCACTCACAAATTCATTTAATTCGCCGTTTACCTCGATTTTAAGATTTTTTGATTTGGACTGCCATAAGCAACCGGTGGCGAGTACGTGTTCAACTTCAGAAGTACCAATGCCAAAGGCCAGTGCGCCGAGTGCACCATGGGTAGAAGTGTGCGAATCGCCACAAACAATACTCATGCCTGGTAGCGTCGCGCCTTGCTCAGGACCAACCACATGCACAATGCCTTGGCGAATGTCGTTCATTTGAATTTCATTAATACCAAATTCTTCACAGTTTTTGTCTAACGTTTCAATTTGTAATTTTGAGATAGGATCTTCAATACCACCAACACCAGACGCACGATCAGTGGTCGGTACATTGTGATCGGGCACTGCTAAGCTAGCCTCTAGGCGCCAAGGCTTTCTACCAGCTATTTCAAGTCCTTCAAAGGCTTGAGGGGAAGTAACTTCATGAATCAATTGTCGATCAATATAAATAAGCGCTGTGGTTGCTTCTTCACGCACTACGTGTGTCGCCATTAATTTATCGTAGAGTGTTTGTGCCATTACGCTAAAGTCCTGATTATTACTTGATAAAATAGAGTCATTTTACATTCTTAGTCGTTTTTATATGTGTGGTATTTGTGGTCAGTTAAGATTTGATCGTCATGCGGTTAAGTCGCAAGATCTTAATGTAATGATGTCTAAGATCGCTAGGCGTGGTCCAGATGCTTCTGGGCAATGGGCAGATGGCAAGATTGGCTTTGGCCATCAACGTCTTAGCATTATTGATTTATCAAACCATGCGGCGCAACCCATGGTGGATAAGGTGTTAGATCTAGTATTGGTTTTTAATGGTACGATTTACAATTATCAATCTCTACGCCAAGATTTAATCAAACAAGGCTATACCTTCTTTTCACATTCAGACACCGAAGTCATTCTTAAGGCTTACCATTTTTGGGGTGAAGATTGCGTTACGCATTTAGACGGCATGTTTGCTTTTTGTATTTGGAATCAAAAAACCAATCAGCTGTTTGTTGCACGCGACCGTATGGGGATTAAACCCTTGTATTTTAGTTTGACTGATCAAGCCTTTAGTTTCGCTTCTAACACCCAAGCCTTGGTGGCTGTTGGTGCTGATACGAGTATTAATTCGGTCGCACTACAGCAACAGTTGTCTTTACATGGCGTGGTA
>FUWD013177819.1_pt1 | contig 13864 bp, 17 predicted proteins | sample 1063281 | NCBI WGS metagenome assembly FUWD01 (sample SAMEA79048168, study PRJEB19326) | metagenome | biome: marine
CCAGAGGAAATGCTCTTAGACCGTACACAGTTGATGGGGCTGACTGCCCAAGAGATGACTGCATTGGTCGGTGGTATGCGCGTTCTTGGAACAAACTATGGCGGCACTAAGCAAGGTGTGTTTACAGAAAAAGAGGGGGCGCTAAGTAACGACTTCTTCATCAATCTAACGGACATGAACTACCAGTGGAAACCAACTGGTCGCAACAGCTACGATATTGTTGAGCGCAATACAGGCAATACTAAATGGACCGCAACTCGAGTTGATTTGGTATTTGGCTCTAACTCTATCCTGCGCGCCTATGCAGAAGTCTACGCACAAGATGACAACAAAGAAAAGTTTGTGAATGACTTCGTTGCAGCCTGGACTAAGGTCATGAACGCAGACCTGTTTAAATTAATATAGTTGTAAGCTGTTATCAATAAGGGAGGCTTTCGCCTCCCTTATTTTTTATCCTTGTAGTACACGCCGAATTCTATTCGCATCCAAATGCAAAAAGCTAACCCTTCATTACCACCCTAATGTCCCGATAAATCTGCAAACTTGCTATTAACACCAGAGAAAGGGAGAGTGGTATCACCGCTATATAACCAACCGTTTTGAAGCTAAGGGCTCCAATGATTCCACCAACCAAGAACATTCCGAAAATAAATAAATGGGTTCTTAACTTATCCCTATTCGCCCTGACGTATCCGTCTTCATTGGCGTGCGTAGATTTGTTCCAATAAATTAACTTCCCCACCTCTATTCCAATATCGGTAATGACTCCCGTCATATGGGTTGTTCTAATTTCCGCTTTAGAGGCTTTAGTAACAATGGCGTTTTGCAAGCCCATCACAAAACACAGGAGAAGGGCGATTGCTGGAACAGTTAAGGGCAGATATAAATTGAGGTTAGCGCCTACCAAACCAAAGACTAATAGCAGAGCAGCCTCAAGGAATAGCGGCAAGGCAAACTCGCTATGAATTTTTCTTCTATGGCCCCAATTAACGATGATTGCTGTGGTAGCTGCGCCAAATAGAAATGAGAGCAAAAGTGAGATGCCGCCTAAAACCGAAATGAAGTCATTCAGAGCAAGGTCATCGCCAATTGCGGAAATAATTCCGCTCATGTGAGATGTATACCGAGAGATGGCCAAGAAACCACCCGCATTTACAGCGCCCGCCACAAACGCCATATAAGCGCCCAATTGAACATTGGTTTTGGGGGATCTCTGTGCGCTTGTTAAGCGCTGAATAAACTCAATTGGCATTAAGCATTTATTTTACGTCTCAAGACTTAAAAGCCCTAAATAACTTCCAAAACTTTGCTTAGCGAGCTGCCCTCATAGTTTGGCCTCTCACCAATTTCCTCAAAGGGGTGTCCAAGCCGATTAACCCAAAATACATCAAAACCAAACCACTTTGCCGCCAGCGCATCCCACGCATTGCTCGATACAAAAAGAACTTCTTCTTTTTTAACTGGAAACGCTTTTAAAAGAAGCTCGTAGGCTTGAGGGGCAGTCTTAAATAATCGCACATCCTCAACAGTAACGACCTGGTCCAAGTAAGCCGTAAGACCATTGCTTTCAACTACTGTCGCCAACATCTCTCTACTGCCATTGGACAAAATTGATGTAGCAATGCCTTTATTTTTTATTGTCTTAAGAACGTGCAGGCTATCTTCAAAACCAGTGAGCTTGGCATACTGATCCATCAACCGCTTCTCGTAGTCAGGACTGAGATTTAAGTTCATGCGCTTACATACATAACGTAATGAGCGAATCGTTAATTCCCAAAACGGAAGATAGTGCTTGCTGCCACCAGGATTAGGATCACTCATGGTGACTAAGCGGGTGTACTCGATTTGGCGATCACGCCACATTAAGGCGAAGGCCTGACCATTGCCAGGAAATAAATCTTCTGCCAACATCCCCATGGAATACACATCAAATAATGTTCCGTAAGCATCAAAGGTGATAAGCTTATACATGCAGGCTCCTGGTTATCAGTCTGTATTTGTATTGTCGTTTAAAACAATTTTTCTAGTGAGACGGGATATCTAGCGACACTTAAGCCCAAAAACGCTTCATCTCTGGAAGATCTTGCATTCCTCTTTCATAGCCATACTTGATGGCTGGCTCCATAATTCTAGGATCTACAACGCTCATGGTTTTTCTGCCGGGCAGCATTCCAACAACCACTAGCTTGGTTTTAGTCCCTCTCGCCTCAAGATCCTTAACCTCTTGCAAAATCGTATTGGGCAAATGATTTAATCGAAGCCCTTCTTTTTCCTGCTCAATGGTATCGGCCAAAGCAATAATGAGAGCCCTTTTTGATCCAGCCACAATATCGCAATGCGTTTCTGTTGAGCCAATACTGCCATCCATGCAGACACGATCCTTAACCCAGGTTGGGCCCGTCACGCCTGGTGCAGACGCGCTGGCTGCACATGCATCAATCACAGATACGCCTGCGTCTGGGGCAATGACTAAACGCTCAGCGGTATAACAATCAATCGTTGTGATATACATCTTTGGTGGAATAGCCTTCATGTCGCCCAAGAAAACTTTAATATTGGCTTGAAACTTTTCAGATGGAATCGATTTTGCAGCCATAGTCGCATGACCAATCGCTTGAATCGTCGAGGGACTTCCATCTTTTGCAGTGAGGCCCATCTTCATTACTCGCTCTTGACTAGGTGTAAATTTTTGGTTGGCACCAACTTAGCCATAACTTTTGGATAGTCAGCCAACAAATTAAATTCTGCAGAGAATAGATCTAATCGACTGCCCAGTAAGGCGCTGCCCAATACTGCACCAGCAGATGTCCCAACCACAATATCAGCCAGTCGCAAGTTGATGCCATTAGTCAGCATTGCATGAAAATACCCAACCAAGAATGAGCTCATGTATTCAGAGCCGCCACCCAAAACAATTGCTCTATCTTTGCCAGCGCCAGGGGGATTTTTATAAGGAATAGGGTGCGCCAAACCATCATCCCAATTGGCAGTGGTGGCTTGAATCTCTCTTGACTCTAATGCTCTCACCTCGGCTAATATTTTCTTGGAAGGGGTTTGGCCTTGAGCAAGCGCTTGTGTGCTAGCAATGGTTACAGCACCGACAGCGGAAGTTTTCAAGAAATTACGGCGTGATGCTTGAGTCATATAGGCTCCATTGATCGTTAATCAATTTATAGCAGATCTCCACCAATGAAAAACCACCCGAAGGTGGTTTTGGTATTTCTTGGTGGCCCAAGGCGGAATCAAAGCGCCGACAAAAAGGAGTTAGCGGCCTTGGCAGACAAGGGGCATCTCCCATAAGGGCTTTTCTTGGCTATAGTCACAATTAACACCAGCAGGCGATGTTGTGCTCGCAAGACAACCGCTTAATGCCAAAACAAGTAGGGCCAAACCAAAACAATTAACAGATTTTTCATATGAATCACTAGCAATTAATTTGTATATATCTTAATACCAAAACCACCCGAAAAGGTGGTTTTGGTATTTCTTGGTGGCCCGGGGCGGAATCGAACCACCGATACAAGGATTTTCATTCCAAAAGAAAAATCTCAGGCAGTAATCTAAACTGAATAAGTGGAGAATTACCAATTTAACTATCTTGATCTGAGTGATGCTCATACGACCTACCTTGGTTCCTTAGCATCTACAAAGATACTTTTATTCATTGGGCGAAGTAATGCACAAAAAAATTCAGCACCCCTACAAAAGCTTCTAGATAGACTTGTCTTGGATGGATATCTTCTTGTTTGGCCCAAAAGTAGAAATCAATTCATAGGCGAACTCTTAACCAGTAAAAGCTTGAGGGCTGTAGGTTGGCTTAATTCAGTTTTCGGTCAAGCTGAATCTCGAGCCAAAGCATGGATACGCAGAATCCTTAAGGGGTTCATTTTGTTTGGTTATCCATCTAAATGGGGCTATTTTGTCGACTGGCTAAGAGGCAATCAACCAGATGAACAAACTGAAACATATAGAGAGATCATGCGAGCACTTGGAGCAAATAAATCTATTTTTATCCTATCTCATTCGGCTGGCGGCATAACAGCATCACGCCTGGCCAATGAAGATAATCTTCGTGGAATGATTTGCTTTGGCTACCCCTTTAAGCATCCTGATAAAGATGAGGAGCCCTATAGAACAACTGAACTAAAAAATATTGAGAAACCTTTTTTGATTGTTCAGGGTCGCCAAGATGAGTATGGCGGGATTGACGTTCAAGGTCGATATGAACTCTCGCAAAATATAGAGCTTGAATTTGTTCAGGCTAATCATGAATACGAGAATCTATCAACCGATGACTGGATGAGAGTCGTCAAAAGACTTGCTTCTTTTCTTGAGCAATAAGAAAAGAAACGGCCAAAAATGAAAAAACCACCCGAAGGTGGTTCTTGGTGGCCCGGGGCGGAATCGAACCACCGACACAAGGATTTTCAAGCATCCTCCGATTGACCGCTTTCGCATTGATTTCAAGGGCTTGGGTCGCCAGTCTCGACTTGTCTAAAAATTGTGCGTCCTTGCGTCGGTCAAATTTGACAATGAAATCAGAATCTTGCGAGGGGCAATTTTTCTGTGTGTATAGATTACGTCTACCCCTGTGCCAGTCAACCACCATAGTTACTTGTAATGTCTTTTTAAACGACAAATTAATCGTAGTGAGTCCACATTCTCAAAATGCGAACAGTCTTTTCTTTACGAAAGACCTCATAAACCAACCGATGTTGAATATTGATTCTGCGTGAATAAGCGCCCTTCAAATCACCAACCAACTTCTCATATGGCGGCGGATTTTGAAGTGGATCTACTTCTAATATATCTAGTAAAGCCTGTGCCTTATCTCTTAATCCAGCGGCCGAGAGTTTTTTAGCGTCTTTAAGAGCAAACTTGGAATAGGCTAGATTCCAAGTTACCACTTCAATGTCCTTTTGCTCTTAGCTAGAGGCTCGGCCATAGATTCTTTAATAGACTCACGCATCCCTGGAATCGCCAATAGATACAGCGTTTCCTGAATGGCGCTCCAATCTTCTTCAGAAACTAAAACGGCATTACTACGCTTACCTGAAATAACCACCGGCTTATGTGTTTCTGCCGTTTGGTCGATTAGGCGATATAAACCCGCTCTAGCCTCACTTGCTGTCAATGTTGTCATGATTTAACTCCTTTTCATTATAGTACGTAAAAACGTACGCTTTGTCAAGTAGCCATCTCATCCACCCGACCAAAAGAAATGCCCCGCACGAAGCAGGGCATTATTTGAGTTTGGTGGCCGGGGCGGAATCGACTAGGGCCTAGGATGCCTGACTCTAGTTCTAGACTGTCGTTTAAAACGACAATACTAATTAAGGAAAACAAACCCCAAATTGATCGCACCCATCACATTTAGGCGGCCTTAAGTCATCTAACCCCAGTGAATTTCCAAGCTCGACAAATAAAAATTTCTTCCACTTATAATTTTGAACATTTCTTCTTGCCACATCTGGAAAATGGGTCTCAAGCAAACAAGTAACCTCGGGTCTGCCAGTAAGGCCAATATCTTCCCACAGGTGTCTAGAGCCATAGCATGCCGCAGAAATTACCGCTGCCATTAGCTTTGACTCTGAAGAATTGTTAACACGATACTTCCATAACAAATTAATCAAATCACTTTGATACTTTGGTGATGGCGCTCGAATAAATTTCATTTCAGGAATTGTGCTATCGGCAATTTCTTCAATGAGCCCGCCGTACTCTAGATCAAGAAAAATCCCAGCACTTGAGAGAATTCCGTTATTCGCATTGGTAATAACGCCTCTCAATGCTCTTTGCTCAATATCATTAAGCATTTATAAAATTTCCTTTGCCAACACTTGACCATTTTGAAGCTGAATCACCTCTTCTCCAAAATTCTCCACATCTTCTAAGCTATGACTAATCAAAATTACTGGAATCGCCAATTGCTCTTGGAGCTCTTTTAGCTCATTACGCAAAGTTCGGCGAAGCCCTTCATCTAATGCTGAGAATGGCTCATCTAGCAACAATGCTTTAGGTTTTGATACCAGCGCTCTTGCCAGCGCGACACGCTGTGACTGGCCGCCCGATAGCTGATGGGGAAATTGATAGGCAAGATTAGAAAGCCCAAACTTATCAAGCCACTTTTCACACTCGGGACTCGGAACTTTATTGCGGCTATTTACTAAGCCTTTATTTTCTGAAAACGCGATGTTTTGTAATACATTTAAATGGGGAAACAATGCGTATTCTTGAAATACATAAGTCAATAAGCGCCTTTGCGGGCTCAAATTAACTGATTGCTCACGACTAAATAATATTTCGCCATCAAACTCAATCGCACCATTATCAGGCGTTGATAAACCAGACAACATTCTAAGTGTTTGAGTTTTACCCGATCCAGAAACCCCAAATAGAACCAGTCGCCGAGCGTTACTCTGAATTTTTACATCCAAACTAAAAGCATGGTTTTTAGTCGCATACTTTTTTTGAATGGAAATATTCCAAAGCGCTTTCATTTAATTACGCACCTGTCGCCACTCGGCCTGGAACGAGTTTTCCAGAAACCAAAAGCACACTAATACACACAATAGAAGTAAGCAGAACTAAGAAGTTCGCTGTCGCATCTTGACCAGCTTGTACTGCCTCATAAACCGCTATTGATAATGTTTGCGTCTTACCCGGAATGCTTCCCGCCACCATTAATGTTGCGCCAAACTCACCGGCAGAGCGAGCAAAAGAAAGAAGTACTCCAGCTAATATCCCACGCCATGCCAAAGGCAATGTCACCCTAAAAAAGATGGCGCTATTGCTAACCCCAAGCACCTTGGCCGCTTGCTCATACTGTGGCTCTAAAGACTCAAATGCGGCTCTTGCCGCTTTAAACACCAGTGGAAATGAAACAATGGCTGCGGCAATAACTGCGCCTTCCCAAGTAAAAATAAGATTGATATTGAAGTACTCTTTGAGAAGGCGACCAATAGGACCATTTTTTCCTATGATTACAAGAAGGTAGTACCCCAATACGGTAGGTGGCATCACCATGGGTAATGTAAGGATCGTATCCAAAACATCCTTACCGAAAAATTGTTTTCGGGCAAACAGATAGGCAATCCCCACGCCTACCACCATATTAATAGCCGTTGCCACACCCGCGACTTTAAGGGTCAACCTTAAAGCGATCCAAGCCTCATCCATAAATCTTAAGGCTTACCAAATCCGTACTTAGTCAAAATTTCTCGGCCCTTAGATGTGCTTACAAAATTAACAAACTTTTGAGCTAATGCGTAGTTTGGACTCTTGGCAATTGGAGCAATGGGGTACAAGATAGCTGTATCAGTAGGGACGGCAAATGCCACAGTCACCTTGTCTGGCATGATAGCCGCATCAGTAGAGTACACAAATCCTGCCTCTACCTCACCCCTAGCAACATAATCCAAGGCTTGACGAACACTTTGCGCACCAATCATCTTAGGCTCAATCAAACTCCAAAGATTTTTCTTTTCTAGAACTGCCTTGGTATAGCTACCAACTGGGACGCTGGCTGGCAACCCGATCGCAATCTTCGGATAATTCGATTTAGTTAAATCACTTAAACCTGTGGGCAGTTGCTTAGAATCTTTTGGAACCACCACAACCAAAGTATTGGAAACAAAGTTCACGCGAGAATTTTTTGTAACAAAGCCTGCTTGTTCCGCTTGATCCATCGTTTTTTGATCGGCACTAGCAAATACATCAACTGGAGCTCCCTTGAGAATTTGCTGAACCAGCGGTCCAGAAGCGGCGAAATTTAATTGAACTTTGGTGCCAGGATTTTGAGATTCAAATATCGGCGCCATCTCTTTAAACGCATTGGTAAGACTTGCGGCAGCAGATATGGTCAAGTTGGCAGCTATGGTCTGAGCTGAAAACAACAAGCCTATTAACAAAGAAATAACTAACTTCAACATATTACGCCCCTTCATAAATTCGTTATATTTTCATAAGTATAACGAAAATGGGGCGAAATATTCAAATGGGTTTTTTGAGCATATTGGTTATAGCTTTAATCCTCTTGGAGCTTACTTTTAGCGCTTCTTTTTCAATAGTGCGATACCGTTCAATTAATTGATACCCAATTTCGGTAACTTCAGCGCCCCCACCCTTACTACCACCAACATTGGCATTTACTACCGGACCAATAAAGCATTGATTCAGCTCTTTTATTAATAACCAAGCGCGGTTGTATGACATCTCTAAATTTAACGCGGCTGCTCGAATGCTCCCATGTTCAATAATTGATTCAAGCAATGCGACTTTTCCTGGGCCCACAGCAGAAATATCGTCCAAATAAATTCTCAATCTAAATGATGCTCTGACTGCCATTTGATTTTTCCCCACAATTCGAATATGGGAATATTAAACCCAATCAACAAAAAAATAATTGTCGTTTTAAACGACATTGACCGACACAGGGATGTCTAATTTGATTCGCCCTTTTAAAGGATAGCTCTAGATGGGGATATCCGAGACCGATGGCGTCTCACCTTGCCAAGCCTTAAAAGAAAATGCCCCGCACGAAGCAGGGCATTATTTGAGTTTGGTGGCCCGGGGCGGAATCGAACCACCGACACAAGGATTTTCAATCCTCTGCTCTACCGACTGAGCTACCAGGCCAAGAGTTGGAATTATAAATGAAACTCCATTCCAGCCTCAAAAAATGCAGAAAACTGTTCTGGCCTTGAGAATTTAGCCTGAAATCCTCTAGCAGCGGGGACGGTCGACTTTGCTTAATGATGCAAGTAATTGGATTATTCGCCCCCTACATGTCGAACCTCTTACATTCAAAACATATGGATGGGGCATTAAGGGAGCCCGCTTGACTTAATGAATGGTCAGAAACCACCAGATCATGAACGCTGATCTTATATTTTTGAGCGCAGTATTAAAAAACTTGGGACATGCCATTTCCAGTGAATTGCGCAGGCCCTAAAAATAAATATTTGTGCAGAGCAAATAATTTCTCCGATCAATACATGCTCAGGAAAAAACTTTAGAACAGCAACCATGCTTACACAACCCAAAAGTACTGGGATGATATAAAGCTCACTTGACATCAAAAGAGTTTTTCGGCTTGCCAGAACATCGCGAATAATTCCGCCGCCAATTGCTGACATCACACCAAAAACAAGCGGAAGAATTGGAATGGTTAATCCAAGACCCCATATTTTGATAGTTCCTTGAATAGCAAATAAGGCTGCACCAAAAGCATCTAAATACAACATCAGCACATAGACTTTTGTGTTTCTAAAAAATGGCCTAGCCAAGAAAACGCATACGCTAGCCAAAACGGCAAGCCTTATGTCAACAGCATCCGGCAGCCAAAATACTGGGACACCCACAATCAAGTCACGCAAAGTGCCACCGCCCACAGCGGTAATGCTCCCCAAAACAACTACTGCAAAAATATCAATGTCGTCTTTTTCATTTACGGCTAATACCGCTGTTATTGCAAAAGCAATAACAGCCAAGTTATTAAGCCAAAAGTTTAGGGTTTGGACATTCATAGTATTTTTTATGCTGCATTCATAAGGTCGAAGTATCTAAAGCTTGGGCAGACTTATTGAATATCACCATGGCAAAGGACATTACGATAAATGCGAGTCCGAGCGACCATGCGGGATCAATTTTTGCCAAATAACCGCCAATAGCGCCACTAACAATAAATAACAAAATGGAAGTTAGTCTTCTTATCCAGCGGTCACTTTTGGAGGCCGCCAAAGGAGACTCGGCAATCAGCGAGGTATACGTTCCCGTCAACAGACTAGTGGCGAAATCTTGAATGCCATGCACTCTGACAATAGTTGCCATGGCGCCCATAGCCATAGATAAAAGATTAACCAACACATCCCTGAGGGTGGGGTGCGTTTCTGGCGTCCCCCAAAATGTTAATGCCATTGCTGCGCCTATTAGCAGCCAAACAAGCCAAAAGGCTTTACGAGAGCGATTACCACTGCCGCAAGCTTTCATTACTCTTGCAGCAATAATGATGCCAATAGTAAATCCACCTAATGCACGAACATACTTTAAACCCAGCTCGATCGGATGGCCCTCGGCAAGCGCAATAGTGAACATCAATATGTTGCCAGTCATCATGGCTGAAAATACGCCATTTAACCCAACAAAACAGGTGACATCAACTAAGCCGCAAACACAGGCCAAAAGATAAATGCCATATTTATGCTCTGGTATGCCCACAAGCATTCCTAGCTATGGACTTTAGACCTGGCCGCATGAAGCTTCTTATAGCTATCAAGCAGTCGATGATGCCTATCGAGGCCCTCTAACTTCATGCTCGTGGGGGCTAAGCCATGGAAGCGGACGCTTCCATCGACCGAACCCATGATCGCATCCATTCTCTCGGCGCCAAACATTCGACGGAAGTTAACTAGGTAGTCATCTAATTTCAAGTCGTCATCCAGCAAAATCTCCAACACTGCGTTGAGTGCCTGATAAAACAATTTGCGTTCGACCGTATTGTCGTTGTATTGAAGAAAGGCCCCAACAAGCTCATGCGCCTCTTCAAATTGCTTTAAGGCAAGATGGATCAAAAGCTTTAGTTCGAGGACTGTTAGTTGACCCCAAGGCGTATTCCCATCAAATTCAATACCAATCAATGTCGCAATATCGCCGTACTCATCTAGCTCATTATTTTCTAAACGCTCAAGCAGTGCGCTGAGGCTTGCATCATCCAAGTCCGATAAATTCAAAATATCAGCACGGAATAACAGCGCTTTATTGGTGTTATCCCAAATCAAATCTTCAATTGGATAAACCTCGGAATAGCCTGGCACTAAAATTCGACAGGCAATCGCACCTAGCTGGTCATGTACCGCAACGTAAGCCTCTTTACCTAGGGATTCAAGAATGCCAAATAAGGCGGCGGCTTCTTGGGCACTTGAGTTTTCGCCTTTGCCAGAAAAATCCCACTCAACAAAATCGTAATCTGATTTTGCGCTGAAGAATCGCCACGACACAATGCCGCTTGAATCAATAAAGTGCTCAACAAAATTATTTGGCTCAGTCACCGCTTCGCTGGCGAAAGTGGGCGGAGGCAAATCATTCAAGCCCTCTAGACTGCGGCCCTGAAGCAATTCAGTCAAACTCCGCTCAAGCGCCACCTCCAAGCTTGGGTGAGCGCCAAAGGATGCAAATACACCACCTGTTCGCGGATTCATCAGAGTAACGCACATGACCGGATAAACGCCGCCCAATGATGCATCTTTGACCAGTACTGGAAAGCCCTGATCCTCAAGACTCTGAATGCCCTCCAGAATGCCGGGATATTTAGCGAGCACTTCTTGCGGCACATCCGGCAAAGCAATTTCACCTTCAATAATTTCTCGCTTCACTGCCCGCTCGAAAATCTCTGACAAGCATTGCACCTGAGCCTCAGCTAAGGTATTGCCAGCACTCATGCCATTACTGACATAGAGATTTTCAATGAGATTCGATGGAAAATAAACCTTCTCACCATCGGACTGGCGAACATATGGCAAAGAACAAATCCCACGCTCGACATTGCCGGAATTGGTATCGATTAAATTTGAGCCACGCAGTTCACCATCAGCATTAAAAATCTTTAGGCAATACTCATCAAGAATTTCTGGAGGGAGTGAATCTTTTGGCCCCGACTTAAACCAGCGCTCATTCGGATAATGAACAAATTCACTATTAGCAATATCTTCACCCCAGAATGCCCCAGCGTAAAAGTGATTGTTGCTAAGTCGCTCAATATACTCACCCAAGGCTGAGGCTAGTGCGCTTTCCTTCGTAGAGCCTTTACCATTTGTAAAACACATTGGCGAGTGCGCATCACGAATATGCAAAGACCACACATTGGGAATCAAGTTGCGCCATGAGGCGATTTCAATCTTGATTCCTAAGTTTGCTAACACGTTAGACATATTGGCAATGGTTTGCTCAAGCGGTAAATCCTTCCCTACGATATAGGTGCTTGCATCAGAGGCTGGCTTTAACATCAACAGAGTCTGCGCATCAGCATCTAAGCTCTTGACCTCTTCGATAACAAATTCTGGGCCCGCTTGAACAACCTTTTTTACCGTGCAACGCTCAATCGAGCGCAATATACCTTGACGGTCATTTGCGGAGATATCTTCTGGCAATTCAACCTGAATTTTAAAAATCTGTTGATAGCGGTTATCTGGATCGACAATATTATTTTGTGAAAGCCGAATGTTCTCAGTTGAAATATTGCGTGTATCGCAATACAACTTCACAAAATAGGCTGCGCATAAGGCTGATGAAGCTAGGAAGTAATCAAAAGGTCCAGGGGCTGAACCATCGCCTTTATATCGAATGGGCTGATCAGAAATCACCGTGAAGTCGTCGAACTTGGCTTCAAGACGCAACTTATCGAGAAAGTTAACCTTTATTTCCATGGGAGTAATTCCGAAATGATATGGGCACCATTATCCGTCCCATCGGCGATGCTGTGTGCCGCATCAATGGCCACAAAGATTCATTGCCAAGACTGATGCGAGTGCTTTACTGCTCAGCCTTATTGCGTGACGTATCGATTCCTAAGGCCTTTAACTTGCGATAAAGGTGGGTTCGCTCGAGACCTGTATATTCAGAAATTTTGGTCATACTACCGCCCATAATGATCATTTGATGCTCAAAGTAGGCTTTTTCGAATAAATCTCTAGCCTCTCGCAGCGGCAAATCAAAATAGGTTTTTGCTATCCCGCTAATGTATTCGCCATCCTGGACTTGGGGCGCCTGTTCACTGACCACAACCTTAGGGCTTGGGCTTGATGCAGATACTGACGCAGCCCTCTCTTCAACTGGCTCCACATACTTAGGGGAGCTCTCCAGTGCTTTATTAACTGTCTTTAGTAGCTTTTGAAGCGCAATCGGCTTTTCTAAAAAGTTCAGCGCGCCAATACGCGTAGCTTCAACTGCAGTATCAATCGTGGCATGTCCAGACATCATGACTACCGGCATTGTGAGTTGCCCGGTCTTGGACCACTCTTTTAACAGGGTAATACCATCAACATCTGGCATCCAGATATCAAGCAAAACAAGGTCTGGGCGCATTTGCTCGCGGATTGTGCGAGCCTGCATGGCACTCTCTGCCGCATAAACGGTGTGGCCTTCATCCGTCAGAATTTCATTGAGAAGCTCTCGAATTCCCATCTCATCGTCGACCACCAAAATACATGCCATTCTTATGCTGCCTCTTTTGTCAGATTCATAAACAAAATTGATACTTGTGCGCCGATCACTTCATCTCCCTGCATGCGATTACGGACTTCGATCTTGGCACCGTGATCATCAACGATTTTCTTCACTACCGCCAGACCCAAGCCGGTGCCCTTACTCTTTGTTGTTACATACGGCTCAAATGCCCTTGCCAATATCTTAGCTGGAAATCCTGAACCGCTATCACTTATTGTTAATCGCACCGCATTCTGTGGCACACCACTAAGCTCTCCGTACGACACCAATTCTGTTTTTACTTCAACTGGCTCAGCCTGATGCTTGCCCTCAAGAGTAGCATCTTGTGCGTTTTGCAAAAGATTATGAATAATCTGTCTCAGTTGAGTGGGGTCACCCATAATATTTGGACAGTGAGAATCAAGCTGGGTTCTTATCGGGCTTCCTTCATAAAGACCCAAGATCTCTTTGGTCAAAGTATTAATTGAGACTGATTTCAGTTGCGGGCTTGGCGTCTTCGCGAAATCCCTAAAATCATTCACCATTTCTTTCATAGCTTGAACTTGCCCAATGATGGTTTCCGTACTGCGGTTCATCATCTCTTCCTGCTCAGGGCTCAATTTACCAGCCAGCTTATGCTGCAATCTCTCTGCTGAGAGCTGTA
>FUWD013232103.1_pt1 | contig 13862 bp, 16 predicted proteins | sample 1063281 | NCBI WGS metagenome assembly FUWD01 (sample SAMEA79048168, study PRJEB19326) | metagenome | biome: marine
ATCGTTAAAAAAGAATTTAAGCATAAAAGAATTGTTAAAAAAGAATTTGATAGAGATACAAAATCTTTATACCATGATATTTATAGCTCAGCTGGGCTTCAAAAATCTTATGTTGTAAAAGAAGTTTTAGAAGATTTTAAATCTAAAGTGGGTCAACATATTGAAATATTAGATTTAGAACAATTTGGTAAATCACTTTTTATAGACAGCGAAATTCAAGTCGCAACGAATGATGAAGTTTTATATAGCTCTACATTTGTAAATGCTGCTTTAAAATTAAATCAAGATATGGGGACTGCGGCAATCATTGGAGGAGGTGATGGAGGAGTTGCTAGAGAATGTATTTCTAAAGGTTTTGATTTTATTGATTGGTATGAACTAGATCCTGAAGTTGTTGAAGTTTGCAATAAACACTTAGGAAGTATTGTTAACAAATCAACAGAAAAAAATTCAGTTAAATGTGTTTGGGGCGATGCATTTGAAAGTATCAAGACAGTTGAAGATGATAAATACGATAAAATTTTTGTAGACCTTAATGATGATCAGTTTTGTATCGATCTTGCTGCAAAAAATATGGATACTTTAATTAGAATACTAAAACCAAGTGGGGTAATTACCACACAAGTTGGCAGTCAAGATAAAAAACCAGAACAAGTTAAAAAATGGCTTGATGTTTTTAATAAGAATTTCGGCAATACAACTTTAGATAGGGTTTATATCCCAAGTTTTGACTGTTCTTGGAACTTTTCATCGTCAATTAATCACTAAATTTCTTTTTAAATTATTAAATTTGTGAAATAATTCTTAATAATTATAAGGAGAAAAAAATGAATATATTTAAAAAAACAATTTTAACTGTTCTTGCTTCTTTATTGTTAATTGGAAATTCGTATTCTGATACAATAAAAATTGGAACAGAAGGTGCTTACCCACCTTGGAACTCTAAGGATGCTTCAGGTAATCTTATTGGTTTTGAGGTTGAGTTAGCAAAAGAACTTTGCACTATCATGGGTCATGAGTGTACTATCGTTGAACAAGATTGGGATGGAATGATTCCAGCTTTGTTAATGAGAAAGTTTGATGCGATCATGGCAGGTATGTCAATTACTGCTGAAAGACAAAAAACAATTACTTTCTCACAAGGTTATGCTGATGAAGTAGCGGCTCTTGCAGTAATGAAAGGTTCAAGTTTAGAAGGTATGGACACGCCCGAAGGTATTAATTTAACTTTAGGTGGCAGTGCTGTTAAAAAAACTCTTAAAACTTTAACTGCTGCTCTTGCTGGTAAAACAGTTTGCACACAAACTGGAACTATTCACCAAAACTTTTTAGAATCTGGTGATGTAGGTAAGGTAAATGTTAGAACTTATAAAACTCAAGATGAAGTAAATCTAGACTTAACTTCTGGTAGATGTGATGTTGCATTAGCTGCAGCAGTTGCCTTTACTGATTATGCGGACAAATCAGGAAAACCAATAACATTAGTTGGACCTACTTTTTCGGGTGGTGCTTTTGGTAATGGTGTTGGTGTTGGAATTAGACAAGGCGGAGATAATACAATCGGTAAAAGAGATGCTCAGCTCCTTAAAGATTTCAACAAAGCAATTAACACTGCTAGAAAACAAGGAATCATTAGCAAATTAGCGATCAAGCATTTTGGCTTTGACGCTTCTATGTAATTAATATTTTGAAATGGCGGTTATTTATTTAGCCGCCTTTTCGATATGGATCTTTTAACTTTCGGAAAAACAGGCTGGGGTGATGAGTTGTTTTATGCAACTCTAATGACGATCGCAGTTGCAATTGCTGCAATGTTAATTGGCTTTTTATTCTCATTAATTTTTACACCCCTTAAATTATCGAATAACAAATTTTTAAATTTTATCGGAAATACTTACACAACAGTCATAAGAGGAGTGCCAGAGTTATTGGTAATTTATCTTTTATTCTTTGGTGGAAGTGGTGCAATTATGTATGTTGCATCAATATTTGGCTACTTTGAATATATAGAGATCAATGCATTTATGACGGGTTCAGTTGCAATCGGCATTATATCGGGCGCTTACTCAACTGAAGTGTTTAGAGGTGCAATCCAATCAATTGATAAAGGTCAATTTGAAGCCTGTAAAGTTTTAGGTCTTAAAAAGCATATTTATTTTTTAAAAGTAATTATGCCACAAATGTTAAGACTAGCCATTCCAAACTTAAGTAATGTTTGGCAAATCACATTAAAAGACACATCATTAATATCGGTCACAGGTCTAGTTGAGATCATGAGACAATCTTATATCGCTGCAGGTTCAACAAGAGATCCGTTATTCTTTTATTCTTTTGCAGCAGTATTATATTTAATCTTAACATTTATAAGCATGAAACTGATTAATAGACTTGAAGCTAAATACAGTAGGGGCTTTTAATGGATTTAGATTTAATGATCATTAGCTTACCAAAACTCCTTAGTGCAGCGTTGGTCACTTTAAAATTATTATCTATATCGTTAATTATTGGATTATTTATTGGATTTTTATTTGCAGTATTAAGATTAAATAAAAACCCATTTATTAATAAATTTGCTTACGGATATTCTTATTTATTTAGAGGGACGCCATTATTGGTTCAAATATTTATAATTTACTTTGGTCTTGGGCAAATTGAATGGCTTCGATCAACTTTTCTTTGGGTTATTTTAAAAGAACCTTATTGGTGTGCAATTATTGCATTCGCTTTAAACACGGGGGCGTATACTTCGGAAATTTTAAGATCTGCTTTTCAAACTATAAAACCTGGAATTATAGAGGCCGGCAAAAGTCTTGGCATATCTAATAAAATCATTTTATATAAAATTCAAATTCCAGTTGCGATTAGACAATCATTACCTGCTTATGGTAATGAAATTATACTAATGATGAAAGGCACATCCCTTGCAAGCACAGTAACACTAATGGATATTACAGGTGTTGCTAAACATATTGTATCAACTACTTACAAACCTTTAGAGGTATTTCTTCTAGCGGGTGGAATTTATTTGTTTATGACTTTTATCATTCACAACATAATAAAATATTTAGAAAAAAAATATAGTTTTCAATAAGAGGTGTATTCTTTAATTTCTTTTATTTTAGAACCTGTGTGATTGTTCATCTCCAACTTAATTTTAGCACGATCATCATTTAAAAAATGAACATCTCTTGAAAGTTTTATGAACTTTTAGTAAAATCTGAATTTTTTTCACATAACCGCTTGTCATCTTCAATTATCCATAATTTTGCATTAATATCTTTTAAAGATTGAAAAAGGGCATTAAGCTTTTCATCAGATTTTACATTGTTGTCTAATTGATCTTTTAGAATACTGTGCTCATCATTGATAAATTTTAGTTTTTCTCGATCTTTAATTTTTTCTTGTTTAATTTCTAAAATAGAAATTTTATCTAAAAGCTCACCCACAGATACTTCAACTAGAATTTTATTCATAAAAATTTATACTATGTTAAGTTGTTAGAAATATGTCTAATATTTTAATTATCAAACATGGTTCTTTAGGAGATATAGCTCAAGCCAGTGGGGCAATTCAAGATATTTCTGAAAATCATCCACAAGATCAAATACATATATTAACTACCAAACAATATTTTGAATTATTTAGAAAAAACCCATTCGTTCATAATGTTATCTTAGATAAACGCCTATCAAAGTTTAATCTAATTTATTTATATATGTTAATGAGAACTTTAAAAAAGAAAAAGTTTCAAAAAGTTTATGATTTACAAAACTCATCTAGAACAAAATTTTATAAAAATATTTTATTTCCAAAAGCAAATTATAATACCTGGTCTAGTTCGGAGACAACTTTACCAAGTAATACTTCAAAAGAGGAGTTTGATAAAAATCCAGTTCTAGATAGATTTGACCACCAACTAAAAACTTCTGAAATTAAAACTGAACACACAATGAAGCCAAACTTTAGTTGGGCAACCACTAATATTGATAATATTAAAGAAGAGTTTAAATTAGATAAATATATTGTCTTATTTCCTTTTTGTTCAGCTCATCTAACTCATAAAAGTGGCCTCATTACAATGAACTAATAGAGTTAATTAAAAATAAATATGGTGCAAAAAATTAAAGTAGTTGTGGCGCCTGGTCCCTCAGAAATTAATGATGCAAAAAATATTAATGCGGTTTCAATCTTAGATCAAAATAAAGCCCTGGATATTACTCAGCTAGCAAGTTTGATTAAACAAAGTTCATTTGTGGTTGCAAATGATACGGGTCCTGCTCATATCTCCGCACACCTTGGCATAAAAGGACTAGCTTTATTTGGTAAACACACAACTGCATACAAGGTGAGCATTGAAAGAGATAGCTTTAAAGCAATTCAAGTTTCTGATTTAGAAAAATTAAGTGCAAATAATGTATTTGAAAAAATTGTTAATATTTTAAATTAAGATTTTTTTTTCTTAAATTTTTCAATTTCTGAAGTTATTTTTTTTCCAAAAATTAAAGGTAAAACAAACCCAATTATTGTTATAAGCCAAATTATAATTGAAACTTTAGACTCAAATAAATACATCCAGTTACCATCACTGATGGTCAGGGCTCTTCTAAGATTGGTCTCCATTAAATTTCCTAAGATTGCACCCATAATTACAGGCACCAGAGGTATATTTAATTTTCTAAGCAGCCATCCAAATAATCCAAAAAAGATCATCAATAAAAGATCAAAACTTGATCCTGAAATTCCATAAATTCCAACAAATGAAATCATTGCAACAATCGGCATTAAATATTTTGGTGGTAATAATAGAATTCTTGTAAACATTCTAACCATTGGAATATTTAGAATAAGTAAAATAAAGTTAGCAAAAAATAGAGCTGCAATTAAACCCCAAACTACATCAGGATTATTTTTAAACAGTAATGGACCAGGGGTAATATTCATAGTCATTAGCATTGCAAGTAATACAGCAGTGGTTCCAGATCCAGGAACCCCCAGAGATAACATTGGAACTAGAGCACCACCTGCGGCAGCATTATTTCCAGCTTCAGGAGCCGTAACACCTCTTTCATCTCCTTTGCCAAAAGTGTCATCTTTATTTGAAACCTTTTTTTCAAAGGTATAAGCAATAAAAGATCCAAGAGATGCACCAGCACCAGGTAGAATTCCAGCAAAAAATCCCAGTAAAGAACCTCGCACCATTGAAGGAAATGTTTTTACAATAACTTTAAATTTTGGAATAATTGTTGTGATGATGATATTTTTCTTTTTTTTCTTTGCATCTACATCTTTGTTTTCAATAAAGATAAAAATTTCAGATACTGCAAACATACCAACAATTACAACTAAGAAATCTATTCCATCATAAAAGTGAACATTACCAAAACTTAATCTTGGAACTCCAGTTTGCCCATCAATACCAATTGTTGAAATAGCTAAACCCAACGCTGAGGCTAAAATAGTTTTAGCTTTATTATTAGAACTAACACCACCCAATGTAGCAAAAGCCATAACAAACAAAGCAAAGTATTCTGCAGGTCCAAATAAAAGAGCAATTTTTACAAGTTGGGGAGCTAAAATCATAAGACCAATTGTTGCAACGATTGAACCAAAGAATGAAGCAATACCCGTTAATGTTAATGCTTCACCAGCTCGACCTTTCAGCGTCATTGGATACCCATCCAATGTAGTCATTAAAGCCGGCTCATCTCCTGGTATATTAATTAGAATAGAGGAAATCCTACCTCCATACATTGCGCCATAGTAAACACTGGTTAATAAGATCATTGATGAGGCAGCATCCAGACCCAATGAAAAAGAAATTGGAATTAAAATTGCAACTCCATTAGCTGGCCCCAAACCTGGTAGAGCACCAAATACTGTTCCAAGAAAACAACCAATTAATGCTAAAGTGATGTTTTGAACTGTAAATGCAACACTAAAACCATCAAATAAAAAATTTATAGTTTCCATTAAAATCCAAACACTCCTCTTGCTAACGATAAACCTAGTATGCTGTGAAATAAAAAGTAAATAGTAAAAGATACAGCAAAACCAAAAATTAGAGCTTTAAACATTTCAACACCTAATCGCCACGCCAAAATAAATGTTGCAATTAATGTAGAGATGACAAAACCAACTACTGGTAAGGCATAAGCGTAAGCAATTAGAACAATCGTTACAATAATTATTTCTAAAAATTTATAAAAACTAGGCCACTTTGGTTTAAACTCTGGTTGAAAAATAATGAGTAGGGATGACAGTCCCCAGAAAAAACCCAGAATATAAGGGAATTGTTTTGGACCTACTGGATCTGATATAAAACTTAACTCTGTAAGACTTGCAACATAAACGTAGCCACAAGCTATAATAAAAGAAATTATTCCAAAAGCACGTTCGCCCATAATATAAAAAAGTATTGGGGTATTAAAATATTAATACCCCAATGTAATAATTGACTATTTAATTAATCCAATTTCTTTTGAAAGATCTTGAATTGATTGTACAGATGCTGCGACAAATTTTTGGAATTCATCACCACTTAAATCTAATGGAGCTAAACCACTACTACTCATAGTTTCTTTCCACTCTTTAGTATCGTACATTTTCGAGATTGCATTTGCCCAGTAGTTGTATGCATCATCAGACATTCCACCTGGAACGTAGAAACCTCTCCAGTTAGCACCGATTGCATCAATACCTTGCTCTCTAGCAGTAGGGAATGATGAAAATTCACCAGGCAATCTATCTGCAGAAAGAACAGCAAGCACTTTAATATCTCCTGAATCTACAAAACCTTTTGCTTCAGAAACATCACCTGTAAAAGCTTGAACATTTCCAGCTAAAAGTTGAGTTACAGCGTCTCCACCACCATCAAAAGATACGTATTTGATTTGTCTTACATCATCAATTCCGTATTTTTTAGCAGCGATTAAAACTTTTAAATGATCCCAACCACCAACAGCAGAACCGCCTGCAACAGTAATTGATTTTGGATCTTTTTTAATTTGAGCTAATAACTCTGGCAATGTTTTGATTGTTGAGTTTTTTGAAACTGCAATAATCCCATAATCAGCACCAACTGAACCAAGCCATCTTACTTGATCCATAGTATTTCCAGGATAAGCACCTTGTGCTAATCTTGTAGCTGTAGCAGATGAAGCAGCAACGATTAAATTGTTGTCATTTCCTCTTTTATTTACTACTTCAGCATAAGCAACTCCACCACCACCACCGGCCATATTAGTTACTTCCATTGAACCTGAAATTAATTTTAGATCTTGTAAAGTTTTTCCAACAGATCTACATGTAAAGTCCCATCCACCACCTGCGTTTGCTGGAGCTATACATTGTGGGTTACTAGCTTCGAATGCGAAAGAACTTACTGATAAAGTAAAGTAAGTAAATACCGCAAGTATTATTTTTGATAATTTATTAATCATTTTATTCTCCGTTAATTAATTAAATTGTTTATTAAAAAAACAAAAACTATACCTTCGTAAAAATTATGCTACAGGAAACTTTAGTAATTAAAATTTTAATTTAAAAAGAAATGAATAATCTTTTAAAGAATATAAATGATACTTTTAAAAGTGTAGGGATTGGTGCAATTGGGGGTTTTATCGCCTATAAGTTGAATTTACCATTGCCTTGGTTGCTAGGTGCATTATTTTTAAATTTTTTTTTCTCATTTACAAAAGTTAAACTAAAGTTCTCAAAAAAACTTTTAAATCCTATTTTTTTAATTATTGGAATTATTCTTGGTGGAACCTTTAATGCAACGCTTCTTTATAAAGTAAATTTATGGATCTATTCATCATTAGCAATGATCTTGTTTGTTGTTACCAGTACATTTTTGGTCAGTTTGTACTTAATAAAGATTTGTAACTTTAAAAAGATAACAGCAATTTTAGCTGCACTACCAGGTGCCTTCATGCCAATTGTTTCAACTTTAGATGAAATCAAAAACACTGATGAACATCAAAAAGTAATTATCACTCAAGCAACAAGAGTTATATTTATTGTATCTTTCGTACCTTTCTTTTTTAATTTTAATCTAGGAAAAGCCAAATTAGACACAATGAATAAAGATTATTTTTTTGATCTTAACTTTGTAACACAAATTGGAGCGTTGATAATTTTATCGTATTTATTTTCATTATTATTAAAGAAAATAAAAGTGCCATCACCAACTTTACTAAGCGGAATGTTTGTGTCTGGTTTTTTTTACACTACAGAAATAATTTCAGCTAGATTTCCTGATTTAGGTATTAATATAATATTTATTTTGTTGGGGACTGCACTTGGAACTCGTTTGAATGGACTAACAATTAAAGAATTATTACATTATCTATTTCATGGAGTAGTTATTAGTGGAATATTAATTTCGATTTCACTTTTATTTGCTTACTTATTAAGTTTAATTTTAGGATTTGATTTTCTTAATGCTTTCTTAAGTTTTGCTCCTGGTGGCATTCATGAGATGGTTATAATTAGTTATGCTTATGAGATTGACCCTATATTCATTAGCTATCATCACTTTTTTAGATTGATAATTATTGTACTTTGTCTGCCCGCTATATTTAAAATTATGAATAAATAATTTAGTTTAAAATTTTTTATATTCTTCAATAATTTTGTCCCAGTTAAATTTAGTAGAATTGTCTTTGGCTGCTTTACCGTATTCTAGGAATTTATTATTTTCTAACATCGAATTAATTGATGAATATACTCCATCAAATTCATTACCATCACAGATCAAACCTGTTTTTTCATGTTCAATAGCATCTGCTGCACCACCATCTATACCCCCAAGAGAAGGCACACCGTATTGAGCAGCTTCTACATACGCAATACCAAAACCTTCAACAGATTGCTTAAAAATAATTGAAGGCATAACAAAAATATTTGATTTTGATAAGAGTGAATTTTTAAGATCTCTGGAGATATCTTTAAAAAACATCACCTGTTCATTTAAATCTAATTCTTCAACTATATCTTTGATATTTTTTTCTTCATCACCATGTCCGATACAAATATAGACAATATTTGGGTAGATTTGTTTTAAATTTCTTAAAGCCATAACAATATTAAAATGATTTTTTCTTTTATCAAATCTAGAGACTGTAATTAATCTTGGTGATTTATGTTTCAATAAATCATCCACTTTATCTAAAGTTTTTTTATCTAATTTTTCAACTGGAGCAACACCTGGATTAATCACTATAACCTTATCCTGCTTAACACCTAATTTAATAGCTAAATCTTTTGTATATCTTGAATTAGCAACTATGGTTTCAACATTATCTAAAACTTCTAACACTCTTTTATTAAGTGAGGTGCCTTTTTCATGATTTATTTCTTTACCATGAATTAAGCATATTTTTTTTTTATTAGTTTTGAGATGTTCTAAACTTTTCCAATGATCAGCAATTATTCCATCAATCTTATTTTCTTTAATAAATTCATTAATAAGTTGAGCTTTTCTATATTTTCTAAGAAGTTTTATTCCACCTACACGCTCTATTGAAAAAGAAACATTTTCATCAAATAATTTATGATTTTCATGATAATCCGCAAAAACTTTTATCATGTAGTGTTTTGAGAGTTCATTAGCTAACCCCCACATTAAATTTTGCATACCACCAATTTCAGGTGGAAAAGTTTTTGTAACAATTAAATACATTAACTATCTAACCACTTGATACTACATCCAATACTTGGAATTTGTGTCTCAGGACCTTTACCGGTTTCAGCTATTTGTTTCATAGCATTATATAAATCACTATCACCAGCTCTTACTGGTTTTAAATTTTGTAATTCTCTTATTCTACCTCTGTATTGCAATTCTAAATTATGGTTAAATCCAAAAAAATCAGGTGTGCAAACAGCATCATAACTTTTTGCAACACTTTGAGTTTCATCAAAAAGATAGGGAAAATTAAACTGATGTTCTTTAGCAAATTTAATCATATTTTCAAAATTATCTTCTGGATAATTTATTGGATCATTAGATGAAATAGCCACCGATTTTATTCCAAGTTTTTCTAAATTTTTACAATCTTCAACAATGTTTTTAATGACAGCCTTTACATAAGGGCAGTGGTTACAAATAAACATTATTAAAGTACCAGCGTCACCCTTTAATATCATTTAAAGAAATTAGCTTATTGTCAGTAGAATTTAGTTTAAAATCTTTAGCATTTTTTCCAAAATCGCATATTGGTGTTTTTAGTGGAGGCATGATAAACATTATATAGATATGTTTTACGATTTGGAAAATAAAAAAGTAAAAAATGCTGGAGAAAATTGGATAGCTCCTAATGCATCCATTATTGGTGATGTAACTTTAGAAAAAAACACCAGCATCTGGTTTAATGCTACTTTAAGAGGAGATGTTGAGAATATTTATGTTGGCGAAGGCTCTAATATTCAAGATGGAAGTGTATTACATACTGACCCTGGCTTTCCTTTAAAAATAGGCAAAGATGTAACCATTGGACACTTAGTTATGCTTCACGGCTGTACGATTGAAGATAATTCTTTAATTGGTATTGGTGCTGTTATTCTAAATGGAGCAAAGATTGGCAAGAATTGCATTATTGGTGCAAATGCACTTGTAACAGAAAACAAAGTCATTCCTGACAATTCTTTAGTTGTCGGTTCTCCTGGTAAAATTGTAAGACAAGTTAGCGATGAAGAAGCAAAGTCAATTACTGAAAATGCTATTCACTATCAAGAAAACTGGAAAAAATACTCAAAATCAGTATTTTAATTAAGATTTGTGTCATCATTTTATTTGATTTATAAATAATTTCTATGCCTAAAATATTTTCTTTATATGTAAACATAGTAGACACAATTTGTATTAAAGTCGGAAGATTTGTTATGTATGGAGTTTTTTTCATGATGTTTCTTCTTATTCTTTCTTTTGTGACAAGGAATATAATTAATTATCCTTTAATGTGGATTATTGAAATGGCTCAATTTACTATTACTGCATACTATTTACTTGGTGGAGGTTACTCCATGATTACAGATGATCACGTTAGAATGGATTTGTTTTATGGAAAATTATCAACAAAAGGAAAGGCCAAAATGGATATTTTTACCAGTATTTTTTTGATTTTTTTCTTAGTAATTCTGCTTTATGGCTCTATTTCAAGTTTACTATATACGTTGGAGTATAAACAAAAACTTTTTACAGCTTGGGCTCCTTATGTTTGGCCTATAAAATCCTTAATGCTTACAGGAATACTTTTGATGTTATTGCAAGCTTTTTCAATGTTAATAAAAGATTTTGCTAAAGTAATGAATAAAAAAATATAATGTTAGCCCAATACTTAAGTTATGAATTTATAGCATTATTTATGTTCATCACTATGTTGGTGATGATGTTTACGGGCCAAAGAGTATTTGGTGCGATTGGCTTTGTTGCTGTTTTTTCTGCACTATTGGTTTGGGGAAATGGTGCTATTGAAATGCCATATACAGCTACATGGAAATTATTCAAATGGTATCCGATGCTAACACTACCACTTTTTATCTACATGGGCTTTATGATCTCAGAATCAGGAATAGCCAGCGATTTATATAAAATGTTCCATGTATTTTTTGGTGGAATAAAAGGAGGTCTTGCAATTGGTACGATGTTCATGATGGTTGGAATTTCAGCTATGAATGGGTTAAGTGTTGCAGGTATGGCTATAGGAGCAACTATCGCTCTTCCCGAAATGTTAAAACGAAATTATGATAAAAGAATGATTACTGGTGTCGTTCAAGCAGGAAGCTCTTTAGGAATTTTAATACCCCCAAGTGTTGTAATGGTTCTGTATGGCATGATTGCACGTCAACCTGTAAGCAAACTTTGGCTTGCAGGACTTTTACCAGGTCTTTTAATGGCTAGCTTATTTATAATTTATATTTATGTAAGATGTCGTCTTCAACCTGAATTAGGCCCTGTATTAAGTAAAAAAGAAAGAGACATTCCGTTCAAAGAAAAACTAAAACTTTTAACTGCTGGAATAATTCCATTTGTAATATTTATGTCAATGACTGGGTTATTTTTAATGGGCATAGCAAGTTTAGTTGAATGTTCGGCTGTAGGAGCATTACTTGCAACAATCGCTTCTATATACAAAAAAAGATTTACCCGAAAAGTTTTAGATGCCACTCTTAGAAAAACACTAGGCGTTTCATGTATGTTTATGTGGATAATATTAGCAGCCTTATGTTTTGGAGCAGTATTTGATGGTCTTGGTGCAGCACGAGCAATAGAGACACTGTTATGAAAGATGCATTTACTCCTTGGGGAGTTTAATTATGATGCAACTTTCTTATATATTTATGGGAATGTTTTAGATGATACGGCAATGTTAGTTATCGTAGCACCACTTTATGTACCCCTGATTATTTCATTAGGATTTGATCCTATTTGGTATGGTGTGCTTTACACAATTACCTGTCAGATCGCCTACATGACACCTCCTTTTGGCTATAACTTATTTTTAATGAGGGCTATGGCACCAAAAGAAATAACCTTATCAGACATATATAACTCAATTACTCCTTTCTTATTGGTTATGTTGTTTGCATTAATTTTGGTTATGATCTTCCCACAGATTGCTACTTATCTACCCGATAAGTACTTATAAAACTAATAATACAACCTTGAGTTTTAAAAATATTTTAATACATGAGATAATTTATTTTTCTTTTTTAGTTCAATTAAAAAATTATTTATAATAGAGTTTATGAATACGTTTTATAATTAATGGAGGATAAATGAAAAAAGAAAAAAAGATCATAACAGGTAAAAGGCGTTCGTTTATTAAGAAGGCTAGCTTGTTAACTTTTGGATTGGCTGGTGCAAGTGTTGTTAAAGCTCCTTATGCTTACTCAGCATCTAACCCAATTAAATGGAGGCTTCAAACTTACTCAGGAGCTCCCCTAGGTGCGCATGTAATCAAACCACAAATAGAAGCATTTAATAAAGCTGCTTATGGTGAAATGGAAATTGAACTTTATTATGCGGATCAATTAGTTCCTACTGATGAGCTATTCAGAGCCATGCAAGCGGGTACGCTTGATGCTGTGCAAAGTGATGATGCTACAATGGGATCACCGGTTGATATATCAATATTTGGAGGATATTTTCCATTTGCAACTAGATACAGTTTAGATGTTCCGGCTTTATTTAAATATTATGGTTTAAATGAAATTTGGGATGAAGCTTATAGTGAAATTGAAGGAGTTAAATGGTTAAGCACAAGTGCTTGGGATCCATGTCATCTTTTCACTGTAAACAAAAAAGTAACTTCTCTTGCAGACATGAAGGGTTTAAGAGTATTTGGCGTTCCAACTGCTGGTAAATTCTTAGCTCAATATGGCCTAATACCGGTTACGGTTCCTTGGGATGATGTTGAGGTTGCTATGCAAACCGGAGAACTAGATGGTGTTGCTTGGTGCGGGTTTACTGAGGCATATGAAGTGGGTTGGGCTGATATCTGCAAGTATGCACTAACTAACGCTGTTACAGGAGCATGGTTTGGATCTTACTTTGCTAATCAAAAAGCTTGGGACAAATTAAGTCCAAAACTTCAAGCACTTTACAGAATGTCTATTAATGACTCACATTATTATAGACAAGTTTGGTATTGGGGTGGTGAAGCTGATCTACGTGTTAATGGGAAAAAAATGGAACTAACAAGTCTTCCTGATAGTGAATGGGCTAAAGTTGTAAACGACTCTAAAGCATTCTGGGATGAGACTTCAAGTATTAGTCCAAGAGCTAAAAAAGTTGTTGATGCATTTAAGCTGTATGCTGAAACAATGGATAAAGCTGGATATCCTTACAGATAATAAAT
>FUWD012823858.1_pt1 | contig 13856 bp, 13 predicted proteins | sample 1063281 | NCBI WGS metagenome assembly FUWD01 (sample SAMEA79048168, study PRJEB19326) | metagenome | biome: marine
GAGAAGTATAGTTGATAGAGTTAGAACATTAGAAAGTGAAATCTCATGGATTGAAAGAGATGTTAAAAAAACAAATAATGAAAATTTAAAAGAAGCTTTTAATATTTTCAGATTAAATATGGTTCAAGTTTTAAAAATTTCTATAGATTCATATAAATTATTAGAGATTGAAAATATGAATAAAATTAGAAAAGATAAATGTGCATTTTTGAAATTAGTGAATGATGATATTGATGATATTAATAAATAAACTCACTAACTTTAAAAAAGGAATTGAAAATGAATATTAAAAATAAATTCAATGATCAAGATGATCAAGAATATCAAATTAGTAGTAAATATATCTATGATAAAGAAAATGATTCATTTATAGAAAAGAGAAAAAGAGTTCTATCAAATGATGATATTAGAGCTATTTGTGAAATTTTTAAAAATTCTAAAAAATGTGAATGTCCGATAGATGAAGAAGATTTAGTTGAAGCAGTTAAATTTTATAAAAATGTAAATGCTTTTTTTGATGGCACGAAGAAAAAAACGTGGGATATTGTGTTAACTACAATCTTGCTTGGAATAATTGGGGCAATTGGAGCAGGAATTTTTACTAAGTTTAAATAATTTTCATAATATTTTTGGAGAATTGTTATTGTTTTATGAAATAGATTATAAAAAAGGACGGAATGTTCAACTGGAAATTTATCTAATAAAATTTGGAAATAATAGGAGAATATTGAAAAATGAATATTTCAGCATTATTGGTAGGAATTAATAATTATCCTTCAGCTCCTTTAAGAGGCTGCGTAAATGACATAATTATAACACGAGATATTTTAATTCAAAAATATCGAGTTCCTGCTCATCAAATTCGTGTTATTTTAAATGAACGTGCAACAAAAAATGAAATTTTAACAAGATTGGAATGGCTTAAAAATACTAATACAGATATGAAAGTATTTTGGTATTCTGGCCATGGTGCTCAAGTTCCAAATCAAACATATAATACTGATTATGAACTTGATGGAATGGATGAAATTATTTGCCCATATGATTTTAATTGGGATGGGAATTGGATCAGTGATGATATATTTAGTCAATTTTTTAATACAATGAAAGGGAAAATTATAGCTATTTTTGACAGTTGCCATAGCGGCACAATGGACAGAGAAATTCCTTATGGTGGCCAAATTGCTGGAAATACAAAACCTTATATTAAAAATAAAAGTATTTCAGCTCCTCCAGATATTTTATCAAGAAATAAAAATTTTGAATTAGCAACTTTAATTGGTCAAGGCTTAGATTCTTTATTTAATATAAACATTAATATTGATAATTCTATTCATATCAATAATTCTAAAATAAATACAAAATTAATAAATAAGCCAAATGATAATTTAATTATGTTTTCCGGTAGTCAGGAAAACCAAACTTCTGCAGATGCATATATTAGTGGTAGATTTCAAGGAGCATTATCATATTTTATTCAAAAGAATTTAATGAAAGATATTGATATATCATATGGTCAATTATATGAAAATGTTTGCAATGATTTAAAAAATCAATATACTCAAATTCCTCAAATGGTGTGTTCAAAACCAAATGTTTCTTTTTTAAGATAAGTGAATAATAAAAAAAAGGATATATCATGTCAATCGAATCTTTTAATAAAGCGTTTGATATAAGTATGGAGCATGAAGGTGTATATTCTAATGATTTAGATGATAGAGGTAAAGAAACATATAGGGGGATTAGTAGAAATTTTCATCCAACATGGTCTGGATGGAAAATTATTGATGAAAATAAAAATAATTTAAAACAAGTATTTGACATTTTAGATAAACATACTCGAAATTTTTATTTAAAAGAATTTTGGTTAAAATGTAATTGTGATAATTTAAATCCAAATATTGCAATAGAATTATTTGACTCATCTATAAATTGTGGATGGATGACTGCATGTAAATGGCTTCAACAATCTATAAATTTTTTAAATAATAATCAAAAAATTTATAAAGATAATATAGTAGATGGTTTAATAGGAAGTAATACTTTAAATTCTTTAAAATTATGTTCAAGTCATTATGGTGAAGATTATATTAAATTAATTTTAAAAATCATGAATATTTTACAGGGATCACATTATTTAGAATTAATGAAAAAATTTCCGGTAAATGAAAAATATATTGGTTGGTTTAAAAGGGTATCATTATGAGTCATAAAAAAACAATAAAAGATCTTGATAAATTATGTCCTTGGTTAACAAAAAAATTAAATAGTAATCAAAAAGAATCTATATGTTTATTAATAAATGAAATTGGCATTTCCAATTTCATGATAAATGGAAAATTGATATATGAGATTATGCATAATAATTTTGAAAAAGTAGTTGATATTATTTCAAATAATGATCAATTAAAAAAATCAGAAAAATTAAATGAAATTTGTAATAAAATGTTATATGAAATTAAATAATTTTTTGAAAGTAAAAAGGAGAATTAAAAAATGAAGAAAATTTTATTTGGAATATTAGCTTTTGCTTTTGGAATGATGGTTGGTGTGGCTAATGCTGAGGTAACTAAAAATTTGAAATTTGTATGGAATATGGAAAACGTCCCGAGTGATCTTGCTGGGTATAATATTTATATTGGAGATACCATTGTTGCTACCTATAGTGGCCCTGACATGTCGTTTTCTAAGAGTGTATTAATGAGTGACGAGAATAATTGTTTCTCTATTACGGCTTTTGATTCTGCATATTTGACCGATATAGAGAATAAATCAAGTCATGAAAGCCCAAAGAGTGAATTAGTGTGTATTAATTTGCCGCCGGGAACTCCAAGCATGTTTCATGTTACAATTGATGCTGTGATTACAATAGACAAAATGGCTCCAGAAACTTTACAAAGATCAATTCCTGCTAAGAAAGCAAAGAAGTAAAAAATAAGAAAACAAAATCCCCCATATCATATTATTTTATAAATATGATATGGGGGATTTTTTTCGTTATAGATTTTAATTTTAATCATATGAACAAAAAATATAATAAATAAATATATTTTTGTTTATGGATTTGAAATTTAAGGAGAATGAATAATGTTTAAATGTGAATTATGTGGAAAAGAATTTGAGACATTAAAGGGATTAGCATTTCATATTGGCCAAAAATATAAAAATAAAATAACTATAGAAGAATATTATTTTAAATTTATTGGTGAAAAAGGTAAGTGTATTGAATGTGGAAAAGATACTAGATTTTTAAGTTTGAAAGAGGGTTATCGTAGATTTTGTAGTTGTAAATGTTCCAATAATTCAATAGAAGTTAAAGAAAAACAAAAAATATCATGTTTTAAAAATTCGGGATATGAACATCCATTGAAAAATCCTGTAACTAAACAAAAACAACAAGAAACAAATTTTAGAAAAACAGGATATCTTCACGCATTACAAAATCCTAAAAGTATAGAAAAACAAAAAGAAACAACATTAAGAAATAATAATGGGATTCATCATTGTAAACTAACTTATCAAAAATTAAAAAAAGATATCCATTATTAGTAAAAGTTGAAGGATTAAAAGAAGGACCAAATGGAGAAATATTAGCTCATTGTAAAAATTCAAATTGTAAAAGCTCAAAAGAAAATGGTGGGTGGTTTGCACCAACTATGGACCAATTGAATTGGAGAAAACAAGGCATTGATAAAAACGACATATATTATTTGTATTGTTGTGAAGAATGTAAAAATGAATGTCTATTATATAAAAGATCTGCTGCTTCTATGTATAATCTCATAAATGAAAATCTAGATATTTCATATACCCAAGCTGAATATTCAACATGGCGTGAAGAAGTTTTATATAGACAATGTATCGAATATAATACCAACATAAATTTTTGTGAATATTGTCATGCAACTAAAAATTTGCATGTTCATCATGAGGTTCCACAAAAATTAGAGCCTGGATATGCCTTAGATCCAAATAATGGAATTATTGTCTGCAAAAAATGCCATGCCGAAAAATGTCATAAAAAAGGCACTGAATGTTCAACTGGAAACTTAGCAAATAAAATCTGTAAATAAAAATAAGAAAACAAAATCCCCCATATCATATTATTTTATAAATATGATATGGGGGATTTTTTTCGTTAAAAATATTTTTTATACTGTCCAATTTATATTATTTGATATATTTGATAATTGTTGTGATACCCTGGAATTAACACTATTTTCAACATCACTGGCGATTGAAGAAGGATTTGATAATCTTGATTGCATATTTTTTGTAGTTGCATCCAAAGCTAATAATGGTCCACTTGATGAAAAATTTATACCACCCATGTCTGAAAATAAATCAGCAGTCATTTCAATACTTTCCAATGTTTTTTCAGTAGACATAGCATTCAAATAATTATTCAAAGTTGGCCTTTTTTCCCCAAATTCATACATACTATCTTCATTAGTTTCAATAATCAAAGAATTGAATATGCTGCCAAAATCAATTTTAATATCCACAATCCCCAGCCTTTGATTCCATGCTATCTGCTGCTGGTCACCGCCTTTTATCACAGATACATTAGAAATAAAAGCTGGTATAACATTTGAGATACCAGGAATTTCAATTCTATGAAGGAAGGGCCATTTTATTACATTTCCATCTTCTGACTGAGGACAAGAAAGAATCATCAAAGCAGCAATTGGCCCTATAATATATTTCTGGGTAGATTCTTCACTGGCAGGACTTGGATTATATAGGCGAATCGTCATTGAATATGATGGTGTGAACGAAGAATTTTTCCATACCATTGGAAAATCAATTTTTCCACCGGTGGCCATTGCTAACATTGTGCTTCCAATATTTTTCATCATTTGGGATGAATTATTTGTTATATTATTCATCCCTTTTGACATTGTTTCTCTTACTGATCCAATAATATGGCCAGAACCGGCAATATCAGCAGCTTGTAATTCGTCTGTAACTTTTGATGGGTCTCCGGCTATTTGTGCGAGATCAGAAATTGTGGAACCGACCATTTGTGTAGCGGCCTCTAAAAATGATTGTGAATACTCATTGCTGAAGGAATCTGCTGGGAAATTATCAGCTTGAAAAACCACACTCAAATAATCTCCATCACCGGAATATTCATATCCATGTAAACTCAATATTTCCAAATATTTTTCCCATGCAGGTTCGGCTTCAAAAACTGTTGCGCCCATTGTGGCCACAGATGTACATGGAGTAATCTTAGCAATTGGAAATGCATTATTTCGCAAAGCGTTTACAGGAATACCAGAAAATCCATCCGGTGGTAGCCCTAAAATAGATGGAATTGTTATTTTTGTATCACTCATAATATTTATCCTTAGTAAAATTTAAAAATTACTTACAAATTTTATTTGCTAAGTTTCCAGAATTCAAAAATCCTTAAATAAAAATTAAGTTAACCCACCAGCATTTGCCAGAGAATCCATCATAGCTCCATCACCACCAGAATTTTTATTCTTTGACTCATTATGTATTGTAATCATAGTTTTATTTGAAGAATTTATGGAGCTTGATACATTATTCAAATTGGTATTTAAATTATTCAATCCATTATTCGTAGTTTTTATATTATCTTTAATAGCATTTGTATTTTCACTTAATAACTCATTTTGAGTATTTACATTTTCTTGATTTAATACGTCTTTTGAAGTTTGCATATTCGCCAGGTCAGATTGATAGATAGATTGCCCTGTTTTAGAATCTTTTACTGAGGAATAATTTTTTGCATAAGATTGAACTTCGGTTGATATATCTGGATTATCATTATATGAAGATTGTTTAAATAAGTCATATCCAGCTGTCAATCCTTTCACAACTGACTCAGATGAAGAATATTTTTTTAAATTTTCATTAAATTTTATATCAGTTATTTGTTTTAATCTTTCACTTTTATAACCTTTTTCATAATTTCTTATGAGTTCTTGAGAAATATACAAACCTTTTTCAAAGCCGTGTGATCCACTACCAGCAGTTAAATTATTTTCAGTTATAAGATTTTTTATTTTATTTGTTAATGTAAAACTTTTATTTTTCTTATCTGAATAGTGTTCATTATATTTTGTTTGGATATCTTTTCCTGAAGCTAATATATCATTAAAACTGGATTTTGCAAAATCTGTTGTATTTGTAGCTATATTTGTAACAGAAGATTTTGCTTTATCTGCTACATCTGCATAATCAATATTTTTTGCGAAATTTACTCCTTCAGAAATTTTTAATTTTCCAGTATTTTTCAATTCACTGGCATATGATTGAATAACAGGTCCTAAATCTTTATATAAAGCGCTATAATAAGCAGATGTCGTATTAGACATATCTTTAGATAAAGCTACGATATCATTTCCTTTCGTTTTTATTAATGGAACAATTTCATTCGTCAAAGTTGAATATAATTGTCCATCTTTATTAATTTTATATGTTGCAAGAATATTACCTTTATCAAATAATTGACCATATTCATTTATCGAATATTCAACTAATTTTTTAGATTTTTCGTTGAATATTTTTACTTTTCCCAATATAGACCCAGATAATTGGCCTGTTAAATTAGTTCCAGATTCTTTTATATTTGTAATTGTATATTGTAATTTTGTTTTAATAGACGCTTCTTTATTAATAAATTCATCTAAAGATTTTTTATATAATTCAGGATTTCTGGACATTGATGAAGCGTTAGAACCCTTTTTAAAACTTTCAAGAACTGATTTTTCAACTTCATCTGCCGATACTACATATTCGCCTGCTTTTAAAATAGCTTTATGTTCACTTCCTGGTTCTCCATAAACCATACCACCTTGATGATAATATTTCACTGTGTCAGTTATACGTCCACCTTGCCTTTCGTAAACATTCGCATCTCTATAATTAAAATATGAAGGATCTCCAGTAGCAATTAATTTTGAATTTTCTTGGGCTCTTTGAGGAACTTGTGATGCATATTTTGATTGTAAAACATTTCTACTAGCTTCTTCAAAATTTCCAGTAGATAAATTTCTTCGCATTGTAGACCAGTCAGCAACAGATCCCATATTATAAGTCATATCTATTAATGCGCCTTGGCGTACTGAGTCTAATTGTCCAAATTCTGGCATTCTAGCGGCTATATTTTTATGTTTATCATAATCTTTATCATATAATGTTTTTGCTTCATTCGTTGAAAGGAAATCTGGCAAAGATGATAAAACATTAGAATAATGACCAGCCCCTATTGACCAACCTCCTGCATCCTTATATGGAGTTTGTACGATTCCTTCATGGGCTAAAGTCGTTTGTTTGGCAATATTATTTGTAGGAACATTTGCGGTTGGATATGATTTAATATTTGGTCTAAAAGAACTACCCATTGTAGATTGTTGATTACCTGGCGATTTTTGGGTTAATAATTGTTGTACTCCCATTCGTTCATTATATTCATTAACAGCTTTTTGTTCTATAGTTTTATTATATCCAGCTGATCCTTCCGCTTCTTTTGCTGCTTTATCTTTTTCATCAAATGAAGCTATAAAAGCATCTATACCAAAAGATGCCGCAGTGCCGACCCCAGGTACTTGCGAAACTAACCCACTAGCCAATTCAGCCAATGCGGTTATAGGGCGTCCATCAACAAGCGCTGCACCAGCCAGCCCCATTGCAACTAATGGCCCTAAAATTGGTAATTTTTTCAAACCAACTTTTGCGACAGATTTAGCTCCAGTTTTACCAGAAGCCTTTGCAATTGCTTCAAAACCAGCTTCGCCAGCTTTACCAGCTATATCAATATCCTTACCAAATAAAGATTTCCAAAAACTTCCTTTTTTAGTAATATTTTTATTAGATTTAATTTTTCCTTTTTCTTTTTTCCATCTAAATCAAAATCTAAATCATCATCCTGCTCAGGGTTGAATAATGATTTTATTTTTGTAAATAATGATGCACCCAAAGCAGTTATTGATGTTCCTAAATTTTTTACCACAGAACTAATAGAATTACCCAACAATCCCCCCAAACTCCCCAGTGACGAGAATAATAAACTTCCTAATCCCCCTAACCCTGTAACTAAAGATGACATCCCAGAACCAATTAACCCCCCGATAGAACCTACAGTACTTCCAAAAATTGAACCGATACTTCCAAGTCCAAGCATAAGGTATCTCATTAAACCTTTTCCAGATTTTTTCACCGCACCTTTTACACCATCTATGGAATCACCGATATATGTAAATAATTTATTTTGTTTTTTATCTTTAGCAGCATTTCTTATATTTTCAATATTTATAATTTTTCCTAATTTTTTATCTTCCACAACGATGGTTGGTTTAAAACTTTTTCCACCTCTTTTTGATTGTAAAGGACTTGAAAATGATGTAATAGGTCGACCATTCGATATAAATTTTAAAATCTTTTCTTCGCTTACACATGAACATTTTGCGTTATCTCTAATCTCACCAGATATTTCAATTAATTTTTTAATTTCAATTAATTGATCATTACCAATTTCATTTAAATTTCGTAATGGAATATTCTCTTTAACACTACTTTCTTCAACTGAAGTATTTAATTTATTTAATTTATCTTGATTTAAATCAACATTAAAAAATTTTGATTCTAATTTTTCCCATCCTTTTTTACCAGAATATATTGTATCGTTGAATACATCATTTATAGTTCTTCTATTAAATCGTTTTCGTAAAATTTTATTTTTGGGATCATTCAATTCTTCTTGGGCTGCTAATAATTCTTCATGAGAACCACCTTCTCTTAATAATTTTTTAATTTCACCGGCTCTTTTTCTTCCTTTTAATCTTTTTGTAATAGGAGATACAATAAAATCAAGAGCTTTTTTCATTATATTACGATTATCTTCTTTTTTCGCAGTAGCCCCTTTCATTTTTTTGCCAGTTGTATATTGAGTTAAGTCAAATATAGCATTTTTAATATCTGTGGATAATAAAACCATTTTATCCAAACGAGACATCTCATTTGAAAAAATCATACCTAATATTTGATTTTGAGTTTTTCCTTTTACATCAGATTCATAACCAACTCCTTTTTTTCTAAATAATGCCCGTATAGGATAGGTTAATATACCAAATGATTTTTTTATTAATCCAAATCCTTTGGATAATGTTTTTATGGGATTTAAAAGAGCTTTGATTGTTTTAATCATTCCCTTAAATATAGGATGCTGATCTAACATTTTTTTCCATGCAACTGTCCATTTCCCTTCTCTATCAATAATGGCTTCACGCATTTCTTTTATTTCACGAATTAATATATGTTGCCATGGCTGATCTTTATAAAAATTCTTTTCTCCTTTTGCTTCCCTAAATAATGTAGTTATAGGATTCCATGATTTTTTAACGGATATTCCTACAGCAGATTGAATATCTTTTTTAATTTGATCCATAGATCCAACAACTTCTGCGCTATGTACATACGCCAATCCATCTTTTCCTATTAATCCACCTTTAGCTAATTTTGGAACTTTTTTCTTAATTTGAGGAGTAATATTTCTTACAGTTTTTGTTTTCTTTTTAATTTCTTTATTATCTTTTACAAAAAATGATTTAACATATGAATATATACTTTTAGATCGCGAGACCATACCATCCCACATTTTTGTAAACACACCGCTTATTTTTTTATGGATATAAGAAAATGATTCAATAACTTTATCTTTTAATTTTCCAATCAAATTTTTAAAAGTATCTGTACTTATAATTTTACCAATCGCATATCCAATAACCGGATTTATCCTTGCAAATAACGTAGTAAAAAATCCTTGTTTATTAAATCCTATACTATCTTTTATTTCATTTGCTAATTCACTTGAAATTCTCCCAACTGCTTTTAAACTAGATGATGATATATCTTTTAAATTTTTTAAAGACGTAATAGTGAATTGTTTTGTTTGATTTACTAAATTTTTTGAAATTTTAGACATGTTGTTGAATAATTCAGTAGCATGTTTAGCTTGGGTAGATAAAAAATTAGAATTTTGTATTTTATTTTTATTTTGGTTAATTTTTGAAACTTTTTCAGCAATTGACGTGATATCTTTTAATTTATTTTTATTAGCATTTTTCGTATTGCTCGCAAAATCCATTTTTGAGATAGCACTATTTATTTTACTAATATTTGAAATATCAGCCATTATAAAAATCCTTTATTTTATTAATGATAAAGTTCTCTTCAATTTTGATTGGTCTATTACAGAGAATGATGATAAATTTGCTATAACTTCACTTGGATAAAATAATTCTTGACAAGGCATAATTTTCGGAATTTTTGAAATATTTAAAAATTTATAAGCTCGTAATAAAGAAATCAATACATGTGTATAATTTTTATAATGGATAGATAAATATTCAATGCCACCATCCATCCAACAATCAACAACCCCATCTACATCTCTGTTAATAGACTTATATAAACTATCACTTGCAAGATTTGTTTTATTTAGTGGAATTTTTGATACGATTTTCCCAAAACTTTCTGCCCATAGTTCATAAAACCAATAATTAGTATGTTCAAGTTTATTATAAATATTTGTATAATATTCTTTGGATATAACAGCTAATTGCGGTTCAAATTCTTTTTTCACATCAAATAATAATTTAAAAAAATTTGTATAATAAATAGTAAGTTCTTTTTCCCAAATTTTCAGAAAATTTGATTTTGAGTTAGCTGCTGACATATGGCAACATTCATGAATTGTTGCTTTTGCTATTTTATCATCATTGGTAAATCCAAGTATATTAATATTACCATTCATGATAATAAAAACTTTATTAAATTTTCTAATGTATATACCCATAAAATATTTTTCAGTTCCAAAAAATTTAATTAGCATATTTCCAACAAATGTTTGATCAGTCCAACATGGAATTAAGAATTCCTTGTTAATTAATGTTGAAAAGGTATTAGAATTATTTTTAGTAATTATATTTTTTGATAAGCTATTTACAAATTTTTCTTTCAATGAATCTGAAGTATATACTTTCATGCCATCAATATCGGCTATTAAATCAAGGCCAACTGGAATACTTAAAAACTCATTTAAATTATTTAATTTTTTTGGCCTCATAATATTAAATCCTTATTTTATTATAAAATTAAATTTTTATCAGAGATAAAGTTCTCTTCAATTTTGATTGGTCTATTACAGAGAATGTTGAAAAAATTGATATAACTTCGCTTGGATAAAACAATTCTTGACATGGCATAGTTTTTGGAATTGTTGGAACTTTTAAAGATTTATAGGCAATAAATAAACACATCCATATATGTCTATAATATGAATAATTTTGGGCTAAACGGTTTACACCATCAGTGAATTCATCACCAAAATCAATTAAATGTTCAATAATCTCATTATATGAACTTTCACGTTTAATATTTGTTTTATCATATGGTATTTTTGTAGTATATTTCAAAACAATTTTTTCCCATATTTTAAAATGTCCATTTATATCAGTAGCATGTTCACAGGTATTATAAATTTCTGTATAAAATCCTTTCGCTATAATAGATAATTGTGGTTGAAATTCTTTTTTTACATCTAATAATAATCTAAAAAAATTTGCATAATATGTAGTTAATTCTTTTTCCCATATATTCAAAAAAATTACTTTTGAATTCGCAGCTGACATATGGCAACATTCATGAATCGTGACGTTTGCTAACAATTCATTATTAGTAAATCCAAATATATTGATATTAGCATTCATAACAATAAAAATCTTATTAAATTTTGGAATAAATAAACCCAAAATATTTTCATTTCCAATTAATCTAATTAAAACATTTCCTATAAAAGATTTATTAGTCCAGCATGGAATTAATCGTTCCTTATCAATTAATTTTAATAATAAATCATATCCATTTTTAGTAATTGGATTTATTGATAATTCTTTACTAAATTTTTCTTTTAATGAGTCTGAAGTATATAATAGGATATCATCAATATCTGCTATTAATTCAAGTCCAGTTGGAATGCTTAAAAATTCATTTAAATATTTTTGTTGGTTTACTTTCATAATATTAATATCCTTTTTAATCATTATAAAAATCTAATATATCTACAATATTTACTTCAGTTTTATTAAATAAATTATCTGGTGTATTATTTTCGTCAAATAATTTTTCTTTTATATGTTTTAATAAAAATCCTTGTTGAACATTTCCAAATCCATCTAAATAATCATATCCATCATTCATTTCCATAATATTTTGCATATCACCAATATTTTCTTTTAAAGTAATAGCCATTGGCGGCTCCCATTTCTTGATATAATAACAAAATGCTGCTGCCATAACCATATCATCATTACACCCAGAATCAGCCTCAACTTTTCCAGTTGATTTTTCAACTAACGATAATAATTCTAAAACAAGTCTCTTTGATTTTATACAATTTGGGAATTGTGTAACATATGTGTATAAAGCATCAATCATTAATGGACGAGTATTTGCATTTGTTGATACGCCAGGAATTTGAATATTATTAGATCTTTTTTCTTTATAAATTTCTAAATTTGCTTCACTTCGACCTAATGTTTCTAAAACTTGGTTACCATAAGAATTACTTTCAACAACAATAAGTCCTTTATATTGGAATGCCAAAAATGAAATGATTTTAATAAAATCTAAAACTGCGCATTTACCAACCCATTCACAAACTTGTTCCATGGTTTGATAATTAAAAATTTGAATAGCCGATTTATCTCCACCATATTCAGATGCTGTGTCAACACCCATAATATAATAAACCCCAGGAATTGGCTTTTCAAAATACCATATTTCCCCATTAAATAATTTTGTAGTTTCAATTGGATTAATGTCAATATCTTGTAATATTTGGCATAAATCATCTTCAAAAAATGATCCCGATGATGGTAAAAATTTTAAATCTAATTCCTGAGCAATTTTCTTTGGATCATTTCCAAATAATTTACATTGATTTGAATACCATTCAGGGTCATTACATAATTCAGGGATACTTTTCCAATGAATAGTAAATTGTTGAAAAATATCATCTTTATTTATAGATGACGTGTATTTATCAAAAAACCATTTTCCTTTCCCTGTGGTTTTATTTGGGGTTGAAAGAATAACAGTTCCAAATGGAACATTATTTGCCTTGGCATGTTTCTGATTCGTAGCAAGTGCGGGCACCATAGACGTCCACGCTTCGTCGAGCTTAGATATGAACGCTGCTTCATCAATAACCAAAAATGTAATTGATTTACCACGATGGGTTTTCTCAGGAGCAGAAGGTGCAACTGGAGAAGCATAACATTTTGAACCATTTGTTAAAATAAATGATTGTTCGCTTCTTTTACTAAATCCCGGATCTGCTGGATTTCCACCTTTTGGTTTCATCCATGTTGGCAATTTATCTATGATACCTCTAATTGTCCTGGCAAAAACGGTGCTCTCAGGCCCGTCTTTTGAGATGATACCTACAACGCAGTTATCAAAAAATATGCACAGCCATGAGGCATACACCTGCACTACGGTAGATATACCAATCTGCCTGGACTTTAATACAAGAACAAAATTATGAATCGTAATTAATTTTATTAATTCTCTTTGTTTTTGATATGGATTAAATTTTACATCTTTTCCTGGGAGCTCAAGCCATACATAATTTTCACAATAATATTCAAAATCATTTTTACATCGAATGTATTCATTGATGTAATTTTGAGATTTTTGAGATAATTGTTTTGCTTGCATTTTTATATTCCTATTTTTCACAAATTATAAATCTCAAATGTATTATTACTATTTTCATTTACATATTTTATTTGTCCAAGTTTCCAGTCGAGCACTCAGTT
>FUWD012829643.1_pt1 | contig 13850 bp, 15 predicted proteins | sample 1063281 | NCBI WGS metagenome assembly FUWD01 (sample SAMEA79048168, study PRJEB19326) | metagenome | biome: marine
TATTAGATTTAAAACTTGGATATTATGATTTTGAAAAAGAAAAAACTCAGAAAGTAAAATTTACTCTTGAAGTAAACTATGAAGATAAAAAACCTTCAAATGATAAAGATTTTAAATCAATTGTTAATTATGCAAAAATTGTAAAGTTAATAAAAAAACTAGTTAAAAATAAGCATTACAACTTTCTTGAAACATTGGCTGAAGATGTTTTTGACGAGCTATTTAAAGATAAAAGAATTGATAAAATAACTCTTCAAATTGAAAAATTAGAAATTATGAAAGACTGTTCATCAGTCGGTATACAGATTTCTAAAAAAAGAAGCCATGATAAGCTCTAATATTGGAAAAGAAGTAATAAATAAAGAGCTCCCACTAATACCAAAGCTTCCTGGTGTTTATAAGATGCTAAACTCAAAAAATGAAATTCTATATGTGGGTAAAGCTAAAAACCTTACGAACAGACTAAAAAGTTATGTATCTGAAAAAAATCACATCATTAGAACAGAAAGAATGCTATCCCAAACAAAAAAACTTGAGATAACAACTACATCAAATGAAAGTGAAGCTTTACTTTTAGAAGCAAATTTAATTAAGAAACACAAACCTAAATATAATATTCTTTTAAGAGACGATAAATCGTTTCCATTTATTTTTATGGGCAATAAAGATAAGTGGCCTCAAATTAAAAAACATAGAGGCAAGAAAAATAAAGAAGGTTTTTTCTTTGGCCCATTTGCTTCTGCAGGTTCGGCTAATTGGACTATTAAAATGATACAAAAAATTTTTCATCTTAGAGTGTGTGATGATGCAGTTTTTAAAAATCGTGAAAGATCATGTATTTTATATCAAATTAAAAGATGCTCTGGACCATGTGTTGGCTACATTAATGAAACTGAGTATAAACAAACTGTTAAAGATGCTATTGAGTTTGTTTCTGGCAAATCTAGAAAAATCCAAAAAAACCTTTCTAACCAAATGGAAAAGGCAAGCGAGGAATTAGATTTTGAAAAAGCTTCTATTTTAAGAGATCGAATTAAATCTTTGAATATAATTCAGTCTTCACAAAAAATTAACGAAGCAAATTTAGTAGAAGCGGATGTTATTGCCGGTTATAAAGAGTCTGGTAAAACTTGTATTCAAGTCTTTTTTTATAGATCAAAACAAAATTGGGGAAATCAAGCTTTTTTTCCAAAACATGATCCAGATGAGAGTTTAAAAGAAATACTAAATTCTTTTATCACTCAATTTTATGAAAATAAAAATGTACCGAATTCAATTATATTAAGTGAAGAAATTAAAGAAAGAACTTTAATTGAAAAAACTTTATCTAAAAAAGAAAATAAGGAAATTAATATTTCAGTAGCAAAAAAAGGTTCTAAACTTAAAGTAATAAAACAGGCAATTAAAAATGCAAAAGATAGTTTGAATAGAAAAATTTATGAAAGTCAAAATAATAAAGACCTATTTGAAAAAGTTGCAAAAAAATTTGATCTAGAGACTAATATTAATCTCATTGAAGTTTATGACAACAGCCATATTCAGGGAACCAATAGTGTGGGAGCAATGATTGCATATGATGATGGTGGATTTGTAAAAAAAAGATACAGAAAATTTAATATCAAAATACAAAAAAATAAACAAGATGATTACGGAATGATGAAAGAAGTTCTAAATAGAAGATTTAAAAGAGCGGTGCAGGAAAAAGACAATTATTTATCTTTTCCAGATTTGGTTTTAATAGACGGTGGCAAAGGTCAATATTCTGTTGCAAGAGAGACAATGAATGAACTCGGTCTACACGATATTCCAATAGTAGCTATAGCAAAAGGGAAATTTAGAAGCAGTAGCAATGAAACATTTTTTCATAATAGAAAAGAATTTAAATTTCTAAAAAATGACCCTACTCTTTTCTTTCTTCAAAGATTAAGAGATGAATCGCATAGATTTGCAATAAGTGCACATCGAGCAAAAAGAAAGAAAAGCATTAGCAGTTCACTATTGGATCAAATAGAGGGTATAGGTTCTATTAGAAAAAGAGCATTATTAAACCATTTTGGCTCTGCTAGAGCTGTTGAGTCCGCCAGTCCAGATGAAATAAAATCAGTAGAAGGAATTGAAGAAAAAGTTGCAAAAAAAATATATAATTTTTTTCACGAATGAAATTTAAAATTCCAAATTATTTGACAATAGGAAGAATTACAATTGTTCCTATATTTGTTTTTACTTTTTACTTACCTGGTTTTTATGGAGATGTAATACCTTTTGCATTATTTGTCATAGCTTCATTTACGGATTTTTTAGATGGATTATTAGCAAGAATATATAAAGAAGAGTCCAAATTAGGAGAATTATTAGATCCTATCGCAGATAAAATAATTGTAGCAACAGCTTTAATTTTGTTAGTTATGGATGGAACAATTAAGAATTATGAAGTAATTGCAGCAATAATAATTTTAACTAGAGAAATATTAATTTCTGGATTAAGAGAGTTTTTGGCTAAAGGAAAAATTAATCTTCCTGTATCAAATTTAGCAAAAACAAAAACATTTTTACAAATGTTTGCAATTTCAGCATTACTTACTGGGGAAACGGGAAATAAAATAATCAATTTTCAAGATTACAATGCTCAAACAATTGGTATTATTCTTTTATGGTTGTCAGCATTTCTTACGCTTTACACTGGTTATGAATATTTAAGAAAAGGCATAGACCATGCTATTTCTGAGGATAAAAAGGATTAAGCTGCTTTCTTCTTTCTCACTAACTTTCCATAACTTGTGGATAAATCTATAATAAGATCACATACTTTATAACTACTGTCAGCAATTTGAGAAACGGGTGTAATTTCTGCTGCAGTACCAGTTAAAAAACAGCCAACAAAATTTGGAAGTTCTTTGGGTGATATTTTTCTTTCATGAACTTTTATATTTTTAGATTTTGCAATTTCAATTACTGTTCTTCTGGTTATCCCATCCAAAAAACAATCTGGAATAGGTGTGTGGAGCTCTCCTTTATTGTCTTTAAAAAAAATATTTGCACTCGTAGACTCTGCAATATTTCCTTCATGATCTAACATAAGAGACTCGCTATAACCTTGTCTTTCAGCTTCATGTTTTGACAAAGTGCAGATCATATACAATCCTGCAGCTTTACTATCCCAAGGTATAGTGTTTGGTGCTGGCCTTCTCCAATTTGAAATATTTAATTTTATTCCCTCTAATTTTAATTTTGGATCAAAATAATCTCCCCACTCCCATGTTGCTATTGCAACATTAATTTTTGTATTTTGTGCAGAAACACCAATCATTTCACTTCCGCGCCAAGCAAATGGTCTTACATATCCATTTTGAACATTTTGAATTGAAATTATTTTTTTGCATGCATTATTAATTTCTTCTTTTGAATAAGGTATTTTTATGTCCATCCTTTTAGCTGAATGGTAAAGTCTATCAGTGTGTTCTTCCAACTTAAAGATTTCACTTTCGTAGACTCTTATTCCTTCAAAAACTAAGCTAGCATAATGAAGTCCATGGCTGATGACATGCAGTTTGGCATCTTGCCAATCAACAAGTTCATTGTTATACCAAATTTTACCTTCTCTTTTATCGTAGGGTATCATTAGATTATTTTTTTTAAAAAATATCTTTGTATATATAATATGTCAATATAACTTACCAATATGAAAAAACTTCTATATCTCAAAGATTATGAATTAAAACAATATATAGAAAAAATATTTATGGGATACAGAGAAACAGTCTCTGATGCAAAAAAAGTACTAGACAAATACTCTATTGGAGTAGCACATAACAAGGTCATTCATTTAATATCTTTATATGAAGGAATATCTATTTCTGAACTTCTAAAAAAGCTTAAGGTGACCAAACAAAGTTTGAATAGAGTTTTAAAAGATCTGATTAAACTCAAAGCAATTAAATATAATAAAAATAAAAATGATACTAGAATAAAACATGTATTTTTTACTGAGGAAGGAAGAAGATTATTTAATGAAATTTTTGCAATACAAAAAAAAAGAATTTACAAAGCTTTTCTTGATTCTAGACCTGAAGAAGTAATGGGTTTCAACAAGGTATTAAAAAAAATAATTAATGAAAAATTTTAAAGCTCATATTTTAGTAGTAGATGATGATGACGGCATAAGAGATTTGGTAAAACAATATTTAGGAAAAAATGATTATCTCGTAACTACTTCAAAAAGCGCGGAAGATGCTTTGGAAAAAGTTAAAATAATTAAATTTGATTTAATTGTATTAGATATAATGATGCCTGGTAAAACTGGCCTAGAATTCACTTTTGAAAATAAAGGAAAAATAGACACACCAATTATACTATTAACAGCTAAAGGAGAACCATCAGATCGAGTTGAAGGACTTGAGATTGGTGCTGATGATTATTTGCCAAAACCTTTTGAACCTAAAGAATTAATTTTAAGAATTAATAACATTTTAAATAAAACAAAGATTGAGGACTCAAAAAGAATTATTGAATTCGGAAGTATTAAGATAAATCTAAATAAATTGTTTATCTACAAAAATGAAAAAAGCTTAAAAATTAATAACACTGAAAAAATAATTTTAGAAAAAATGATAAATTTTCCAGGTAAAATTTTTAAAAGAGAAGAAATTGGAAATTTGATTAATTTGGAAAAAGAAAGATCAATTGATGTTATAATCACAAGATTAAGAAAAAAAATAGAAGAAAATCCCAAAAGTCCAAAATATTTGCAAACAATTAGAGGAGAGGGTTATGTTTTATGGATTAAGTAAAATTATAAAAAATTTACTACCCAAAAGATTATTTTATAGAGGACTTTTAATTGTTGCCGTTCCAATTGTCGTTCTACAAGTAACTATCACTTTAGTCTTTTTTGATAGTTTGTGGATAAAAACAAACAAAGGTATGACCAAGTCTTTGGTAAGTGAAATTGTTACAATTATTGATATTTACAACAACGAAAGTGAGTACAACAAAAAAATTGTAACTGATTTATATAATAAAAATTTTAGTTTTTCAGTCAGATTTTTAGAAAATGAAAAACTTCCAGATATAAAAGTTGAAAGATGGTTTAGTCCTATGGATAGAACTTTGAGAAAAGAATTAAAACCAAAAATTAATCAATATTGGTTCAATACAATAGCTTACAAAGAAGTTGTTGATCTAAGAATAAAATTTAGAGATGGTGTTTTGCAAATTTTTTTCCCTAAAGAAAGGATACAAGCTTCTTCATTTCGAATATTTGCATTATGGATTACACTACCTGCAATTTTGATGATCACAATTGCGATTATTTTTCTTAAAAATCAAACAAGACCAATTACAAAACTTGCAGAAGCTTCGGAAAGATTTGGTCGAGGTGAAGACATTGAAGAATTTAGGGCTTCTGGAGCTTTAGAGATAAGAAAAGCAGGCTTAGAATTTGATAAAATGAGAAAGAGAATTCTTAGGCATTTAAATCAGAGATCTGAAATGTTATCTGGTATTAGCCACGATTTAAGAACACCATTAACAAGAATAAAACTTCAGTTAGCAATGATTAAAGATAAAGATTTATCAAAAAGATTGTCTGAAGATGTTGACGAAATGGAAAAAATGTTAAATGAATATCTTCAGTTTGCCAGTACAGACGCTAAAGATAAAACTGAGACTTTTGATTTATCTGAACTTGTTAAAAATATAAATAACAAATACGAAAATCCAAACATTATTAACGATTTTGATTCACAAATATACTTTAATGGAAGAAAAAATTTAATTCAAAGATGTATAAATAATTTAATTGATAATTCACTTAAATATGGAAAAAAAATTGTTGTTAAAATAAAAAAACAAAATTCAAATATTATTATATCAATTGATGATGATGGTCCAGGTATACCAAAATCAGAATATCAAAATATTATAAAACCTTTCTATAAAATAGATAAAAGTAGATCAGATTCAAAATCTAGTGTTGGTTTAGGGTTGGCCATATCATCTGATATAGCCAAATCTCATGGGGGTGATATTAATTTTGAAAAATCAAAATTAGGAGGTCTACAAGTTAAGATTTCTTTGCCCGTTTAGTTTTTTTTGAAGTCTTGCTCTTTTTAATTTCGTTTAATTTTTTTTCTAAGTTGCTAATTCTTTTATTTAAGATTTCCACTTCCTCTTTACTTGCTAGTTTCATTCTAAAGACTATTTCATCTCTTTTTGATTTTAATATATTTACAATTTCAACACTAATATCTTTATAACTAACCAATCCTTGTTCGATCAATTTAGCAAATTTGTCGAATACAAACCTTGATTTTGACATAATAATTAATTAACAAAATTATATTTTAATACTTATAATATAATAATATTTATTAATGTTTATCAATAATTTTGATCCAGTTGCTTTTCAGTTATTTTCTATAGAAATCAGATGGTACTCTTTGGCATATATTTTTGGCTTAATATATGGTTGGATGTATTGCAAAAGAATACTTATTAAAGATCAAAACATAAAAAATCTTTTTGATGATTATATTGCTTATTTAATTATAGGAATAATAATAGGAGGCAGATTAGGTTATGTTTTTATATACAATCCCGTTTATTTCTTAAACAATATACATGAAATACCAATGTTATGGAATGGCGGAATGTCATTTCATGGTGGAGTAATTGGAATTATTTTTGCTACAATTTTATTCTGTAAAAAAAATGATCAAGAATTTTTTTATTTTCTTGATTTGGTTGCTGTAACTGCTCCAATGGGAATTTTTTTGGGGAGAATTGCAAATTTTATAAATTCTGAACTATATGGACGAGAAACAGATATGTTTTGGTCTGTAAAATTTATTCAAATCGATAATTTAAGTAGACATCCATCGCAAATTTACGAAGCAATCTTTGAAGGAATAATTTTGCTTTTTATTTTAAACATATTTTATAAAAAATTTTCACAAAAGACTGGGGTGATCTCTTCTCTATTTATTATTTTATATTCCATGTTCAGATTTTTTATTGAATTTACTAGAGCACCAGATCCACATTTGGGACTTATAGCTTTTAATTTTTCTTTGGGTCAAATTGTAAGCATCCTTTTTATGTGTGCTGGTTTAGTTTTGCTTTATACTCGTAATGATATTAAAAAAAAATAACAAAATTTCATTAGACAAGTTTATTGATAAAGCTTTATATGACAAATCTAAAGGTTATTACTCAAACAAAAACCCAGTTGGTCATCAAGGTGATTTTGTTACCTCTCCCAATATCTCTGTGATGTTTTCAGAAATGATAGCAATATGGCTTATTTCTTTTTGGGAAAATTTAGGTTGTCCAAAAAAAATTAATATAATTGAGCTTGGCGCTGGTTCCGGTGAGATGATGCGTCAAATTTTAAAAACCATAAATAATTTTAAAAAATTTAGATCAAGTGCTAAATTTTATATTCATGAAAAAAGTCAATATTTAAAAAAAATCCAAAAAAACAAAAACCAAAAATATGATGTAAAATGGACAGATAATTTAAATAAAATTTCCAAATATCCTTCAATCTTTATTGCTAATGAATTTTTTGATGCCCTTCCGATTAAACAATTTATTAAAAAAAAAATGAATGGTTTGAAAGATTTATTAGTTCAAAAAACAAAAAACTTCAACTTGTTGATGTAAAAACAAAGTTATCAATCATAGAAAAAGTAATTAAGCAAAAAATAACTAATAATCAAAATTTTATTGAATACTCACCCTTGGCATTCAGAAAACTTGATATTATTTCAAAAATTATAAGAAGAAATAACGGTGGAATATTAATAATAGACTATGGCTATAATTCAAATAGAATGTTTAACACTCTGCAGAGTGTAAAAAATCATAGAAAAAATAATTTTTTAGAAAACATTTATCAGTCAGATATTACACATATGATTAATTTTAATTATTATAAAAAAAAAATCAAAGATATGAAACTTGACTTCATAAAACTAACAACACAAAGAGAATTTTTGATAAAATTGGGAATATTAGAAAGAGCAGAGATAATAAGCAAAAAAGTACCTTTTTCAAAAAAGACTGATATTTATTTTAGATTAAGAAGATTAATTGATAAACAAGAAATGGGTTCATTATTTAAAGTCTTGTTTGCTAGTAAAAAGGAAAATAATTTTAAATTAGGATTTTAGATGATTCAATCTAAATTATTAAAAAAGTATAATAATATATCACATGGATTTTTTAATAACTTGGACGGATATTCAAAAGGTGTTTATAAAAGTTTAAATTGTGGAATTGGATCTAAAGATAAAAAAAAGTATATTGAAGCTAATTTAAAAAAAGTTTGCAAAAAACTTGGCTGTTCAAAAAATAATTTGATCTTACTAAATCAAATACATAGCAATATAGTTTATGTAATTAATAAAATACCTAAAAAAAAACTTACAGGCGATTCTATTATTACTAACAAAAAAAAAATTGCTCTTGGAGTTCTTACTGCTGATTGTGCTCCTGTTTTTATATATGATCCGGATAATAATTTAGTTAGTGCAATTCATGTTGGTTGGAGAGGTGCGTATAATAAAATAATAACAAAAACTATTAATAATTTTAAAAACAAGGGCAGTAAAATCAATAATTTAATTGCAGTTATTGGACCATGTATCGCAAAACAAAGTTATGAAGTACAAAGTGATTTTTTGAAGAGATTTCTTAATCAAAATAAATTTAATAAAAATTTCTTTAATTTTAAAAATAAAAAAATTTTTTTTAGTCTAAACGAATATATTAAGAATCAACTTAAGAATAGCGGTGTTGGAAACATGGAGATTATTAATAAAGATACATTTTTAAATAAAAATAATTTTTTTAGTTCAAGAAGATCTTTAAAAAATAATTTTGATGATTATGGTAGAAATATATCTATAATTATGATTAAATAGATCATTCAAAAAAATGAAAATTCTCTCAGGAAATAGCAATAAACATCTCAGTGAGAAAATATCGAAATATCTCAAAAATAGATTGGTTAATTCTAGTATTAGAAAATTTGCTGATGGTGAAATTTATATTGAAATAAACGAGAATATAAGAGGTAACAGCATTTTTTTAATTCAATCAATTTCATCACCTGCTAATGATAATTTGATGGAACTGCTTTTATGTATTGATGCTCTTAAGAGATCGTCTGCAAAAAATATTACTGCTGTGATACCTTATTTCGGTTACGCAAGACAAGATCGTAAAGTTGCCCCCAGAACATCTATATCAGCAAAACTTGTATCAAATTTGATTACAAAAGCAGGAGCAGATAGAATAGTAACTGTCGATCTTCATGCTGGCCAAATACAAGGTTTTTTTGATATTCCAGTCGATAACCTTTTTGCGACACCAATTTTCACAAGACATATTAAAAGAAAAATAAAAAATAAAAATTTAATTTGTGTAGCTCCTGATGTTGGTGGAGTTGAAAGAGCAAGAGCCTTGGGAAGAAAGTTAAATGCTGAACTGGCAATAATTGATAAAAGAAGATCTGCACCTGGTAAATCTCTGGTTATGAATGTCATAGGAAATGTTAAAGGTAAAATTTGTATTATTGTAGACGATTTAATTGACTCTGGTGGAACAATAGTAAATGCAACAGAAGCATTAAAAAAAAGAGGCGCAAAAGAAGTTCATGTTTATGTTACACATGGTGTTTTAAGTGGCGATGCGGTTGAAAAAATTAAAAAATCTAAAATTAAAAATTTGGTTGTTACTGATACAATAAATATCTCAGATAGAGTAAAAAAAGTAAGAAATATAGAGATATTGTCCATATCTAATTTGTTAGCTGAGGCCATAAAAAGAATTTCTAATTCAACTTCTGTGTCTGATCTGTTTAAATAATTCTTGTAAAATTTAGATTCATCAGTTAAAAACCCTGCATTTTATGAATTTAATTCAAGCAACAATTAGAACTACTCAAACTAGAGGTCAAGTTAACACCTTAAGAAAAAATGGTGAGGTGCCAGGAATTATTTATGGTGGCGAAAGTGCTAATGAAAAGATTTCCTTAATAAAAAAAGATGTAAAAAATTTAATTGATAAAGAAAACTTTTTATCAAATGTTATTTCAATCAATATAGATGGAAAAGATCAGCAGGTTTTACCTAGAGACATTGCTTTTGATGCAGTTTCAGATGAACCGATTCATATTGATTTTTTAAGAATTGTAAAAGATGCAAAAATTATTTTAGAAATACCAGTTAAATTTATTAATCATGAATTATCTCCGGGATTAAAAAGGGGTGGCGTATTAAATATTGTTAGACGTAAGGTTGAATTAAGATGTCCAACTGAAAATATTCCTAGAGAGTTAACTGTTGATCTAAATGGATTGGATATTGGATCAAGTATCAAAATTTCATCTATTAATTTACCAGAGAACATAACTCCAACTATTCAAGGTAGGGATTTTGTGATTGCAACTGTTGCTGCTCCTACAATAGTTAAGGAACCTGAAAAACCTGCTGAAGCTGAAGGTGAAACGGCAGAAGGTGAGGAAACAACAGCGACTGAGGGCGAAGAAAAACCGGCAGAAAGCGGTGATAAAGCTGAAAGTGATAAAGCTAAAGAAGAAGATAAATCACAAACTGAAAAAAAATAATAAACAATTGTGAGACTTTTCCAAATTTAAATAATATGTTGTTATTTGTAGGTTTAGGTAACCCAACTCCTAATAGTCAAGATAATAGACATAATATAGGTTTCAAAGTAGTTGATGCAATAAATCAAAAATTTAGACTATCAAAGCAAAAACCAAAGTTTAAAGGTTTGCTTACAACGGGTAATATTGGAGAGAAAAAAATATACGTAATAAAACCTCTAACGTTTATGAACAATTCTGGAATTTGTATTAGAGAATTGCTTGAATATTTTAAAATAGAAGCTGAAGATGTAATTGTATTTCACGATGATCTGGATGTTGAATTTGGAAAAATAAAAGTAAAATTTGGTGGATCAAGTGCTGGTCACAATGGTATCGCATCTATAGATAAATTTATAGGAAAAGATTATTCAAGAGTAAGGATTGGAATAGGAAAGCCTGAAAACAAAGTATCTGCTTCTGATTATGTCTTGAATGACTTTACCGAAGACGAACAAAAACATTTAGAAAAAATTACTAATAATATTATTGAATCAATATCAATTTTAATCGATAAAAAATTAGACCTATTCTCTAGCAGTGTTAACAATAACTAAATGGGTTTTAAATGTGGGATAGTTGGTTTGCCGAATGTTGGTAAGTCAACTTTATTTAATGCTCTAACTAATTCTAGCAAAGCACAAGCAGAAAACTTTCCTTTTTGTACAATTGATCCGAATATAGGTTTGGTTCCAGTTCCGGATGAAAGGTTGGATAAACTGCTCTCTATTTCAAAATCAAAAAAAAAGATTCATACTACAATTTCATTTGTCGATATAGCAGGATTGGTAAAAGGTGCCTCTAAAGGAGAAGGTTTGGGAAATAAATTTTTGTCACACATAAGAGAAGTTGATGCGATAATACATATGATTAGATGTTTCGATTCTGATAATATACAGAATGTAAACCCGAATGTTGATCCAGTTAGAGACTTGGAAATCATAGAAACTGAAATAAAATTAGCTGATTTGGAGTCTATTCAAAAAAGACTAGAGAGAAAAAATAGAAAAAATATTGAAGAACAACAATTAAAGATTTTAGAAGAAGCTATGGAATTAATTAATAATGATAAAAACTTACAGATTTTAGAAGATGTATTTGAAAAAAAAGATTTAAAACAGTGCGGTTTGATATCAACAAAACCTAAACTTTATGTATGTAATGTAGACGAACAAAGTATTGAGAAAGGTAATAAATATTCCGAAAGATTCATAGATAGATTTGGTGAAAAAAATACACTTATCATTTCGGCTGAAATTGAAACTCAAATCAACCAGTTGAAAGATGAAGATGAAAAGAAAAATTACATGAAAATGATCAATATGAAAGAAACAGGATTAAATTCTTTGATTAAGAAAGGTTATGATTTGCTCTGTCTTGAAACTTTTTTTACGTCTGGTCCTGAAGAGTCAAGAGCTTGGACAATAACAAAAAATTGTACTGCACCAAAAGCTGCAGGTGAAATACACTCGGATTTTGAAAAAGGATTTATAAGAGCCGAAACAGTGTCTTATGAAGATTTTTTAGAAAATTATGGTTGGGTTAAATCAAAAGAATCTGGAAAAATGAGACTAGAAGGTAAAGACTATATTGTTAGAGATGGTGATATTTTAAACTTCAGATTCAATACGTGACCAAATCTTTTTCATGCTGAAGTAAACAAGTATACTTATAATTATTAAATATATAATAACTCTAAATCCAATCTTATGCCTTTGTTCCAAATGAGGTTCTGCAGCCCACATCAAAAAGCTTACAACATCTTTTGCCATCTGTTCAGTGGTTGCTTTGGTGCCATCAGAATATTCAACCAATTCGTCAAATAAAGGTGCAGACATTTTTATATTATTTCCATACATGTATTTATTGTAATAAACACCATCATCTAATTTTATGTCTACTGGAGGGTCTTCATACCCAAGCAATAATGAATATATATAATCAGCACCGTCTTTTCTTGCCTTAACTAAAACCGACATATCGGGAGGATACGCTCCTCCATTTGCAGATTTAGCTTCCTCTTCATTTGCATAAGGCATTACAAATTTGTCAGATAACTTTGCTGGTCTTGTAAACATTTCTCCTGTGCTATCGGGACCATCTGTAACTTCAAAGTTGGCGGCTATAGCTTTAGCTTCTTCTTCTGAAAATTCTGGTCCACCCTTTTCAGTAAGATTTCTATAACTTAAATATTTAATTGAATGACAAGATGAACATACCTCATTAAAAACCTGGTAACCTCTTTGTAGTGAGGCTCTATCAAATGTTCCAAAAAAGCTCTTGAAACTCCAATTCACCTTTAAATTTTCTTGAGAAGACTCTGCTAATAATTTATGACTGCTAAAACTCGTTAGCAAAACTAGAAAAATAATTAATTTTATAAAATTTTTCACAAATTATCTCGTAGATTTGAGTTATCTTTTGCCATAGTTTGATTTGACGATCCTCCTAAGACTGGTTCAGTAATACTTAAAGGCACTTCAAGTGTTTTTTCTTTAATTCCTAAAAAAGGGAGAATTATTAAAAAATGAATAAAATAATATGCAGTTGCTACTCTAGCTATAAGCAAGTATGTGCCTTCGGCAGGCATTGCTCCCATATATCCTAGAATTATAACATCTGCGACAAGAAACCAATAAAACTGTTTATAGATTGGTCTAAAAATTGCAGATCTAACTTTTGAAGTATCTAGCCAAGGCAATATTACTAATACAAAAATTGATGCAAACATTGCAATAACTCCTAAAAGCTTATCAGGAATTGAACGTAGTATTGCATAAAAGGGTAATAAGTACCATTCTGGTACTATGTGGTCAGGAGTAACCAATGGGTTGGCCTCAATGTAATTATCTGGGTGTCCTAACAAATTAGGAGAATAAAATACAAAGAATGCAAATATTAATAAAAAAATTAATAATGCAAACAAATCTTTAAGTACTATGTATGGATGGAAAGGAACTGTATCTTTTGATGGTTGTTTAATATCTATTCCTACTGGATTATTATTTCCTGGAATATGTAAAGCCCAAATATGTAAAATTACTAAGCCTAAAATTAAAAATGGAAAAAGATAATGTAATGCATAAAATCTAATTAACGTTGGGCTATCCACTGCAAAACCTCCCCATAACCAATTAGTAATACTCTCTCCAAAAAAAGGTACCGCACTAAATAAGTTAGT
>FUWD013022724.1_pt1 | contig 13849 bp, 10 predicted proteins | sample 1063281 | NCBI WGS metagenome assembly FUWD01 (sample SAMEA79048168, study PRJEB19326) | metagenome | biome: marine
TGCCAGCATCTCCACAAACATAAACACCTTCGGAGGAGGTTGCATAATCATCATCACGTTTAATATTTCCTCGATCGTCAATTTCTACCTCTAATTGACTGAGTAATTCACTTTTTTCTGGCCCAGTAAATCCCAATGCCAAGAGTGCAAGTTGTGCTGGAATCTCTTTTTCACTTCCAGGTATTGGTTCAAATTTGCCATTTAAGAATCTAGTTTCAATAAGTTTCAAGGCTCGCAAATTGCCATCCTTATCTTTAAGGAATTCCTGAGTTGAAACTGCATACATACGATCACCAGCCTCTTCATGAGCACTACTGACTCGATAAACCATTGGATATGTTGGCCAAGGCTGACTACTTGGCCGTTCATTTTCAGGCCTTGGCATAATTTCAAGTTGCGTCACCGATTTCGCACCTTGCCTAATGGCAGTGCCCAAACAATCAGCACCCGTATCTCCGCCACCAAGAATAACTACATCCTTACCAGCTGCATTAATTACAGGATCTGACTCCAGTTCATTCAACGCTTGTTTATTGCCCCATGGTAAATACTCCATGGCTTGATACACCCCTTTAGCATCACGGCCAGATATCGGTAAGTCCCGCCAATTTGTGGCACCAATTGCAACCACAACTGCATCGTATTTGCTGCGCAAAGCTGAGCCAGTGATCTCTTTGCCAACATTTATACCAGTTCTAAACCTTGTACCCTCTTGCTGCATTTGGTAAAGCCTGCGATCAATGATTGATTTTTCCATTTTAAATTCAGGAATTCCATAACGAAGTAATCCACCAATTTTATCTGCTCGCTCGTAAACAACAACTGTATGTCCAGCACGAGTCAGCTGTTGCGCCGCAGCGAGTCCAGCTGGTCCAGATCCAACAACAGCAACTGTTCGGCCAGATAACCTGTCTGGAATTAATGGCACAACGCGTTTTTCTAAGAATGCCTCTTCGATAGTTCGTAGCTCTACCTGCTTTATCGTTACCGCTTCGGCATTAATCGCAACCACGCAAGCAGTTTCGCAAGGTGCGGGGCACAACCTGCCAGTGAATTCGGGAAAATTATTAGTTGCATGCAACCTCTCTATTGCCTCAACTTTTTCACCACGCCAAATTAAGTCATTCCACTCTGGAATTAAATTACCTAGTGGGCAACCTTGATGACAGAATGGAATTCCACAATCCATACATCGGCCAGCTTGTTTTTGCAGCGCTGAAAAATCCTGCTCCTGATAAACCTCTTTCCAATCCTTAATTCGAACATCAACTGGTCTACGCTTTGGAAGTTCACGTGGTGTGTTTATAAAACCTTTTGGATCAGCCATTTATCACCGCCATTACTGCATCTTCTTCTGGCAAACCTTCACGTTGAGCCTTAGCCATCAAATCCAAAACTCTTGCGTAATCCCTTGGCATTACCTGGGTTATTCGATTCTTGCTTTTATCCCAGTCATTTAATAATTCACCGGCAACCTTAGAGCCTGTCTCGGTAAAAAACTTTGAGACTTCACTTTTTACAAATTGTTCTTGATTAATTGGCAGCGCAAGCAAATCGACCATCTCAGTATTAACTAAGGCAGGATCAATATCTAGGATAAAAGCCATACCTCCCGACATTCCCGCTGCAAAATTTCTACCAGTACTTCCTAGAACTATGACAACACCGCCCGTCATATATTCGCAGCCGTGATCACCAACCCCCTCGACAACGGCAGTCGCTCCAGAGTTGCGCACACAGAATCTCTCTCCGACAACGCCCGAAATCATAATTTCACCTGATGTTGCACCATAACCAATAACATTGCCAGCAATTACATTGTTATTAGAGTTGAACTTAGCTTTTTCATCGGGGCGGATAATCACTCGCCCCCCAGATAAACCCTTCGCCACATAATCATTGCTGTCACCGTAGAGTCTTAGGGTTAACCCGGATGGGATGAAAGCACCAAATGATTGACCGGCTGAACCATGAAAAGTAATGTCTATTGTGTCTGTTGGCAGACCTTGGCCGCCGTATTTACGGGTAATCTCACTTCCAAGCATCGTACCCACAGTTCGATTCACATTTCTAACTGGCATTTGCAACATTACAGATTTGCCCTCTACCAAAGCGTCTTTAGAAAGTCTTATTAATTCGTTATCCAGTGCTGTTGCTAATCCATGATCTTGCTTAATCACATTCTTTCTTGGTGAATTATGTGAGGGTGCAACCAGTATCGGTGAAAGATCCAGGCCTTTTGCCTTCCAATGCTCAAATGCCTCTCGAGTATCCAGTAATTCAACCTGGCCAATAGCTTCCTCTAGTTTTTTAAATCCAAGATCAGCTAATAATTGTCGCACCTCTTCCGCTATGTACTCAAAAAAGGTTTCTACAAATTCAGGCTTACCGGTAAATTTCTTTCGCAACTCTGGATTTTGAGTGGCCACTCCGACTGGACAGGTATCCAAGTGACAAACCCTCATCATTACACAGCCTGAAACAACCAGTGGTGCAGTAGCAAATCCAAACTCTTCTGCCCCCAATAACGCCGCAATTACTACATCTCGTCCAGTCTTCATTTGACCATCTACTTGCACGACAATTCGATCGCGCAACCCATTTAACATTAAAGTTTGTTGCGTCTCCGCCAAACCTAACTCCCACGGCGCTCCAGCATGTTTTAGTGATGTCAGGGGTGAAGCACCTGTGCCACCATCATGACCAGATATTAAAACTACATCTGCATGTGCCTTACTTACACCAGCCGCTACAGTGCCAACACCGACCTCCGCTACTAGCTTCACATGAATTCTCGCTTGATTGTTTGCATTTTTTAAGTCATGGATAAGTTGAGCAAGATCTTCAATTGAATAAATATCATGATGAGGTGGGGGTGAAATTAAACCGACACCTGGCGTTGAGTATCTAACCTTTGCTATCCAGGGATAAACCTTATTTCCAGGAAGTTGACCTCCTTCACCTGGTTTTGCACCCTGTGCCATCTTTATTTGGATGTCATCAGAATTAACTAAATATTCACTGGTTACACCAAATCTGCCACTGGCAACTTGCTTAATTGCCGAACGCCTTAAATCACCATTGCTGTCAGCGATATTTCTAGCTGGATCCTCACCACCTTCACCGGTATTGGATTTTCCACCTATTCGATTCATAGCAATTGCCAAAGTTTCATGAGCTTCTTGTGAAATTGATCCGTAGGACATCGCACCAGTAGCAAACCGCTTTAAAATCTCTGATGCCGGCTCAACCTCTTCAATCGGTATGGGCTTTCGCATCTCAGTCTTAAAACTAAACAATCCCCTCAAGGTCATTAGCCTGCGAGATTGATCATCTACCCTTGCTGTATATCTCTTGAAAACATCAAATCTTTTTGTCCGAGTAGCGTGCTGCAGAGTAAAAACAGTTTCTGGATCAAATAAATGTGGTTCACCCTCTCGACGCCACTGATACTCACCACCAATCTGTAACTTCTTCGAACCAGGAATCTCACCACCGGGCGGATAAGCAATGTGATGTCTTTTAATAGTTTCGCTAGCAAGTATTTCAATGCCAACTCCACCTAATCTGGATGTAAGACCCACAAAATACTCATCGACGACTTCTTTTGATAGACCGATGGCTTCAAATATTTGCGCACCTGTATAAGAGGCGATAGTGGAAACTCCCATCTTGGACATCACCTTCAACACGCCTTTACCTAAAGATTTTATTAAATTTCGTACTGCCTTTTCTGGAGTTAAACCAGTGATCACTCCCTGTCTTACTAAATCCTCAGCAGTTTCCATCGCAAGATATGGGTTTACTGCAGCAGCACCAAACCCAATCAATAGGGCAACATGATGTACCTCTCGAACCTCGCCACTTTCAACTACTAAACCAACTTTTGTACGAGTTTTTTCTCTAATCAAATGATGGTGAACAGCTGAGGTTAAAAGCAAGGAAGGAATTGGAGCATTTTCAGCATCGCCATCTCGATCAGATAAAACTATAATTCTTGCGCCTTCTTCAATTGCTTTCGATACTTCGGTTCTGATCTCTTTAATTCTTGCTGCTAACCCTTGCCCACCGCCTGCAATAGGAAATAGACCTTTGACTACATGGCAAACAAATCCAGGTTGATCACCGTCAGCATTCACATTAATAATTTTTGCAAGTTCATCATTATCAATTACTGGAAATTGCAGTGATATCTGTCTGCATGAATTAGGTCCTGGATCCAGCAGGTTATGTTCTGGACCAATTGATCCACCCAGGGATGTAACCAGCTCTTCTCGAATTGCATCTAATGGCGGATTAGTTACCTGTGCAAATAGCTGAGCAAAATAATCAAATAACAGTCTTGGTTTTTCAGATAGTGCTGCAATAGGTGTATCAGTCCCCATAGAGCCCAATGGCTCAGCGCCATTGCGTGCCATTGGCGTAATGATCAACCGGATCTCCTCTTCGGTATAGCCAAAAGCTCTTTGCCTTCTGACTACAGATGAGTGCGGATACACAATATGCTCTCGCGCTGGTAGATCACTTAATCTGACTAAACCAGAACTTAACCACTCACCATATGGCTGCGCCGAAGCTAAGGTTTGCTTGATTTCATCATCTTCAATTATTCGTCCCTGATCAATATCAACTAAAAACATTTTTCCTGGTTGTAATCTGCCTTTTCTGACTACTGACTCAGGCTTGAAATCTAAAACACCAACCTCGCTGGCAAGAACAACTAATCCATCATCAGTCACCCAAAATCTTGATGGCCGCAATCCATTTCTATCTAATACAGCACCAATTTGATGGCCATCTGTAAAGGTCACGCACGCTGGTCCATCCCAAGGTTCCATTAATGCTGAATGAAATGCGTAAAAATCCTTTCGAATTTGCGGCATGGTGGCATGATTTTCCCAAGCCTCCGGAATCATCATCAATACTGAATGCGGCAGTGATCTGCCACCTAAATACAGAAGCTCTAGCACTTCATCAAAGGATGCAGAGTCACTTCCAGAATCATTAACGATTGGAAAAAGTCGCTTCAGATCGCCAGGTATTAAATCACTCTCTAATAAGGTTTCTCGAGCACGCATCCAATTTCGATTTCCTTTTACGGTATTAATCTCACCATTGTGGGCAATATATCGATATGGATGTGCAAGGGGCCAAGACGGAAAGGTATTGGTAGAAAATCTTGAGTGCACTAATGCAAATGGTGATTCCACAATTGGATTGGACAGGTCTGGAAAAAACTCTTCTAATTGACCGGTCGTCAACATTCCCTTATAGACAATTGTCCGACTAGAAAGTGATGAGATGTAGATTGGTAGTGAATGTTCTACTCGCTTGCGTAGACAGAAGGCTAATCTCTCAAGGGATAAATCCTTTTCCCCCTGAGCGCCTGCAATAAATAATTGTTTGAATTCAGGCATCACAGATAGCGCCGTTTTCCCAATAGATTTAGAGTCAATCGGTAAATCTCGCCAACCAAGAATTTTTATACCTTCTTCACTTGCAATTTTTGAAAACTTGGCTTGATAATCAAGCGTATTTGGTTGCACAAAGAAAATTCCAGTGGCATATGAACCAAAGTCTGGAAGCTTGAAATCAACAACTGAGCGATAAAATTTGTCTGGAACTTGAATTAGAATTCCAGCGCCATCGCCGCTATCTGGCTCTGCACCAGATGCTCCGCGATGCTCTAAATTCCGTAGAGCAGTTAAGGCTTTGCTAACAATCTCATGAGTAGGTAATTTCTTTAAAGTAGCGACCATTGCCACGCCACATGCGTCATGTTCATAGGCAGGGTCATAAAGCCCAATAGCTTTTGGGGTACTGGAAAAACTATTAATTGTTTCCAAGTTATAGGCCGCTCCCACTAGAGAGTCGGGACGACAATGGCCCAACTTAAATTTTACTTGTTTAAGAGACTAATAGTAGCAGGGTAGTTAAACCCCAGTAAGTCCAACCAACCAGCCAATTCCAGCAGTAATTGTTACTCCAATCACCCCACCAGAAAACACTCTAAAAATTGTGGAAGGTAAAGCCGAGCCAGCAATCTTTGCACTGATATAACCAGCTGCAATTAAACCAGCCGCAGTGAAAGTAAGGATTAAGGGAACTTGATTTGCAGTCGCAATTAACGCACCAATTAAAGGAACTACTCCACCTGCTGTAAAAGATATAGCGGAAGCAGCAGCTGCCTGTACCGGCCGCGCCCTTGTGTGATCGTAATGACCAAGTTCATCTCGTAAATGAGCATCCAATGCATTTTTAGCATGCATGGCGGTTACAACCTGTTTTGCAAGATTTTCGGTTAAACCTCGCTTAACGTAAATATCAACTAGTTCGGCAAATTCACTCTCTGGATCCTCTGCTAATTGTCTAGTCTCTATTTCTCGATCTGCATTTTCAACATCTAGTTGCGATTTGACTGATACATACTCACCAACCGCCATCGACATTGCACCAGCCGCAATTCCTGCCAATCCGGCTGTAATAATAAAATCACTCTTATTTGCTGCGGCAATCGCAATCATTAAACTTGCGGTAGAAACCAAACCGTCATTGGATCCTAAAACTGCAGCACGCAGCCACCCCGCTCTATTTGCGCGATGCTCTAAATTGCGAATCTGAACCTCTTCTAATCCCACGACGAAATACTAACTTGCCTCTGGAGAATCAACCCTGTTGACACCTCTTTTGCTGCGATATAGATATATAACGGCAGAGGCAAAAACAATAATAGATACCCAAATATTTAAGCGTAGTCCCAAAATGTAATTGGCCTCATCAATCCTTAACGCCTCAATCCAGAATCTGCCTGCGGTGTAGCCAGCAATGTAGAGTGCGAATATATCTCCAGGATTACGAGATATTGAGTTTAAAAACCCCGGTAACTTTATCAATAAGAACGCTATTAGTAGACACCACAGTAATTCATAGAGAAATGTTGGATGGAAAGTTGCAAATTCTTCATATCCAACTGGTCGATTTTTAGCTTCGATTTCAAGCGCCCAGGGAAGCGTTGTTGGTTTACCAAATACCTCTTGATTAAAATAATTACCAATCCTGCCAATTGCTTGGGCAATTATTACACCAGGAGCTAAGGAATCAAGTAGTTTTGCAAAACTCAACGTAGTTGTATGAGTTTTGAAATATACATACGCACCAATTGCGCCAAGAGAAATGGCTCCCCAAATTCCTAAGCCACCCTGCCAAATCCGCAAGGCATCAACTGGATTGCCATTCTCCCCGAAATACTGTTGTGGAGATGAAATTACATGGTAAATCCGTCCACCTATGATTCCAAAGGGCACCGCCCAAATTGCAACCTCAGAAACTTCATCTGGATTACCACCTAAGTTTGCATATCGCCATCTGCCAAGCCAAATTGCAACTGCGATTCCAGTAATAATGCACAGGGCATAAAAATGAATGGTTAGTGGACCAATTGAAAGCGTAGATATGGTTGGACTAGGGATTAATTCAACCATTATCTAGATTTATTACTTAACGCCACCAGCAGCAAGTGCTGCTCTAAATTTTCCGAGATCGCCATACTCGGTATTTCTATCTAGAGCCTTACCATTAACTTTAATAGTTGGGGTTCCGTTTACATCTGCCTTTGCAGATGCAGCAGCAACATTACTTGTCCATTTAACATACTTGCCATCATTCACACATTGTTTGAAACTCTCTGATTCAATTCCAATTGATTTTCCAAGAGCGACTAGATATTCACTCTGCCATTTTCCTGAATTCTCACTCTGAGGTTGGTTTTGGAATAAGGCTAGATTCATATCCACAAACTCACCCTCATCTGCTGCGCAGGCAGCTGCATTTGCAGCCAAAATTGATTCTGGACCGATAAAAGTCATTGGATGGAAAACAACTTTTGCTTTCTTTTGAGCAATGACTTCATTTAAATATCCGCCATTAATAATTTCAAATACTCGACAAGCTGGGCACTGGTAATCAATATAGACATCAATCGTGGGTGTGCTTGTTGCATTCAGAACTATCCCATATCCATCAGACTCTGAGACTGCGGCTGGAATTGCTGCGGTAGAGTCGGAGCGACTACTGATAAGTGAAAAAACCACACCAACTGCAACGATAAATACCACCATTGCAATTACTAAATTTCTAGTTCCCTTGTCACCACCGCTTGTAGCCATTTATTCCGCTCCCCTTATTGTTTATCTAGTGCAAATCTACCCTTTGGGAAGTAATACAGGAAAATTCCCAAAGCAAATAAGCCTATGTCTCGTATAATCTCTGATAAATACTTTGTGTCCTCAGGGTCAATAGGACCCCCGCCGCCAAAACAACCACAGTCAATACTCAATCCGCGAGCCCAAGCTTGAGCAATCGCGATAATAAAAGCCAACATAATTATGGCGCCAAACAAGCCGGAAATAGATACTGCTACTCCAAAAATAAGCAGTAAACCAAGACCTATTTCTACCCAAGGCAGCACATATCCAAGAAAGTTTGCAATTGCTGTTGGTAATAATTCGTAAGCCCTAACTGCCATTGCAGATTTTTGTAAGTTACCCACTTTCAAAGCACCAGCTGCGATCAACACCCCACCTAAAACTAAGCGTGCTAATAAAGTTATCCATGGTTGATATAGACCAAACTTAGCGCGCACTATTCACCCCTTCTGATAACGAGACTGCCAGTTGCTTGACTTTTTTAAGTCCTAACCTGCCTGACCCATTCTCTTGGATAATCTTAATGAACGCCGATCCAACAATTACGCCATCAGCATATGTGGCAACCTCTCGGGCTTGTTCTTTGGTTGAGACCCCAAGCCCCACAGCAACCGGAAGATTACAAACCTGACGAATACGATCAACCAATGATTTTGCATTTGTTGAGACAACATCTCGAGTGCCCGTAACTCCCATAAGACTTGCTGCGTAGACAAATCCGGAGCACTCTTTTGTAACCTTTGCCAACCGTTCATCTGTAGTGCTCGGAGCTACCACATAGATTTGGTTTATTGCACTTCGGCTGGTTTCCTCCTTCCAACTTTGAGATTCCTCAATTGTTAGATCTGGAGTAATCACACCTGAGCCACCAAGATTAGAAATTTTGCTGGCAAACTCAGCGACACCATATTTTTCAATAGGACTCCAGTAACTCATTATTACTGATGGAACTCCGTAATCAACACTTGATTTCATTAGCTCAAATACCTGATCAACACCCACTCCATTTTTAATTGCCTCCTCCGATGCTGCTTGAATTACTGGCCCATCCATCACCGGGTCGGAGTAAGGAAAACCAATTTCGATTGCATCGACTCCACCATCAATCATGGCTTTTATTATTTTCTTTGATGCTTTTTGGGTTGGAAAGCCAGCCGGAAGATATCCAATTAATACAGCTTTATTTGCACTCCTTGATGTCTCAAAAAGTTGATCAAGGGCAGTGCTCATTAAAGCGGTAATCCAAAATACTCTGCCGCCGTCTGCACATCCTTATCACCGCGTCCAGATAAGTTGATTAGCAAGGTTGATTTCTCACCTAACTCATTACCAATCTCTAGAGCACCAGCTAACGCATGAGCAGTTTCAATAGCTGGAATAATTCCTTCAGATTTACAAAGCAGTGAAAAGGCATACATCGCTTGGTCATCAGTGATTGGGCGATATTCAGCACGACCAATATCATTCAAATAAGCATGCTCCGGGCCAACTCCTGGATAATCTAAACCAGCTGAGATCGAATGTGACTCAATAGTTTGTCCATCAGAATCTTGCAAGACATATGAACGAGTTCCATGTAATACCCCAGGCTTGCCACCTGAAATCGTAGCTGCATGTAAACCAGTTTCAATCCCTTTTCCACCCGCCTCTAATCCAATAAGACGCACTGAAGTATCCTCAATAAACGGATGAAAAATTCCTATTGCATTTGATCCACCACCAACACATGCCAGCACTGCATCAGGCAGCTTGCCTGTTAGTTTTAGCACCTGCTCCCGTGCTTCAACTCCAATAATTCGCTGAAAATCCCGAACAATTGTGGGAAAGGGATGCGGACCAGCGACTGTACCTAATAGATAATGAGTTGTTGCGACATTTGTGACCCAATCACGCATTGCTTCATTAATAGCATCTTTTAAAGTTTTCGAACCTTGCGTTACTGGTACAACTGTGGCACCCAGCAATTTCATTCTCGCTACATTTAATGCTTGTCGTTTAGTATCCGCTTCGCCCATATAGACAACGCACTCCAAGCCAAATAATGCCGCAGCTGTTGCCGATGCAACTCCATGTTGGCCTGCACCAGTCTCAGCAATTATTCGTTTCTTGCCCATCCGCTTTGTCAGTAGTGCCTGTCCCATAACATTATTGATTTTGTGACTACCGGTGTGATTTAAATCTTCTCGTTTTAATAAAATCCTTGCCCCGCCTGCGTGTTCAGAAAATCTCTTTGCGTCAGTCAAAATGCTTGGTCTGCCAGAGTAGGTTTTATGTAATTCCATTAACTCATTTTGAAAAACCGGATCCGCTTGTGCGGAAATATGAGCCGCAGATAATTCATCAAGCGCAGCAATCAATGCCTCCGGTACAAATCTTCCGCCATATGGCCCAAAATGTCCCAGTACCGAAGAATCAATACTTTGTGTGCTCTTATCCGGTGTCATGGTCATTAGTTTATTAGATCTTTATCGATTGAGGAGTTGTTTAATAGTATGAACTGGATTACCTGCTTTAACTAAACTCTCCCCGATCAACACCGCATTTGCGCCTAAATTTGAAACTGCTTCAACTTGTGCTGGGGAGCTGATTCCAGATTCAGCCACCTTGATAACCGTTGCTGGTAGTTGCGGCAGAATCCGCTGAAAATTCTCATGATCAACCTCTAGTGTTTTCAAATTTCGCGAATTAACACCAATAATGTTTGCGCCAATATCTAATGCAGCCTCAGCTTCAGATAGGTCATGGATCTCAACTAAAACATCCATGCCTAATCCCTGGGCTAATTGATAAAAATCAACCAACTGCGATTTTGAAAGGCCAGCCACAATTAGTAACAATAAATCGGCGCCTAATATCCTTGATTCATAAACTTGGAACTCTGTCACTATAAAATCTTTGCGTAAGACTGGTAGATCAACCGCTGAACGAACCGCAAGCAGATCAGCAATACTCCCTTTAAATCTGCGCCCCTCAGTTAGTACGCTAATTACATCCGCCCCACCTTCCTGATATTTGCTGGCTAGTTCTACTGGATCTGAAATTGCCGCTAAATCACCTTTGCTTGGTGAGGATCGTTTAACTTCCGCAATTAATCGCATTCCATCTTTACTTAGAGATTGATAAGCACCTCGTAATTTTGGTGCGCCCTGAAGCTGCTCCTGAAGTTGGGAAATTGGAATTATTCGACGATTAACATCCTCCAACACACCATCAATTATCGATGTTAAAACATTTGTCTCACTCATCAGTTGGGTCTACCCCTTCTGATAATGAATTCCACTGATTTTTCGATTTCTTTTCATACCTATTAGAACTACTTTTTTTGCTGAGTCTAATTATTAAAAAGGCGGATATTGCTATGACTAGGAAGCTGGTAAAAATTGAGCCCTTCATTGCGCAACCACCATTGCATTAGCAGTCGCTATGGCGCCTAGAACCGCAGCAGCTTTGTTTATACATTCTTGATTTTCAGAAACAGGATCTGAATCTGCAACAATTCCAGCACCTGCTTGTACATAAGCTGTTCCATCCTTAATAACAGCGGTCCTAATCGCAATGCATGTATCAATATTTCCAGTGAAGTCCAGGTAGCCAATTGTGCCGCCATAAATTTCTCTTCTAGTTGGTTCATTTTCTTCAATAATTTGCATCGCTCTTGGTTTTGGAGCACCCGATAATGTCCCCGCTGGAAATACTGAGAATAATGCTTCGATTGGTGCTACCTCTGGCAAAAGTCTTCCCACTACAGTAGAAACTATATGCATCACATGTGAATACTTTTCAATTTGCATAAATTGGGAGACTTCAACCGATCCAGGCTGACAAACTCGACCTAAATCATTTCTGCCCAAATCTACAAGCATTAGGTGCTCTGCCCGCTCCTTTGGATCCTGCAAGAGTTCATTTGCTATTTGCTCATCAATTTTTGGATCATTGTTTCGTGCCCTAGTTCCAGCAATTGGATGAATAATCACTTGCTCTCCAGTTACTTTGACTAGTGCCTCAGGGCTGGAGCCAACAACTGATAAGCCGTCAACAAATCTAAACAAATACATATAAGGGCTTGGGTTTTGCTCCCTAAGTACTCGATATAGATCAAATGGTTGCGACAAAGCCGGCATGGTAAATCTTTGCGAAAGAACTACTTGGAAAGCCTCCCCTGAGCGAATTTGCTCCTTTATTAATTCTACTTTTTCAATATAACTCTGGTCAGTAGTGTTTCTTTCATACTCAGGTGTGACTCGGTATTTTACCTGTGCAAAATCTTTCACGCCTGGAAGATTAAGGTCAGCCTCCATTTTATCTAATCGAGTAATCGCAGTGTCATACGCCAGATCAACCCGCTCAGAACTTCCATCCCAATTGATGGCGTTTGCAATTAACGTAATTTCATTTTCTTGATGATCAAAGACAGCTAGATCTGATGTAAGCATCATCGCAATTTCTGGAATCTTAAGATCACTCCTTGCCTGAGTACTTAATTTTTCAAGCCGCCTAACAATCTCATATCCCAAGTAACCAACCAATCCACCGGTCAGAGGTGGCAGCCCTGCAATCTTGGGAGATCGAAGATGAGCGGTTGCAATTCGCAGCGCATCAAGTGGATCGATGCCGAATGGAGCACCTGCTGGCATAACACCACTCCAAATTGCTAGGCCATTTTCCTCCGTCAAGGTTGCTTGGCTATTAACTCCGATAAAGGAATAGCGTGCCCAAATTCCTGACTCTGCCGATTCAAGCAGAAATGTGCCACTGCGATGATTAGTTAATTTGCTATATAAAGATAAGGGAGTTTGGTCCTTACCAGATAATTTACGAGCGACTGGAATGACATTAAAATCACGAGCATACTGTCTAAATTTCTCTAAATTTATAAGCGCCTTATCCACTCACCTATTCTGCCGTAATCTAAGAGTCAGGCGCACCGTTTATTTATAACAGGTATCTAGTGCCTCTTCGATGCTGAATGAGCCCACATACAGAGCTTTACCAACTATCACAGCGGATAAACCCATTTTGCGCAGTTGCTGTAAGTCAAGCAAAGTAGAAACTCCACCGCTTGCAATAACTTCAGCTGATGTTTGGCTCATGACATCCTCCAGTAATTTAAAATTGGGCCCACCTAATGCTCCATCAGTTGAATTGTCAGTAACAATTATTCGAGCACAACTAGCCTCATTTAGAATTGAAATAAAATAATTAAGATCTCCAATTACCTTGCCGCTCCCCCTGGCAACAAGTGAACCATGACTTACATCCAAACCAATACAAACTCTTTCGAGATATTTCTTTAGTACATCCTTAACCCAGTCAAAATCTTCTAGTGCAGCGGTAGAGATATTAATCCGCTTAGCAGATGTAGCTAAAGCCAGATCTAAACTTTTCTGATTCTCTATCCCACCAGATAATTGAGTGTTTACTTGACTCATTGCTGATAACTGCTGAATCAAGGGAGAATTATTTCCAGTGCCATAGGCCGCATCTAAATCAACTAAATGAATCCACTTGCTACCGGCTGCAACAAATCTTTGCAAAACCTCAAGTGGCTCTACCGGTGCCGAATTTGCAGCAGATGCCGCCGAGCTGATTTGAACTACCTTCCCATTTTTTATATCAATTGCCGGAGTAGCTCAAGTGGTTTCAAG
>FUWD013023539.1_pt1 | contig 13844 bp, 13 predicted proteins | sample 1063281 | NCBI WGS metagenome assembly FUWD01 (sample SAMEA79048168, study PRJEB19326) | metagenome | biome: marine
TTATGAAACGCTGAAGCACACAGGGGAAATGCCGATCATGGGCGTCAACACCTTCCTCAATCCCCATCCCAGGGAAGAAATAGAAGAAATCCAACTGGCCCGATCCACCGACGATGAAAAAAAGATGCAGATCTCAGACTTGGATCTCTTTCACCGTTACCATGAGGCGGAACAGGAGCCCGCATTGGGGAAACTACGAGAAGCAGTATTAAAAAACGAAAACACCTTTGAGGCACTGATGGATTGTGCAAGGGTTTGTTCCCTAGGCCAGGTGACTCGAGAACTTTATGGCCTGGGCGGGCAGTACCGCCGGAATATGTGAAGCTGCATCTTGATCGGTGAAGCGTCTTGGGCTATGGTCCAATTATGATGATGGAACCAACAAAAACTCTATGATTGAACTGCTGAAAAAATTGATGAATCGGGAAGACCTGACCTTTCAGGAAGCCTATGATCTCATCCAGTGGGTGATGAGTGAGGATGCTATCGCAGTGCAGGCCTCGGCCCTTCTCGTGCTCCTTCAAGCCAAGGGCATCAGCGATGAAGAAATGGCTGGAGCTGCGGATGCCATGCGAGGCAGAGTGTACAAAAATCCGTGCCCCTGATGATGTCATTGATACCTGCAGTACCGGTGGGAACGGAATCAGCACCTTCAACATTTCCACCTGTGCCGCAATCATTGCCGCAGCTGCAGGAGCCAAGGTTGCCAAACACGGAAACCGCAGCAACACCCGTAAGAGTGGCAGTGCCGAAGCACTCCAGGCCCTTGGGGTAAACATCGATCTGAGTGTAGAAGAAGTTGAACACTGTCTGGAAGAAATCGACCTTTGCTTCTGCTATGCCGTCAACCATCATCCCGCGATGCGATATGCGGGACCGATCCGGAGGGAACTCGGAGTACCAACGGTATTCAACCTGCTGGGGCCGCTGACGAATCCTGCAGGTGCAAAAAACCAATTGATTGGTGTTCCGACTCCGAACCTGACAGGGAAAATGACTGAAGTATTGAGAAGACTCAAGAGCCGCAGGATCCTTGCTGTCCATGGAGAAGACGGACTTTGTGAACTGACAGTCACGGCTCCCACACTGGTTTCGGAATTGCGTGACGGGACGATACGCCAATACACGATGACAGCAGAAGAAATGGGCCTGCGCCCCGGGAAACTGGATGACATCCGAACCGAATCTGCTGAAGAAAGTGCACAGATGATTTTGCGCATCCTTTCCGGAGAAGATCAGGGCACCCCGAGAGACATGGCCCTCATCAACACTTCAGGAGCCCTGGTGGTCGCAGGATTGGCGGATGACCTGAAACAAGGGGTGAGTCTTGCGGCAGAAGCTGTTGATTCAGGCGGTGCTGCCGAAAAACTAAAACTACTCATTGAATTTTCCCAGCAACCTTCCTGAAAAATTCCTTTCTAACTGATTTCCTTCCTCAGCAACTCAGGATCATCACTGATAATCCCTGTGATTCCCCATTCTGAAAGCTCCTTCATCCGGATCGGGTCATTCACTGTGTAGCACAAGACCGGAATCCCAGATTCTTTCAGCCCCTGCAACAGGAACTGATCAATGTGTCTTTGATCTTGATGGATGGAAAAAGCATCATGATCCTGATGAAGTTTTTGAAGTTCGGCAAGCGTAGCAGGACGATCCAGTAGTGGCGCCACCGGCAACGAATGCTTATGTTCTCTTACCCGCTTCAGGCTGAGGTGATGAAAACTTGAAACCAGAACCGTTTCCTGAAGCCCGTGTTCATGAACCATTTCACAAAGGAGGGATTCAACACCATCGGATCTTGTTTCGCTTTCTGCCGCTTGTGATTTGATTTCCAGATTTAACAGCACCTGATCCGAAACCATTTCCAGCATCTGATCCAAACTCAATAAGGTTTCTCCCATAAATTGTTTTGAAAACCAGCTTCCACAATCCAATTTCGAAAGTTCATCAAAATGCCAGTTGCAGACTTTGCCCCTGCCAGAGGTGGTCCGCTCCAAACTTCCATCATGGATTACTACAGGAACACGATCGCGGCTGAGTTGAACATCACATTCCAGCATCTGCGCCCCTTTTTCTATGGCGGAGCGAAAAGAGGAAATCGTGTTTTCCGGGAAATAATGACTGTCCCCCCGATGGGCTACCACCCAAGGTTTGGGACAAGCTAGTGTTTCATGGAGTGATTTCAATTGAGCCTTATCTCATTATGCTTTGGAAACTGAAGTCTGCCTGGTTTGACAGGATTGGAACTTTATTCTAAAATTTTATCTGAAATTAAGATTCATTCTACAAGTTTCGACAAATCTTTTCCGGAAAAAGGATCCAGTCCATGTTCAAATTCACCGACCTTTCTGACAATGACGAATTCAAGGCGGAAGATTACCGTCTGAACCCAAAGGATTTTTATGAAAAAAGACGCACCTCACGCAGGCCTTATGTTTTTGATTTGAGAAGTGCGAACGATTACGAAGAATCCCATCTGCCAGGTTCCCACAATCTGCCGATCGAACATTTCGAAAATTCGATCTATCAGATGCCATTTTCTGGAGACATTCTGCTTTATGGAGGAGAAAACGGTGAAGTATTTACCGCAGCCGAAATTCTCTATGACAATGGATTCGATACCTTCCATTTTGTCGATTCCTACAACTCCCTCTTCAACCAGATCGATGATTCTTACCTGACCATCAAGGAGGATGCCCAAAAAAGAATCCAGGAGCAATTAAACGCCAATCCGGATTTATGGGGACTTGAAATGACCGTTGAAGTCAAATCTCCCCTCAAAGGAATTTACAGTTTGAACTTCATCCCTGCACCCGAAAAGGGGGAAGGTCATATCCACCTTGAAAAAGAAAGTCTTCGGATTCGTATCCCCAGCCAATGCATCCCCTACCTGGAAGGTACGGAACTGATCATCAATGAAGAAGGTGAACTTGAGGCACGCAATCCTCAAATGTCGATCACTAAACTGCATGGCAGCATCGAAGAACAGGTGGAACAACTATTGGTCGATCAAGTCAACCCGATGGTCGCCGCACATGGTGGAGTAGTCAGTGTTCATGCTATTGAAAAAGCCGATGTCTACCTCGCGTTTGGAGGAGGCTGTCAGGGCTGTGGGCAAATTGATGTGACACTCAAACAGGGGATCGAGGTGATGCTCAAGGAAAACATCCCCGAAATCACCAACGTCTACGACGCAACCGACCATTCTGGTGGTACAAATCCCTATTTCCAGAGTTAAAAATCTCCCCTCTTTGAAATAAGAGGGCAGACTCTCACAAGCTAGATCTTTTTAAGAAAATCCTCCTTGCTGACTGAATTACACTACATTCTGTCAGATCCTCTTTCTCAAAATCTATTTTTAGCCCTGAACCGATGACCACTCATATCGATCATCGTTCAATAATTAATCTTCCATGATGATTCAAACAGATTCATCCCAGAAAACACTCTCTGAAGAAGGTGATTTTTCAGAACAAGAATTTCAGGGAGTTGTGGCTGAAGGTTTGAAGAGGATGAGTGAACCTGAATTTCAGGCTGAAAGCTGGAACTGGATTCGAGAGCTGGATGAGGATGGAATTTTCATCTTCAGCTACCTCCTATTGGATTACCGCAACCAGACTTTAACTCTCAAGAAATTTGAGGAAACCGTCTACACTCTTAGTATGCTGATGCACAAAATGTTGCCTCCAGCTTCCAAAAGTGGACTCTCAAAAATTGAAGAATTTCAGGTAATCTTCACCCTTTATGAAAAACTGAAGAATAGAGAAATGTCTTGGGAAGCCTGCGAAGCTTTTGTCTCTTCACTGATCTCAGATTTTCAGGGAAGCAACTGAATCAAACAAAGAATCATTCAGAAAGGTTTTCAGATCCTTCTTGGATCAGATTTAGGTTTTCTGAAACTTCCCGGGATATGACATCGTTGAGATGGAGTTCAGCACATTGCCTGGCATGCCGAATCGCATTGCGGATGGTGTGAGGTTTCGAATTTCCGTGACAGATGATCACCACACCATTAATACCAAGTAAGGGAGCACCTCCGACTTCCGAATAATCAGCCCGGTCCTTCAGTGACATGAAAGGTCCTCGCATCGCAAGATATCCCAGCCGGGCCATCCAAGAAGCCTGCACCTCCTGTTTCAGGACGCTTCTTACAAAATCAAAAGTCCCTTCTGCCACCTTGAGTGCAATGTTGCCTACAAAACCGTCACAGACGACGATGTCTACCTGGTCCTGGAACATCGCTTTCCCTTCGATGTTTCCAACAAAATTGAGGGTGCTGCGTTCAAGTAATTTGAATGCATCCTGAACGATCTGGTTTCCTTTTCCCTCTTCCTCTCCGTTATTGAGCAAGGCGACACGTGGATTTTCCAGATTCAGCACCGTTCTCGCATACGCATCTCCCATCAAACCAAACTGGAAAAGGTACGAAGGCTTGCAATCGATATTCGCGCCAATGTCCAGCAGTACGAATGGATTGTTGCGATTGGTCGAAGGCATCAGAGTTGCGATGGCGGGTCTTTCAATGTCTGAAATTAGTTTCAGTACAAATTTGGCCGTAGCCATACTCGCACCGGTGTTTCCTGCACTGACAACGGCATCTACCTTCCCTTCCTGGAGCAGGTTGACTGCTACCCGGATCGAGGAATCTTTTTTTTGACGAAGTGAAAGAGCCGGAGATTCGTCCATTCCAACCGTCTCGCTGGAATGAATAACTTCGATTAGCTTTTGAGGATAGGAGTGTTGGGCAAGCTCGGAAACCACCTGATCGCGGTCACCTACCAACAGGATTTCCTGATTGAAATCAGTCGCTGCTTTAACAGCAGCTTCCACAGGTGAATGAACGGGTACATCCCCGCCCATGACATCTAAAGCTATCACCATGCAGACCTCCAGGCATTAGGAGGAAAAGCAGTGGGGATCAATAATCTTCAGATTCAACAATCTGAACGCCCTTGTAATACCCGCACTCCGAACAAACCCGGTGAGGACGGATCAATGCACCGCAATTGGAGCAAGTAGAGAGAGCAGGTGCTGCAAGTTTAATATGCCCCCGCCGATGGTCCCGCTTACTCCGGGATGTTTTGTATTTTGGTACTGCCATTTTATTTCATTTCTGGAAATTATCGATTTGGCTCCCATTGCCTTTCAACACGGCAAAGGGGTGATCGTCTGTTTCCTTTGTGCAGAGACAATTCTGCAGATTCAAGTTCACTCCACAACCTGGACACAAGCCCCGGCATTCCACGTCGCAAATATTTTTTGCCGGCATAGAAACAAGAACCTGTTCTTCGATCAACTCCGCAAGATTGAGTGTTGGCTGATCATAGACATCCCATTCCAACTCTTTCAACGTCAAAAGGGTTTCATCCTCTACCCTGGCGAGGTCCTGCTCCGGTTGAAGCCGGATGCAGAAGTTTTCATCGGATTGGAACTCCAGATTGCCCAGACAACGGTCACAAGTTAATATCAGCTGACCTTTGAACTGTCCATCAATCAGGATCCTCTGAGCTTCGCGTTTCAGGGTAAATTCGTAATCGACAACCCCTGGTGGTTCCTGCACCATTTCCAGCAAACGGGGACACTCGTCAACCTCTAAACGTCCCTGAAAGCTTTGGGGTTCATGGTCGGGAAGGTCGTCGATACAAATCTTTAATTCTTGACAACCTTGCTCATTCTCCAGATGCTGCACGGATTTCCTCCAGGGTTTTTGCACCCGGCAGCGGATCCGTTTTTTCGATGATGACTGGGTACTCGTTGCACATCTCTTCATTGAGGTCTGTGTATTTTTCCCACTTATCAGGCACATCGACATCAGCATAAATCGCCTCTACCGGACATTCCTCGACACAGGCATTGCAGTCGATACACGTTTCCGGATTGATATAAAGCATACTCGGCCCCTCATGAAAGGCCTCTACGGGGCAAACTTCCACACAGTCTGTGTATTTACATCCGTCACAATTTTCTGTCACTACATAAGTCATGGTACCTCTCCAGAGATGGATTCTTTCTGAGTCTGGATTAATGAGTTAACCCAGTATTTTCGTAATTTTATCATTCAGGATCAAGTTCTTTAAAAAGATCCTGTCATCACAACAAGCATTTCAGGCCTTTTCAATCCGTCCATCCCAAAAATAGATTCACAAATTTTACACCAAACTTACAGTTTCGGGAATATATTCTTTGAGGCTTTGAAGGATCGCATCACCTCATTCATAACGTAACGGATCGACCGGATTCATCCTTGCTGCCTTGCTGGAAGGATAAAGGGTGACCAGCACACAGATGAGGAAAGAACAAAGCGTGGTCAACCCCACATCATACCAGTCGATCAATACCGGGATCCGGTTGCCTCCAGGATAAACACCTGGGGGAATATCTATGATGTTAAAAGTTCCCAGAATCCAGCATAGTCCAAGCCCCAGGAAAACGCCGAACAGGGTCCCAGCAAGCCCAATCACCACACCTTGATAGACGAAGATTCTTCGAACACTTCCATCGGTGGCTCCCAACGATTTTAGAATCGCGATTTCCCTCGATTTTTCTGCAACAAGCATGATCAACGAACTGATGATGTTAAATGCAGCAACAACGATGATCAGGGTCAGGATCAAGAACAGTCCGATTTTTTCAAGTTTCATCACCTGAAACAGGCTTTTGTTTTCATCCGCCCAATTGCTGCTCATGAAACGTGAATCCAGCTGCTGAAGTTCAGCAGCCATTTGGGATGCTGCTTCGGGATCACGGATACTCACCCCGAGTCCAGACACTCTTTTACCCATACGGTAAATTTTTTGAACGAGACGGTAGTCGGCAAAAGCCAGTACTTCATCGTAACCGGAAATGCCTGATTCAAAGATGCCAATCACTTCCAGTTTTTTGACCCGAGGAACATCGCCAATTGGGGTCATCCTCTGTTCAGAAGATATCAGTTTTACGTCATCCCCAATTCCTACATCAAGTTGTTGAGCAAGGCTCGCCCCAATGATAATGCCATCTGGGATTTTTTCCGCTTTGGCCTTCAGATGTGAAAGACGTTCGAGGATTGAAGCAGATAAACGGCGTTGTTCGTTTTCATCCAGGGGACCCAGCGCATAAATAGATTCACGCAGATAAGAACTGATACGTGTTACCGAGGGTTCTTTCAGCGGATCGATGCCTCGTAACAATGCCCCTTTAGGCTTTTTCTTACCCGTCAATAAAGCCTGCTTGTATACATAAGGAGCTGCTGCCACCACTTCAGGATGTTCCAGAACTTTATTCTTGAGAACATTGTAGGCCTCGATTCCCTCATCCCAGGAAAAAAGTGTGATGTGGGGCAGTGATCCTGTTACAGCATCACGCAGGTTACTGCGGAAACCGTTCATAACCGAGGTAGAGACAATCAGGGCGATCACGCCAAGGGCGACACCTCCGATCGAGATCCAGGTGATCATCGAAACCGAACGATCACTGCGGGGGGAAAGCAGGTAACGTTTTCCTACGAAAAGTTCGAAGCTCATGATTTAAAAAATATGTTCTTGATCAAAGTCCGAGCTTCTGCTTCAACAGATCCGGGGCCATGTTTAAGGCCTCAGGCAGCAACTGTGGTGCCCTGATACCAGCCTGAGCCATGTGGGGTTTCCCGCCACCTTTGCCATCCGCCAGGGAAGCCACGGCGTTTACGAGTTCACCTGCTTTCAATCCTCGTTCGAGCATCTCGTCAGAAACAATGCAAATCAGGGAACTTTTACCGTCGATTTCCGTCGCCAGCCAGGCCACTCCGTTGCTGAACTGTTTTCTCAGGGAATCAGCCAAACTTCGGAATTCATCCATGGACTGAACATCCACCTTTTTCGCAAGGACTCGGACATCACCCAGGGTTTGCGCATCCTCCAAAAGAGTACCCGCATTTGCGCCGGCATTTTGTTTGCGTATTTCCTGAAGTTCCTTTTCCAGGGTCCGTTTTTCATCGAGCAATTTTTCAACCGTCTCGGAAATTTTTTCCACAGGCACATTAAGCTGTTGCCGAAGATTCTGAGCGACACGATTTTCCTGCTGGCTGATGGACTCCGCTTGAATTCCAGTTACTCCGACAAAACGCCGTATTCCCGAAGCAATTCCTTCTTCGGAAACCAAACGGAAATGCCCGATCTGTCCCGTTGTCGGAACATGGCAACCTCCGCAGAGTTCCTCAGAAAAATCTCCCATCTTAATGACCCTTACCACATCTCCATATTTCTCCCCGAACATGGCGACAATTCCGGAATCAATCGCTTTTTGATACTCGGTCTGATAGATCTCGGTCTCAATGTTTTCACGGATTTTGTCATTCACCCGTGATTCGATCTGCTCCATCTCCTCCTGGGTCGGTTTTTCAGGATGGGTAAAATCGAAACGCAGGTATTCTGGATGGACGATTGAACCTGCCTGAGTCACGTGTGTTCCCAGGATTTCGCGCATCGCAGCAAGCATCAGGTGGGTCGCGGAGTGATTGTTGGTTACCTGCAGGCGTTTGGAAGGATCAATCATGGCCTCCAGATATCCAGATTCGGGTGCGTCAGGCCCTTTACAGTAGTGGACAATTGAACCTCCCTGTTTCTGGACATCAGTCACCCGCCAGCTTCTTCCGTTCTGTCGCAACATTCCCAGATCTCCCACCTGGCCTCCAGATTCTGCATAAAAAGGTGTTTGATCCAAAATGATCTGCCATTCACCCTCGCCTGGACTGCTGTAACGCAGGACTTCCGCTTCAGCCTGGAATTTTGAATAGCCGACAAATTCGGATTCCCCCTCTTTGAATTCGGTCCAGTCATCGAGAGTTAATCTGAATTTACCTGCTTCACGGGCACGGGTCCTTTGTTCCTCCATTAAATTCTCAAAACCCATTTCATCCACATTCAATCTACGTTCGTCACACATCAATCGTGTCAAATCCACCGGAAACCCGTAGGTATCATAGAGTTTGAAAGCGTCTTCTCCGGAAAGACCTCCGTTTTCTGAAGTTCTGGAAGAAGATGCCATTTGCTCAAAAATCTCCAGCCCACGATCCAGGGTCTGGCCGAAACTGGATTCTTCCGATTCAATCACTTTTTCAATATGTTTTTGCTGAGCTGACAATTCCGGAAAAGCATCTCCCATAACTTCTGATAGCGTCCCCACCAATTGGTGCATGAAAGGTTTTTCCATTCCCAGAACCCGTCCAAAACGAGTGGCTCTTCGAAGCATTCGCCGAAGAACATAACCCCGACCCTCATTGGAGGGAATGGCTCCATCTGCAATCGCGAAACTAAGGGAACGGAGATGGTCTGCAATCACCCTGTAGGCCACACCGATTTCTCCGGACTTGTCAGTCGTGCCTGTGACTTCCGAAATCCTTCCTAAAATCGGAACGAAGAGGTCGGTACTGTAATTCGAATCAACTTGTTGCAGAACCCGGCAGATGCGCTCCAACCCCATTCCGGTATCTACATGCTGAGCAGGAAGCGGTTCTAAGTGCTTGTCAGGGAAGCGTTGGTACTGCATGAAAACCAGGTTCCAGAGTTCAACAAAACGCCAGCAACCTTCGACGTTGACCGCACATTCATGTTCCTGCGAAAGCGGACAGGTTCCTTCTCCAAGGTCGATGTGCAGTTCGGAACAAGGACCGCAGGGACCGACTTCCCCCATTTCCCAAAAATTATCACTTTTGTCATAACGCAGAACCTGGTTTTTCTGGATATCAGTTTCTGACCTCCAGATTTTTTCTGCTTCCTCATCCGGACCCACTCCGTCTCCGCCTTCAAAAACGGTCGCCCATAATTTATCCTTAGGGAGAGTCCAAACTTCAGTGCTCAATTCCCAGGCCCAGAGGATTGCCTGCTGTTTGAAATAATCCCCAAAAGACCAGTTACCGAGCATCTCAAAAAAAGTGTGGTGGTAGTTGTCATGCCCTACATCCTCAAGATCGTTGTGTTTGCCGCTGGCACGGATACATTTTTGGGAATTGACGGCACGGTTATAGTCGCGGCTTCCAGTTCCAAGAAAAATATCCTTGAACTGAGCCATTCCTGAATTCGTGAAGAGCAGCGTAGGGTCGTCATGAGGAACCACTGGGGCACTGCGCACAAAGCTATGACCACGTTCGGTGAAGAAGGATATGAAATCTTCTCGAATCTGCTGGGATGTTTTCACTGGGACCCTGTTGGAGAATTCTTAAAAGGGATGAGAAGCGAAGTCCATAAAACTCTGAACTTCGCTTTCAAGGATGAACTGCACGATTTCCAGAGTCTATCGCGCAGGAACGTATGGATAACGAAAAGGCTTAACGCGCCATGAATTCAACCACCAGGTGGTCTTCCACCAGGATTGGGATCTCTTCACGTTCAGGCAACTGGACCAATGAAGCCGACATCTTAGCCGGGTCTCGGGCGATGTAGTTCAGTTGCTGTTCAAAGAAGTTATACCAATCCTTATAGCGTTCAATCTTTTTGCTTTTTTCACGCAGTTGCACCACATCTCCAGGATTCACCTGATATCCCGGTTTGTTGACCGATTGGCCATTGACCGTCATATGACGGTGCACAACCATCTGCCTGGCGGCCCTTAACGTACCTGCAAACCCCATGCGGTAGACCATATTATCCAGTCGAGTCTCCAACTGCTGAACTAAAGCGATGTTGGTCTGCATACGAGACATTGAGGCTTTTTTGTAGTAGCGCCGAAGTTGTTTGGCGCTGACTCCATAGAAGTACTTCAGCTTCTGAGTTTCATGAAGCTGTTCTCCAAAAGGTGTGATTTTCTGCCTGCGGCTGGCGCCATGCTGGCCCGGGCGATTGGGCCGTTTGCTCAGCGTTAGGGCCGCACGCGGACTGCCGATCAGATTGACTCCTAGAGCCCGGCAGGTTTTGTGCTTGATCGTTGATTTTCCTGGCATAACAATTTCCGTTCAGATGACATCTCAGGGTTGTAGAAAAAAATACAGAATCTTCTGTTCTGCTTCGGCCTCCTTCCGTTATAATGACGCTCAGGATGTCATCCCATTCAATGGACCCGACTGATCACGTCTGACTACGGAAAAAGTGAACCTTAAATAATAGTCATTATTTCAATTCGGGTCAAGTACCTTGAAGAACAGTTTTAATTCGATGGACAGAACAAAAGGATGAAAGCACTTTATAGCGGAGCTAGAATATTCGATGGAATGGGCGCGACCCTGGAAAATCATGCTGTTCTTATTGAGAATGAACGGATTCAAAGGATCGGCCCAGAAAAGGAATTTTCTGATTTTGACGGAAACAAGATCGACATCAGAGGAAGAACTCTGCTTCCCGGATTGATCGACTGTCATGTTCATCTGGTCTATTGTGCCGAGGCTGACCCAGGCACCAAGGTCACAAAACTCCATCCTGGTCAGATCGTCATGCGTGCCTTGACAAATGCACAAATAAGCCTCTCTGGAGGCACCACCTCCCTTAGGGACCTAGGCGGCCGTGATTTCCTGGAATTCGCTGTTCGGGACGCATGCAATTCTGGAGAACAACTTGGCCCAACCATCCGTGCCGCAGGCAAGATCATCTGCATGACTGGAGGTCATGGCAACCAACATGGCCGGATCGCTGACGGTCTGAATGAAGTGCTCAAGGCGGTTCGGGAACAGATCCATGCCGGCTCGGACGTGATCAAGCTGATGGCTACCGGAGGTGTCATGACTTCCGGGGTCGATCCAGAGGACGCGCATTATACAGAAAATGAACTACGGGTCGGAGTCGAGGAAGGACACCGTTTCCACCGGACCTGTGCCAGTCATGCCCAAGGTTCAGCAGGAATTCTCAACGCAGTTCGTGCCGGAATGGATTCCATTGAACATGGAATATTCATGACGGAAGAATGTGTCGAGTTGATGCTTTCTCAAGGCACCTATCTCGTTCCTACCCTTTCCGCCCTTCTCAACATCATTAACAATGCGGATCAGGGAATTCCGGATTACATTGTTGAGAAAAGTCTCCGCATCAAGGAACGCCATCGTGAATCGGTGTTGATGTTCCATCGTGCAGGAGGAAAAATCGCCATGGGGACCGATGCCGGCACCCCCTTCAACCTTCATGGTGACAATCAAAAGGAACTGAAGTACATGGTGGAACTTGGAATCCCAGAGAAAGATGCTCTGATCAGTGCCAATTCGAATGCCGCCGATCTGCTTGGGATGCCCGATCGAGGACGCATAATGGAAGGGGCATATGCCGACATACTGATCGTTGATGGAAATCCCTTGGAAGATATTTCCATGGTTTCTGATCCTGTCAATCATCACATGGTCCTCAAAAATGGAACTCCTGTTTCAAAAAATTTAAATCCTTAAGAACCATGAAGATTCACGAAGGTGTCCAAAAACGTCATCAGGAAATGACCAACTGGCGCAGGCTTCTTCACAGCCAGCCCGAGTTGGCTTTTCATGAAAAATGGACCTCGGATTTCGTCGCAGACAAGTTGGAGAGCTTCGGCCTTTCCATCCACCGTGGTTTTGCTGGTACCGGAGTGGTTGCCACGCTGAAAAATGGTGAGGGTCCCTCAATCGGTCTGCGTGCAGATATGGACGCACTCCCCCTGATGGAGAAAAACCGCTTCGAGCATCGCTCCCAGAATGAAGGGAAAATGCACGCTTGCGGGCATGATGGACATACGACAATGCTGCTCGGCGCTGCGGCAGAATTAGCAGAATCTCCAAATTTCAGGGGCACTGTACATTTCATCTTCCAGCCTGCCGAAGAAGGAGGAGGGGGAGGAAATGTGATGGTACGTGAGGGACTCTTTGAGAAGTTCCCTGTAGATGCAGTTTATGGAATGCACAACTGGCCAGGAATGGAACCCGGGGAAATCGGAGTACTTACCGGACCAGTCCTTGCGGCTAATGACGCTTTCGACTTAGAAATTCTAGGCAAAGGGGGGCATGCGGCCATGCCTGACTTGAGCATCGACCCGATCCTGACTGCTTCTCAAGCGGTTGTCGCTTTACAGTCTTTGGTAAGCCGCAGTATCAATCCCCTAGAAGCAGCCGTAGTCACAGTAACCCAGATCCATGCGGGAGATGCCTACAACGTCATTCCGGACAGTGTCAAACTCTGTGGTTCAATCCGAACCTTCAAATCCGAAATCCGTGAAAATGTCCATGCCGGCATGAAACGTATTGCAGAAGGAGTCGCAGCCGGATTTGGAGCCAAGGCAGAGTTAAAGATCAAACAAGGCTATCCCGCTACCATCAACAGCGTAGAAGAATCCCGCCGTGCTGCATCAGCCGCGACTAAAGTGATCGGCAAAGAAAAGGTAATCCTCGATGCTTTGCCCAGCACAGGTTCTGAAGACTTCTCCTACATGCTCCAGGCCCGTCCAGGCTGTTACATCTGGTTAGGCAACGGAAACCGCGGCGGCGGATGTTTGCTGCACAATCCTCATTATGACTTCAACGATGAGATCCTTCCCATCGGGACCAGTTACTGGATCTCCTTGGTCGAACAGGAACTACCCCTCACATGAACCACCTCCTTCTCAATTAAAATATGGAAATCACTGGAAAACTACTCGAATGCTTGGACACAGTCCAAGTTTCAGAACGCTTTCGAAAACGGGAATTTGTCCTTGAATACGCAGACAATCCTGAATATCCCGAATACATCAAATTCGAATTGGCCCAGGAACGCTGCGAACTCCTTGATTCTTTCCAGCCTGGACAAAAGGTACGTGTTGAATTTGACCTTAAAGGAAGACGCTGGACTGATCCTCAAGGACAGGTCAAGTATTTCAATTCTCTGAGAGCTTGGCGTTTGAATGAAGTTTCTTCAGAGACTTCCACCTCTCCTGACCCATCAGGCGGTTCAGAAGATATCCCT
>FUWD013231551.1_pt1 | contig 13844 bp, 18 predicted proteins | sample 1063281 | NCBI WGS metagenome assembly FUWD01 (sample SAMEA79048168, study PRJEB19326) | metagenome | biome: marine
GTATGTTCTATGAATGAAGCTGCATCACGCAAGAACAATTGTTCAACGCGATATTGTCCATTAGAGTAGTAGAACCGTAGTCCAAACAAATAACACATTTGCTCCAACACCTCTGCCCATGTGCGTCCCGTTAACGCTCCAAGTTCATCGATAGTATCAAACGCACGGAAGTCCGCCCATGTGTCATCTAATGGATTCGTGCTTGTTGAGTACGTCATCTCGGACGCCCACCAATCGCAAACAACATTCAACACCGGGTGATCTTCTGAGTATATACCCAGCACGTTTGCGGAAGTTAATGCGTTGATGAATTGTTTTGTAAATACCCGAAACGATGATGTGGTGACAACTGAATCCGAAAGTTTCCCGATGCCATCCGTTGCGGAAATATTCAACACGTAAGGTTGGGAAACATCTTCTATTTCAAGATTGTCTTGAATAATATAGCCACCCCAATAAAAATCAAGATAAACAACTTGTTCTTCATCGGGTGAGAAATTCATCACCAACCCATCATCGGAAACTTTAGTTGTGTTATACCATTGATCAGCATTTTGACCATCAAATTCACCTTTCCAAATCTTTACAAAATAGCGGTTTTCTTGATATAATTTCAAGCTATTGACAAAATCACTTGTCGCCGTAGTATTTATGTACATACCAACCGAAACAGACGATCCAATGACTGGGGAATATATGTTGTCAGTTTGCCCCGAATAGTTCAATTGAAATCCTTCCGATGTCACATTGAATTGATCCGGATCATTGCCAGTGTAATCTTCATCCCATATTTCAATCAAATAAAAACTTCCGTGGGTGCTTCTGAATTCGGAAAACAATTTTACATTTGCCATATTAGATTCCAGTTGTTCTTTGTCTTGTTCTTGCTGCGCGTTCGTTAGACAACAATATGTCCGATCCGCTTATTCTACCAACTACCTCAATGCGTTGCGATCCGCCGCCGTTAAACTCTCCTAATCTATCTAACGGGATAACCGCTTCGGTTCCAGCCTCTCCTATCATTGCCAACGTTGGTCCCGTTACAACACCCCCCTCAGCCATCATTGGGATGTTTTGCATAAACCCGCCAACGCTTTGCATCGTTCCGAAAATGTCTTTCATTGAACCAAGTCCCGCGAGTCCCATACCGGTTGAAAGACGAATTGCAACAGCAAGAGCGAAGGCAGCAATTGCGGCCACCGTAAATTGCACCGCTAATTTTTTAAGACCGGACAACATTGATGAAAGGAAGTTTCCGAATCTTGTTTCGCCCTCTTCTAATTTATCGAATACCTCTTCAAGAGATGCGGCAAAAACATCGCTCAACACCCTTCCGGCTTGCACCGCCATCGCGGTAAAGTTGACCATCTCTTGACGTACAACTCCAAACGCTGGCGCAAGTTGCATTGTTAATTTATCAGCAAACGGCTTGATTGGTAAATCCATTAATGTTTGCGTAACCCTTTCGGTTTCGTCTGCAACACTACTTAAGGACACGGATAGATTGTCAACGCTTGTTCCTATTTCAACAACGCCTTCATTTGCCGCGTCTAAACCTATTTTGTACGCGCCCAACAAACCATTGTTAGCGGTCATTTCCATTGCTAATTGTTGTTGAGCAGCGGTAATGTCGTTAAAGGATACGGCCAGCCTCATGGCGTCATCTTCTGTTAACACACGCCCAAATAAATCTTGTGACCTTGACGCAAGGTCATCAGATACTTTTAGCGTTGCGTTGAATAGCTTTTGTGCCTCAACCGCAACACGTACCGCCTCGGTCATTTCGTCTTGAACGGCGATCATAGCGATTTTCTTCGCCATCTCTTTGTTCATATCCTTTTGCGCGTTGGCAATATCTTGGACGCTTGATTTCTCACTAATGAGATTTGGCAATAAATCTTTGTACTCGGCGTTTAGTTTTCTAATCAAACGCCCGCGTTGTTCGTTTGTTATGTTTTGGCTTTTGATGGTGTTCATCAAGTTGTTGGCTTGAGCCACGCGAACTTCGTTTTGCGCAATCTCTTCTTTTGCGGAATCCGATAATTTATTTTCAATTGAAACCGTTTCTTTTTTGCGCTTGTTAACCAAGAATAAAGCCGTTCCCAATGCCGCTAACGCAGTGACGACGATTCCAATAGGGTTTGCTTTTAACGCTAAATTGTACGCGCGTTGTAAAATAGTAGCCATCTTTGTGATGGTGTTTGATTTTACCATTGCAAAGCGTAAAAATTTGAAATTTCTAATCACACCCCCAGTGATGAACATCAAGGGGCCAATTGCCGCAACAAGGCCCGCAAACACAACTATCGTTGTCTTTGTTTCTTTTGATGTTTTATTCAACCACCCGGCAAATTTAGCGATCGCCTCAATAAACGGCACAAGGGCAACGGCTACAATCTCACCAATTGAAATACCTAGTCCCTCGATTGCGGATTCCATGCGCTTAGATGCACCAAGCGCATTGTTCCCCATTTCATCCGCTAACTCTGCGGCGGCACCGGCGGAATTTTTAAACGATTCTGTCAACGGCGCTATTTGATCAACACCGCCCGCCAATACAAGCAACGCGGATTGTGCCGAACGACCAACCTCATCTTTCGCATCCGCAAGGTCCAGCCCCTTAGATGCTAAATCTTTCAATGCTTCACCGGTTGTTTTTCCGGTTGCCCCAATTTCCGAGATAATACGACGCAATGCGGTACCCGCTTGCGACCCTTTGATCCCGGCGTTGGCTAACACCGCAAGCATTGCGGACGTTTCTTGAACGGACATTCCCGCGGCTTTCGCAACCGGTGCCACGAATTTCATTGATTCCGCAAATGTTTCCATATCCATTGCGGATGATGTAAACGATTTCGCCATCACATCGGTAAGCATTCCGGTCTGTGACGCATCTAATCCAAACGCGCGCAATGTAGACCCAGCAACTTCCGCGGCACGTGCTAAGTCGCTTCCCGATGCTTGCGCAAGGTTCAACGTTGCTTGTGTTACCTTGGTAATTTCCGATGCTGTGAATCCTAATTTTGCGAACTCAGTTTGTAGCCCAGCAACCTCACGCGCGGTGAACATCGTTGACGCCCCTAATGATTTGGCGTTGTCGGACAACATCTTGAACTCTTCAGCGGTCGCACCCGAAACGGCCTTGACCTTCGACATCTCTGCTTCGAAACTTTTGAACACGCTGAATGATATCGCACCCAATGCGACAATTGGGGCCGTCAATTTCATTGACAAGTTTTTCCCCGTTTGTTGCATTTGGCGACCGAATCTATCCATTGATCGGCCGGCCTTGTTTAGTCCCTTTTGAAAAGGTGAGATATTTGCCGAGAGTCTGAAATTAAGACTGCTTAAATTTGCCATTCTTTTGCTTTGCGCGTTCTTTTCGTTCGTTTATCTCGGCTAATATTTCGCCGCGTGTCCACACCTTGTGTTGCTTTTTCTCTTGCGATTCCCATGGAAACACAATCAAATCTTTTGCCTTGATGCGTTTCTTTGTGTGTGGATTAAGCAACAATGTCGTCTGCCATCTTATCCTTTCCCACTCCGTTTGTTCCTTTCTGTTTTCCAACTCATTCCACCCGATGACCATATTGGTCCACTCACGTGGTAATAAATCATAAAACGATTCCGGCATCAATCCAATTTGGCCGAAGGCGAACGCTTCTAAGTCATCCCATGTGGATTCCTTTTTGTTCGTTTGACCGCTTCGGCCTATGTCTTTTTTTCCGCGTCGGTCGTAAATTGTTTCTCAAATATTGCAAAAGACTTTTCTAAAATAGTTTCGTCTTCATCAATCCAATCCGCAATGTCCGCTACTTCATATCTAAACGGTGACTTGTCTTTCCTTGCGCCATCTTTAAAACCGCAATACATTAAAGTGATCGCGTGGTCCAAGGTCATATCTTCACCAAGTTTCTCAAGTTGCGCCAATGTTGTTCCCGTCATTCTTGAGAACTCACGCAACGCATTAAATCCAAATCTTATTGGATGTTTGCGGTCTGCAATTTCAATAATTTGTGTCATGTTGTTGTTTTTTTTGTTGTTGTTTGTTGTTGTTTTGTTTTGTTGTTGTTTGTTGTTGTTTTGTTTTGTTGTTGTTTGTTGTGATGTTTAATAAAGGGACCGCCCAGTGGACGATCCCTATTTACTTACTAGGCAACCGCCGCTTGAGTTAGAACACCCGTTCCAGTAAAGCCAAAAGAGAACGTCACATTTTCTTCTGTTCCCGCTTCTTGCTCGTAGCTTGTGATGTATGCGTCACCCGTGTAATCGATTTCCGCAGTTGTAGACGAACCAAACTTGATCTTCACCAATGTGCGGTTTGATAACAAAGTGAACAAATCATCCGGAGTATCGAAATCACCAGCGATTGAATAAGTCACTAATCCGTCGCCGCTAAGACTCCACGATTTTAGACCTTCAAGATTCTCTTGCCATCCGGCTGAATCTTTGGTTGTTGTGTCACGTGTTTCCATTGAAACACTAAGTGATGCGGAATTTGCACGACCTATGATGTCGAAACTTGTCCCAGCGTCTTCTGAAATTTGAATCACAACATCGGTTGCATTCATAATACTTGTTGAGGCCATTTTTTTACTTTTTTAATTTTTATAAATTTATAAATCAATCACGCGAAACTCTGAATTTCAAATCACATTGTGATCCGAAAGTTCGTTCGTCATCGCTGAACAAATCGCGCTGCCCTTCGAACATACACGATTGCAATTTCACGCCTTGAATAGTTCCTTTGATTCTCACGAATGCACTACGAACATATTCAACCGCGTCTTGTGTGTCCGAATATTTCGTTGAAACCAACGTGATCCGGACATCTATTTCATCAATATTGGAATCGCTTTCCTTCGTCATACTTGTGGAAATATTCACCACCTCATACACCGCGAATGGCGTCGCTTTTGTTTGCGCTGAAACAACTGGAAACACACGCCCGCCAAACAATGTATTCAAATCTGAATCATTATCGAACTTGTATTTTATTACCTTCCCAATCATATTCGTGCGGCCTTTACTTGTTTATTTAAAAATGAACGCATCAATCTTTTGAATGTGTTTCCAACGCCGCTCATTTCCTTTTTTCTTGCACGTGTTGCAAAACCTTTGTTCGCACCGTTGTATGTTCCATTGTTTAAATAACCATACTCTAAAAAGTGAGCAAACCACCCACCCTTTTCCGGGTCCGAAAATGAACCTTTAACACGTGGACCAACTGACAAAGATGCAAACGTTGCGCCCTTCCTAATCTTTGTGGTGATAACCCCCATTGATTTGGCCAATTGCCCTTTTGATATTTGTGCGTATATTCCGCCGTTTCTGTACACCTTGAACGATCCACTTGCTAAATCCGTGATTTCGTTTTTGTAAGCCTCGACCATTGGTTTCAATGACCTACGTGCGATGCGTCTTATTTGCGCCGTTGTGACGCCTTCACTAAGTGTTTCTAATTCTTTGAACGCTCGTTCAAATTCCCGTCGAACATCCTTTTCGTCAAACCCAACAAACACCCCGCTCCCGCGGCTTGAAGATTTGCCGCCTATTTTGCCCCCGGAGTTTACATAGTCGCTTAGTCTGCCCATCGTGTCACAATCTTTTGGAACGCTTTTCTTGAATCGCCATTGATAATGGATTCAATCTTGTACGTTTCATTTTCATATATGATGCGCATTTGTTCGTTTATATCAGCACGATAACGAATGAAAAAATCAACGCGTCTTGTTGCAACTATTTGCTCACCCTCTTCGCCTTCGCTTCCGCTCTTATCCTCAACCTTCGACCATACATTGGCCAAGGTGATAAACGATTTGTTCACTTCACCAAAGTCATCTGTTGATGTGGTAAAGGATTGGATCGTGATTCGTCGGTCAAGTTCTCCGGCTTGCTTAATCATTAGAATGTAAAAATTCTGTATGGGTTCCAAAGGTATTCCGAAGATGTTGGCAGCCTATGAACACGATCACTTCTCTGATCGTATAAGTCTGATATCACCAACATCATTCCTTGAATTAATGGCTTAGGAATGGACGCAACGTCCGAACCAACCACATATTGGACAATCACTTGATTGACAACTCCAGCGGGTGCATACCAACCCGAAACGGATTGCACGCGTGCCGGTTCTGAAATTACATCCGTGATGTATCCGTCAGCCGCAACCGTTACCACTGAACCGATTGCGTCCACGTATTTGACTAATGATATTGACGCAACGGGACCGCGTGACAAATACAAAAGGTTTGACAAATTGTTCCAACGGTTTGTTGGGAACTTATCAAAGTATTCGTCAATTGTCGTGGTCACTAAAATCCGGCGTGTGTACTCTTCGCACATTGAACGCGCGGCCGAAATTAATGCAGCAATCAAAGTGTCGTCATCGCTATGGTCAACGCGCAAAAAGTTTTTTGCGTCGCTTAGCGAAATGGCTTCACTTGCCGCCGGTGTTACAATATCAAATGCCATCTATCGTGTTTCTTTTTTGGTTATTTTAACCGCTTTTTTTGCACGCGCTTTTGGTGCTTCGGCAATTGCTACGCAAAAACCAGCGTTCAAAAAGTCTGTGACCATTTCCGTGGAAGTAAGTTCCACCACCGCATCTTTGCGATAGTGGAACCCGTTTCCGGAGATAGATTTTAAAAATCTAACTTTCATTATTAGGCTTGTGCCAAATATTTAACCGCACGGCTATCAAGAACCGCTGAGTCTTTTCTTGAAGTAGCGATGAAGCCAATTTCAAGTTCGTCCATGTAGCGCTCGTTTAAGCGAATCAATTGAACACCACCAGTTGAGCGAACAACAAACTTGCTAAAATCAGCAGCAACCAACGTTTTCGCACCCGTTGAGATGGCTGAAGCCATATCATTGTTGTAGTACAAATTGTACCCGAACAATTTGTCCGGTTCGCCTACTTGCATACTTGGGATAAATACTGGGAAGTCGTTAGCAGAACCAAGACCCAAAGCACGTATTGCAGAGATGACCGCATCATTTGCCATAAGACCGAAAGACGCTTTGTTGCGGTAAGACGGGTCTAATGAATAGATAAGGTTTAGAACGTCATCAGCAGTGATTGCAGTCGCTCCAGCAGCGGTTGCGCCTAAAGCACCACCAGTGATCAAGCCTTGTGGCTGAGAAGATCCGGTTCCAGTAGTGAACGCTGCGTTTGTCGCGCGTGCAATTCTTTCGCCTAATGCTTCAGCAAGGAACGCGTTCAAGTCGAATGCGTTATCTTGTAGCAATTGCATTGAAACTTTCACTTGAGATGCGTAGTTGTATGCACTCAATTGCTTGTTTGCGAACGTCATATCTTGAACAGTTACCGCAGCAGCTTCAGAAATAAGCGCGCCGTTTGTAGCCGTGTCGTTGATTGTTGGGTAATCCAACAAAGCACCACCCGAAGTGTTCAATTTTTTTGCTAATCTTTCAACCTCACCGGTGAAAAGACTTGCCATATCAAGTTCGTTACTAAAGTCTTGAGGAACTAAGAAGCCACCCAAAGAATCAGTTCCAACAACTTGCGTTGAGGTACCTCTCAATTGAGCCATCATCGAACGTTCGTCGTTGCTTAATGCACTCATTCCGTTGCGAAGGTACTTTTCGAAAGCGCCTTTACTCGTTGATTTCGGAGCAGCTTCGCGAACTTCAGCGTTTGCGGCTAACTCTTTTTTCATATCGGCAGCACGTTCAAGTGTGTCGATTTGGTCTTTGATGCTTCTTGCATCACTTTCCATTGCGTCAAATTTTGACTTTTCCTCAGCGTTTAGACCACGGCCTTCAGCTTGAGCAGCGTCAACAATAGCCGTTGCGCCTTTGATTACTTCAGCACGTTTACCGCGCAATTCGATGTTTTTCATCGTTTACAGATTTAGAATTTTACTTTTATATAAATAAATGTTGGAATCATCTTCTTTTATTTCAGCTTCAACGGGCGCAACCTCTATCGGCGCAACTGCTTCAACTTTAACTTCGGGTTCTGTTTCCAAATCTCGCGTTGTAATTTCACTTGTAGCGTCCGGATAAGCCGGTTGTGCTACTGGTGAAACGTCTAACAATCGTGATATCTTTGTGATGATTCGGTATGTTTCGCCATTGCGCTCTTCCCAATAGTCATCACCTATTAAAAACGCAAACGACGATTGATTGATGTCGCCGCGTTTCATTAATTCAATAAGGTCTTTCGCATATGTTGTATTCGGCATTTTCACTTCGTAATACAACCCGCGGTCGTCTGAACTGATGGTCAACGTTCCCGATGACACACGGCCCAAAAGACGATTTTCGTCGTGGTTTAAGTATGCACGAACATCATCACCCATAACATCGCGAAATGCGCCCGGTGCAATTTGTTCGTAGAAACCACCCATATTTTCGGAATCTGAATTGTAAACCGCAGCATAACCGCGCAGTATCACCTCTTCATCTTCACCAATTTCAACGTCTTCCATTCTATACTCAGAACGAACGATCTTGTTTTTTTGTAGTCTTATTTCGCCCGATTCAGAAATGTTGACAACTATTTCGTCGCCATTTTTTCCCATCACACGTTTTTCGATGTTTTTCATTTGCGTTATGTTATTGTTCACCGTCGGTGATTATATCTTGTTTTGCCGCGTCAACCATATTCAATGGTTGTAAGTAGATGTCGCCGCCTTCAATTGGTGGCATATTTTCCAGCTTACGGATATCGTTGGCCGAAATAAATCCCCATTGGCGTCCTTTTGTATATGCTTCGTAACGCGAACGAACATCGCCACGCAACAATCCATCCATATTAAAACGAACGTAATATTCTGAATCCCTTAAAAATAACTTACGGTTGAATTCTGATTCCCAACGCTTTACCCACGGCAAGATTGTGTTTCTTTGGAATTGGATTCCTTGCTCCTCGATGTTGGCGCGTGTGCTTGAATTTTCTAATGATCCAAGGTAAGCTAATGGAATGCGGAAAAATCTTGCGATATCTTCAACGCCGAATTTCCGTGTTGAAATGAATTGTGATTCTTGTGGTGAAATGCTCATTTTTTCAACGCTCATTCCCTCTTCTAAGATTGCCGTCTTGTGACTGTTGTCCATTCCGGAATTCTTTTGAGTCCACGAACGCATCAATCTTTTATAGGCTTCATCGGATAAACGTCCCGGATGTGTTAACACCGCTGAAACGTTTGCGCCATTGCCAAAGAATGAACCGCCAAATCTATCGGCTGCTAATCCCAAACCTATGGATTCGCGTGCGGCCTCAAGAACTGATTTTCCAACGATGCCGTCGAAACTTAATCCAACCAAATGGATCATCTCGGAATCGTCAAACGTTTCTTTTCCGTTTACTGTGTAGAACTTTTCATCTTTATACACCTTAACTTCAACGTGATTCGCATGAACCGGGATCAATCGTTTTGGTGTGCCCGCTTGATCGCGTTGTATAATGATAAACGCGTTCCCATGTAGACACAAATTCGCTTGACACATTTCACGAAAGGTGAAGTCCGTCATCATTGAATTCGGGTGATGTATAAGTTTATTGATTGGGTGGGATTCAGCAGTTGACACAACGCCATTGCTCGTTTGCTTAACGTCCCACGGCAATGCGGCCATCGTTTCCGATATAACACGAACGGCACCAAATACGGCCGACAATTGCATTGCTGAATTTTCTGTGATTGCGATCCCCGTCGCTGAACCATTGTCGCCAAAGAGCCATTCGGCTGGATTCGACAAAGATGTTGATGGGCGGTTCGGATTGTTTCTAAATGCTCCGATTATTCGCCCAAATAAATTCTGATTTTCGGCCATCCGTTTGAAAATGATTGTACAATTCGTGGTCAATATACGTTATCATTTGCAACGTGCAAAAATAAAAAAAGGGACGTCACCACAACGCCCCTTCAACCAAACACCAAATGGATCAGATCGATCCATGGTTCCCTAAATACTTTTGTGTACCGCCGTTTTTCTTTTCAATCTTTCGTCTAATGCCGCTTTAGAAAATGAAACGTAGCGCGTGCATTCCTTTAACACAATACCCAACGGCGTGATTGATTCAACAAAGAACTCTTTTCCCGTTCGCGTCATCTCTATGATGTCGCCTTTTTTTATGTCGTCAACTGGATTCATATCGTGAATATACTCAATTTGTTTGATTCGCTTGCACATCCGTGCGAAAAACATCAATCATTTCACCCTCTAAGATAATGCGGATGATATATCCGTCACCAGTTTGCGCTATCCACGGCGTGAACCCGCATTCAAAAAGCCTTAATCCCAACTGTCTTGCGTCGTTTATCTTCATCATAACATTCTAATTTCTTGTGATTCATATGTTGACGTGCCGGAAACGTCTTTCCCTTCCATCGTAATCATCTCACCCAGCGCCATAATCATTGCAATGATGCCGTCAATCTTGTCACCCGCCTTTGATTTAGAGAACTTTATATTTTCCGCATCGTCTTTTTTAGTGACAACGTTCGCCGCCATCCATCTCAACATTCCATTTCCGCCGTGGTGCAACAATTTTTTTTTGATTAAAATTTCGGCGTTCTTAATTGGCGCAGTCATTGAAATAAAGCCTTGACCAAACGGATCCATTTCAATACCGGCATCCGTTAGATTAGCAACCAATGAATTTGAGTTCCAGCGGTCAAACGCTATCGATTGAAGGTCATAAAGTTCCGCTGATTCTTTGATCACTCGTTCAATCACCGCGTAGTCGGTTGAATTGCCTTCCGTGACAATCAATTCCTTATCTTTTATGAAGGTGTCGTACGATCCGCCGGGCTGGTTTCTACGCCTTTCAACGGCGGCTTGTGAAACAAACATTTTTGCAACCACCTTAATTGACCCATCGTCCATTGGGAACACCATAACAAACGCACAAACATCCTCAACCGCTGCCAAATCCAATCCAGCGTAGCACTTGCGGCCCTTTAAAATTTCAACATCTACCACTCCGGACGATTCCATCCATTGCGCATCGGCTATCCAAGATGCTAAAGAGTTGACCCATTGATTCAAATGCAGTTGACGGAATGCAATTTCTGCAGACGGCAATGACTTCGCTTCGCGTGACATCTTCTCGAAATATTCGGGTTTAATAGAAACGCCATAGTTTGGATTTGACTTTTTCCAAACCTCAACATCGTGAATGTCTTCACCGGGATTCGCTTCATATATACAAGGCAAAAACGTTTCATCTTCAACAACACCCGTTTCAACCTTTTTCCCATAGGAATATAGTTCATAACAAACGGAAGTCGGATCAAACAAACCGGCCGTTGTTATCGCAATCATTAATGGTTCACGCCTTGCACCTTGTGATGTCGCCATGACATCCCAAAGATCACGATTCTTTGCAACGTGAAGTTCATCGTAAACGCAAAGGCTTGCCGATGTGCCGTGCAGCGTCCCAGCTTCCGCGGCGACTGCTTTCAAATACGAGTTCGTGCCATTCAATACGATTGAGTTTTGGAAGATCTTACATTCCCGCATCAAGATTGGTGAGTTGCGAACCATTTGTTTGATGACATCAAAAACGATTTTCGCTTGTTCGCGTGATGATGCGCAACAATATATTTCTGCACCGGGTTCACGAATAACAAAGAACACCGCCAAAGCAATCGCGGCAACCAAATTCGACTTACCATTTTTACGCGGAATCTGTACGTACGACGTTCGGTATTGCCGGCGGCCATTGTCGTTCATCGTTCCAAACAATTGTCGGATGTATTCTTTCTGCCACTCTTCCAACAAAAACGGTTGGTTTGCCAATTCACCTTTCACGTGCGTACATATACGCTCAATAAAATTAATGATCCGGTTGGCCTTTTTTTCGTCGTAGTACATTAAAACATTGTTAATTGCGATTGATGAACGCGCAATCTTTCTTTTGCGTTATCAAAATATTCTTTATCTATTTCAAAGCCAGTCAAATCAAAGCCGCGATTGTGGCAAGCGACGGCAATGGATCCCGAACCCAAATGTGTGTCCAATATCTTATCCCCCTCTTTAGCGTAGTTGTCTAATAACCATTCGTAAAGGCGAACCGGTTTTTGTGTTGGGTGTATTCTTGTTTCTTTGTTTTTCATATCGTGCTGGATCATTCCGTGCCAAGCTATGGAAACAAAGTCAACTTTTTTTAACCAGCTTAACCACGCCAATTCGCCTTGTGAATAAGTGGGCATTGTTACGCTCTTGTGCCAATAAAGCATTCCCCCTTTTAAGTCGAAAAAATTAGCCCCCCAAACTATTTGCCGGCTGCTTACTCTTTTAAGTTCGGTGAAAAAATCTTCATTAGGTGTGGTGTTGTCCCATTTTTGATTCCCGTAGTTTTTGCTTTTAGACGCTGATTTTTTAGACTGTTTTTTATCTGTACTATTTTTTTCGTCTGCCCCAATCCCATACGGCGGATCTACAATCGCCAAATCAAATTGGTTGTCTTTCATTTGACGCATTGCAATCAAACAATCTTCGTTGTGTAATTTTATTTTTTCCATCAGTCCAATAAATCTTCAAGTGTCTGAATCTTTTCTTTCATCTCAATCTTTGCGCGTGATGATGCGGTCAATCCAAATTCGGTCATCATCTTTTTTATCTTGTCCCACGACTGATTCATCAACGCGACTTCCGGGCGTGGACGCCACATCAAATCGCCTTGTGTTGTAGTCGTGGAATATGTTGGCCCGTGTTCCTTAACAACGGCGCGCGTTGTTTGATAATCTTCCCACGCATCCGCCAACATTTGCAAAGCCATCCCATCGATCTCAGCAATGACGCCTAAATCATCTAGCTTTTTGACCAACCAATCAAACGTTTCGTTTGCATTTTGGATCGTCGGAGCCAATGGAATGCCGTCGGCTTCAAATCTGTTTTTGTGTTTCCCCGGTTCATATGTTCCGTTTGCCTTCAGCATCGCAGTTGGCATTGGTTTTTTTCCTCTTGCCATTAGTAGTTTTGTTTTGAACCTATGATTTTAAAATCGTTTTGGTTTATTATTTTTTCAATTATGTTTTTGTACGGTGTAAACTCAAGCACGCGAAACAAATCACATTGCTTGATTATTAAATTTCTTTTTCTAATGTTTTGGTCGTGGCTTAACCATTGCAAATTGCTAAAATGACTTAATGCCAAAACATCATCATGTGATTGTGCGGATGAAATTGGAATGACGTGGTCAATGTGAACTTGATGTGTTTCCGGTTTAACATCAGATACATCGCGCAACCATTGTTCAAAATTATTCGCGTCCAATCCTATGATTTCAAAAGTCTTTGAATTTTTTTTTGACCCTACATATCGGAACGCTGACGAAATCATTCGTCGTGCATTCTTCTTTGATTTTTTGATTGGGTCGTTCATGATGCGTTCGTATCTTTTAATGCCGTGTTTTTTATTCAATTCTTTTTTTCTTTTTATCAAGCAATCGTTGCATCGTTTCGAAAATCCATCTTTGAATTTTATTGATTTTTCAAAGCCGGTGTGTGGTTTTGTTGTGTCGCAATGCAAACAAACCTTTCCGTTTTCAATGACCGATTGATTCAGAATCTTGTTTGATTCAATTGCTTTGTCCTTTCGACGTTGCAAACTTTCTTGATATGATTTCTTGCTCTTTATACATTCGCGGCATCTTGTGGCAAAATTATTTTTCGTTGTTCTATCTTTGTTAAATGCATCAAAGGTTTTGAACGTCTTGCAATGTGTGCAAAAATTTTCTTGTTGCCCTTTTTCATTAACACGCATTGGATTCGGCTTTCTCCCTTTTCCCATTTTTTATCATTTAATCATTTAAACTGCCCACATTTTAACTTTCGGGGTCCTCATTCTATCGTTTGTACGTCTCTTTG
>FUWD013324014.1_pt2 | contig 13844 bp, 18 predicted proteins | sample 1063281 | NCBI WGS metagenome assembly FUWD01 (sample SAMEA79048168, study PRJEB19326) | metagenome | biome: marine
GTATGTTCTATGAATGAAGCTGCATCACGCAAGAACAATTGTTCAACGCGATATTGTCCATTAGAGTAGTAGAACCGTAGTCCAAACAAATAACACATTTGCTCCAACACCTCTGCCCATGTGCGTCCCGTTAACGCTCCAAGTTCATCGATAGTATCAAACGCACGGAAGTCCGCCCATGTGTCATCTAATGGATTCGTGCTTGTTGAGTACGTCATCTCGGACGCCCACCAATCGCAAACAACATTCAACACCGGGTGATCTTCTGAGTATATACCCAGCACGTTTGCGGAAGTTAATGCGTTGATGAATTGTTTTGTAAATACCCGAAACGATGATGTGGTGACAACTGAATCCGAAAGTTTCCCGATGCCATCCGTTGCGGAAATATTCAACACGTAAGGTTGGGAAACATCTTCTATTTCAAGATTGTCTTGAATAATATAGCCACCCCAATAAAAATCAAGATAAACAACTTGTTCTTCATCGGGTGAGAAATTCATCACCAACCCATCATCGGAAACTTTAGTTGTGTTATACCATTGATCAGCATTTTGACCATCAAATTCACCTTTCCAAATCTTTACAAAATAGCGGTTTTCTTGATATAATTTCAAGCTATTGACAAAATCACTTGTCGCCGTAGTATTTATGTACATACCAACCGAAACAGACGATCCAATGACTGGGGAATATATGTTGTCAGTTTGCCCCGAATAGTTCAATTGAAATCCTTCCGATGTCACATTGAATTGATCCGGATCATTGCCAGTGTAATCTTCATCCCATATTTCAATCAAATAAAAACTTCCGTGGGTGCTTCTGAATTCGGAAAACAATTTTACATTTGCCATATTAGATTCCAGTTGTTCTTTGTCTTGTTCTTGCTGCGCGTTCGTTAGACAACAATATGTCCGATCCGCTTATTCTACCAACTACCTCAATGCGTTGCGATCCGCCGCCGTTAAACTCTCCTAATCTATCTAACGGGATAACCGCTTCGGTTCCAGCCTCTCCTATCATTGCCAACGTTGGTCCCGTTACAACACCCCCCTCAGCCATCATTGGGATGTTTTGCATAAACCCGCCAACGCTTTGCATCGTTCCGAAAATGTCTTTCATTGAACCAAGTCCCGCGAGTCCCATACCGGTTGAAAGACGAATTGCAACAGCAAGAGCGAAGGCAGCAATTGCGGCCACCGTAAATTGCACCGCTAATTTTTTAAGACCGGACAACATTGATGAAAGGAAGTTTCCGAATCTTGTTTCGCCCTCTTCTAATTTATCGAATACCTCTTCAAGAGATGCGGCAAAAACATCGCTCAACACCCTTCCGGCTTGCACCGCCATCGCGGTAAAGTTGACCATCTCTTGACGTACAACTCCAAACGCTGGCGCAAGTTGCATTGTTAATTTATCAGCAAACGGCTTGATTGGTAAATCCATTAATGTTTGCGTAACCCTTTCGGTTTCGTCTGCAACACTACTTAAGGACACGGATAGATTGTCAACGCTTGTTCCTATTTCAACAACGCCTTCATTTGCCGCGTCTAAACCTATTTTGTACGCGCCCAACAAACCATTGTTAGCGGTCATTTCCATTGCTAATTGTTGTTGAGCAGCGGTAATGTCGTTAAAGGATACGGCCAGCCTCATGGCGTCATCTTCTGTTAACACACGCCCAAATAAATCTTGTGACCTTGACGCAAGGTCATCAGATACTTTTAGCGTTGCGTTGAATAGCTTTTGTGCCTCAACCGCAACACGTACCGCCTCGGTCATTTCGTCTTGAACGGCGATCATAGCGATTTTCTTCGCCATCTCTTTGTTCATATCCTTTTGCGCGTTGGCAATATCTTGGACGCTTGATTTCTCACTAATGAGATTTGGCAATAAATCTTTGTACTCGGCGTTTAGTTTTCTAATCAAACGCCCGCGTTGTTCGTTTGTTATGTTTTGGCTTTTGATGGTGTTCATCAAGTTGTTGGCTTGAGCCACGCGAACTTCGTTTTGCGCAATCTCTTCTTTTGCGGAATCCGATAATTTATTTTCAATTGAAACCGTTTCTTTTTTGCGCTTGTTAACCAAGAATAAAGCCGTTCCCAATGCCGCTAACGCAGTGACGACGATTCCAATAGGGTTTGCTTTTAACGCTAAATTGTACGCGCGTTGTAAAATAGTAGCCATCTTTGTGATGGTGTTTGATTTTACCATTGCAAAGCGTAAAAATTTGAAATTTCTAATCACACCCCCAGTGATGAACATCAAGGGGCCAATTGCCGCAACAAGGCCCGCAAACACAACTATCGTTGTCTTTGTTTCTTTTGATGTTTTATTCAACCACCCGGCAAATTTAGCGATCGCCTCAATAAACGGCACAAGGGCAACGGCTACAATCTCACCAATTGAAATACCTAGTCCCTCGATTGCGGATTCCATGCGCTTAGATGCACCAAGCGCATTGTTCCCCATTTCATCCGCTAACTCTGCGGCGGCACCGGCGGAATTTTTAAACGATTCTGTCAACGGCGCTATTTGATCAACACCGCCCGCCAATACAAGCAACGCGGATTGTGCCGAACGACCAACCTCATCTTTCGCATCCGCAAGGTCCAGCCCCTTAGATGCTAAATCTTTCAATGCTTCACCGGTTGTTTTTCCGGTTGCCCCAATTTCCGAGATAATACGACGCAATGCGGTACCCGCTTGCGACCCTTTGATCCCGGCGTTGGCTAACACCGCAAGCATTGCGGACGTTTCTTGAACGGACATTCCCGCGGCTTTCGCAACCGGTGCCACGAATTTCATTGATTCCGCAAATGTTTCCATATCCATTGCGGATGATGTAAACGATTTCGCCATCACATCGGTAAGCATTCCGGTCTGTGACGCATCTAATCCAAACGCGCGCAATGTAGACCCAGCAACTTCCGCGGCACGTGCTAAGTCGCTTCCCGATGCTTGCGCAAGGTTCAACGTTGCTTGTGTTACCTTGGTAATTTCCGATGCTGTGAATCCTAATTTTGCGAACTCAGTTTGTAGCCCAGCAACCTCACGCGCGGTGAACATCGTTGACGCCCCTAATGATTTGGCGTTGTCGGACAACATCTTGAACTCTTCAGCGGTCGCACCCGAAACGGCCTTGACCTTCGACATCTCTGCTTCGAAACTTTTGAACACGCTGAATGATATCGCACCCAATGCGACAATTGGGGCCGTCAATTTCATTGACAAGTTTTTCCCCGTTTGTTGCATTTGGCGACCGAATCTATCCATTGATCGGCCGGCCTTGTTTAGTCCCTTTTGAAAAGGTGAGATATTTGCCGAGAGTCTGAAATTAAGACTGCTTAAATTTGCCATTCTTTTGCTTTGCGCGTTCTTTTCGTTCGTTTATCTCGGCTAATATTTCGCCGCGTGTCCACACCTTGTGTTGCTTTTTCTCTTGCGATTCCCATGGAAACACAATCAAATCTTTTGCCTTGATGCGTTTCTTTGTGTGTGGATTAAGCAACAATGTCGTCTGCCATCTTATCCTTTCCCACTCCGTTTGTTCCTTTCTGTTTTCCAACTCATTCCACCCGATGACCATATTGGTCCACTCACGTGGTAATAAATCATAAAACGATTCCGGCATCAATCCAATTTGGCCGAAGGCGAACGCTTCTAAGTCATCCCATGTGGATTCCTTTTTGTTCGTTTGACCGCTTCGGCCTATGTCTTTTTTTCCGCGTCGGTCGTAAATTGTTTCTCAAATATTGCAAAAGACTTTTCTAAAATAGTTTCGTCTTCATCAATCCAATCCGCAATGTCCGCTACTTCATATCTAAACGGTGACTTGTCTTTCCTTGCGCCATCTTTAAAACCGCAATACATTAAAGTGATCGCGTGGTCCAAGGTCATATCTTCACCAAGTTTCTCAAGTTGCGCCAATGTTGTTCCCGTCATTCTTGAGAACTCACGCAACGCATTAAATCCAAATCTTATTGGATGTTTGCGGTCTGCAATTTCAATAATTTGTGTCATGTTGTTGTTTTTTTTGTTGTTGTTTGTTGTTGTTTTGTTTTGTTGTTGTTTGTTGTTGTTTTGTTTTGTTGTTGTTTGTTGTGATGTTTAATAAAGGGACCGCCCAGTGGACGATCCCTATTTACTTACTAGGCAACCGCCGCTTGAGTTAGAACACCCGTTCCAGTAAAGCCAAAAGAGAACGTCACATTTTCTTCTGTTCCCGCTTCTTGCTCGTAGCTTGTGATGTATGCGTCACCCGTGTAATCGATTTCCGCAGTTGTAGACGAACCAAACTTGATCTTCACCAATGTGCGGTTTGATAACAAAGTGAACAAATCATCCGGAGTATCGAAATCACCAGCGATTGAATAAGTCACTAATCCGTCGCCGCTAAGACTCCACGATTTTAGACCTTCAAGATTCTCTTGCCATCCGGCTGAATCTTTGGTTGTTGTGTCACGTGTTTCCATTGAAACACTAAGTGATGCGGAATTTGCACGACCTATGATGTCGAAACTTGTCCCAGCGTCTTCTGAAATTTGAATCACAACATCGGTTGCATTCATAATACTTGTTGAGGCCATTTTTTTACTTTTTTAATTTTTATAAATTTATAAATCAATCACGCGAAACTCTGAATTTCAAATCACATTGTGATCCGAAAGTTCGTTCGTCATCGCTGAACAAATCGCGCTGCCCTTCGAACATACACGATTGCAATTTCACGCCTTGAATAGTTCCTTTGATTCTCACGAATGCACTACGAACATATTCAACCGCGTCTTGTGTGTCCGAATATTTCGTTGAAACCAACGTGATCCGGACATCTATTTCATCAATATTGGAATCGCTTTCCTTCGTCATACTTGTGGAAATATTCACCACCTCATACACCGCGAATGGCGTCGCTTTTGTTTGCGCTGAAACAACTGGAAACACACGCCCGCCAAACAATGTATTCAAATCTGAATCATTATCGAACTTGTATTTTATTACCTTCCCAATCATATTCGTGCGGCCTTTACTTGTTTATTTAAAAATGAACGCATCAATCTTTTGAATGTGTTTCCAACGCCGCTCATTTCCTTTTTTCTTGCACGTGTTGCAAAACCTTTGTTCGCACCGTTGTATGTTCCATTGTTTAAATAACCATACTCTAAAAAGTGAGCAAACCACCCACCCTTTTCCGGGTCCGAAAATGAACCTTTAACACGTGGACCAACTGACAAAGATGCAAACGTTGCGCCCTTCCTAATCTTTGTGGTGATAACCCCCATTGATTTGGCCAATTGCCCTTTTGATATTTGTGCGTATATTCCGCCGTTTCTGTACACCTTGAACGATCCACTTGCTAAATCCGTGATTTCGTTTTTGTAAGCCTCGACCATTGGTTTCAATGACCTACGTGCGATGCGTCTTATTTGCGCCGTTGTGACGCCTTCACTAAGTGTTTCTAATTCTTTGAACGCTCGTTCAAATTCCCGTCGAACATCCTTTTCGTCAAACCCAACAAACACCCCGCTCCCGCGGCTTGAAGATTTGCCGCCTATTTTGCCCCCGGAGTTTACATAGTCGCTTAGTCTGCCCATCGTGTCACAATCTTTTGGAACGCTTTTCTTGAATCGCCATTGATAATGGATTCAATCTTGTACGTTTCATTTTCATATATGATGCGCATTTGTTCGTTTATATCAGCACGATAACGAATGAAAAAATCAACGCGTCTTGTTGCAACTATTTGCTCACCCTCTTCGCCTTCGCTTCCGCTCTTATCCTCAACCTTCGACCATACATTGGCCAAGGTGATAAACGATTTGTTCACTTCACCAAAGTCATCTGTTGATGTGGTAAAGGATTGGATCGTGATTCGTCGGTCAAGTTCTCCGGCTTGCTTAATCATTAGAATGTAAAAATTCTGTATGGGTTCCAAAGGTATTCCGAAGATGTTGGCAGCCTATGAACACGATCACTTCTCTGATCGTATAAGTCTGATATCACCAACATCATTCCTTGAATTAATGGCTTAGGAATGGACGCAACGTCCGAACCAACCACATATTGGACAATCACTTGATTGACAACTCCAGCGGGTGCATACCAACCCGAAACGGATTGCACGCGTGCCGGTTCTGAAATTACATCCGTGATGTATCCGTCAGCCGCAACCGTTACCACTGAACCGATTGCGTCCACGTATTTGACTAATGATATTGACGCAACGGGACCGCGTGACAAATACAAAAGGTTTGACAAATTGTTCCAACGGTTTGTTGGGAACTTATCAAAGTATTCGTCAATTGTCGTGGTCACTAAAATCCGGCGTGTGTACTCTTCGCACATTGAACGCGCGGCCGAAATTAATGCAGCAATCAAAGTGTCGTCATCGCTATGGTCAACGCGCAAAAAGTTTTTTGCGTCGCTTAGCGAAATGGCTTCACTTGCCGCCGGTGTTACAATATCAAATGCCATCTATCGTGTTTCTTTTTTGGTTATTTTAACCGCTTTTTTTGCACGCGCTTTTGGTGCTTCGGCAATTGCTACGCAAAAACCAGCGTTCAAAAAGTCTGTGACCATTTCCGTGGAAGTAAGTTCCACCACCGCATCTTTGCGATAGTGGAACCCGTTTCCGGAGATAGATTTTAAAAATCTAACTTTCATTATTAGGCTTGTGCCAAATATTTAACCGCACGGCTATCAAGAACCGCTGAGTCTTTTCTTGAAGTAGCGATGAAGCCAATTTCAAGTTCGTCCATGTAGCGCTCGTTTAAGCGAATCAATTGAACACCACCAGTTGAGCGAACAACAAACTTGCTAAAATCAGCAGCAACCAACGTTTTCGCACCCGTTGAGATGGCTGAAGCCATATCATTGTTGTAGTACAAATTGTACCCGAACAATTTGTCCGGTTCGCCTACTTGCATACTTGGGATAAATACTGGGAAGTCGTTAGCAGAACCAAGACCCAAAGCACGTATTGCAGAGATGACCGCATCATTTGCCATAAGACCGAAAGACGCTTTGTTGCGGTAAGACGGGTCTAATGAATAGATAAGGTTTAGAACGTCATCAGCAGTGATTGCAGTCGCTCCAGCAGCGGTTGCGCCTAAAGCACCACCAGTGATCAAGCCTTGTGGCTGAGAAGATCCGGTTCCAGTAGTGAACGCTGCGTTTGTCGCGCGTGCAATTCTTTCGCCTAATGCTTCAGCAAGGAACGCGTTCAAGTCGAATGCGTTATCTTGTAGCAATTGCATTGAAACTTTCACTTGAGATGCGTAGTTGTATGCACTCAATTGCTTGTTTGCGAACGTCATATCTTGAACAGTTACCGCAGCAGCTTCAGAAATAAGCGCGCCGTTTGTAGCCGTGTCGTTGATTGTTGGGTAATCCAACAAAGCACCACCCGAAGTGTTCAATTTTTTTGCTAATCTTTCAACCTCACCGGTGAAAAGACTTGCCATATCAAGTTCGTTACTAAAGTCTTGAGGAACTAAGAAGCCACCCAAAGAATCAGTTCCAACAACTTGCGTTGAGGTACCTCTCAATTGAGCCATCATCGAACGTTCGTCGTTGCTTAATGCACTCATTCCGTTGCGAAGGTACTTTTCGAAAGCGCCTTTACTCGTTGATTTCGGAGCAGCTTCGCGAACTTCAGCGTTTGCGGCTAACTCTTTTTTCATATCGGCAGCACGTTCAAGTGTGTCGATTTGGTCTTTGATGCTTCTTGCATCACTTTCCATTGCGTCAAATTTTGACTTTTCCTCAGCGTTTAGACCACGGCCTTCAGCTTGAGCAGCGTCAACAATAGCCGTTGCGCCTTTGATTACTTCAGCACGTTTACCGCGCAATTCGATGTTTTTCATCGTTTACAGATTTAGAATTTTACTTTTATATAAATAAATGTTGGAATCATCTTCTTTTATTTCAGCTTCAACGGGCGCAACCTCTATCGGCGCAACTGCTTCAACTTTAACTTCGGGTTCTGTTTCCAAATCTCGCGTTGTAATTTCACTTGTAGCGTCCGGATAAGCCGGTTGTGCTACTGGTGAAACGTCTAACAATCGTGATATCTTTGTGATGATTCGGTATGTTTCGCCATTGCGCTCTTCCCAATAGTCATCACCTATTAAAAACGCAAACGACGATTGATTGATGTCGCCGCGTTTCATTAATTCAATAAGGTCTTTCGCATATGTTGTATTCGGCATTTTCACTTCGTAATACAACCCGCGGTCGTCTGAACTGATGGTCAACGTTCCCGATGACACACGGCCCAAAAGACGATTTTCGTCGTGGTTTAAGTATGCACGAACATCATCACCCATAACATCGCGAAATGCGCCCGGTGCAATTTGTTCGTAGAAACCACCCATATTTTCGGAATCTGAATTGTAAACCGCAGCATAACCGCGCAGTATCACCTCTTCATCTTCACCAATTTCAACGTCTTCCATTCTATACTCAGAACGAACGATCTTGTTTTTTTGTAGTCTTATTTCGCCCGATTCAGAAATGTTGACAACTATTTCGTCGCCATTTTTTCCCATCACACGTTTTTCGATGTTTTTCATTTGCGTTATGTTATTGTTCACCGTCGGTGATTATATCTTGTTTTGCCGCGTCAACCATATTCAATGGTTGTAAGTAGATGTCGCCGCCTTCAATTGGTGGCATATTTTCCAGCTTACGGATATCGTTGGCCGAAATAAATCCCCATTGGCGTCCTTTTGTATATGCTTCGTAACGCGAACGAACATCGCCACGCAACAATCCATCCATATTAAAACGAACGTAATATTCTGAATCCCTTAAAAATAACTTACGGTTGAATTCTGATTCCCAACGCTTTACCCACGGCAAGATTGTGTTTCTTTGGAATTGGATTCCTTGCTCCTCGATGTTGGCGCGTGTGCTTGAATTTTCTAATGATCCAAGGTAAGCTAATGGAATGCGGAAAAATCTTGCGATATCTTCAACGCCGAATTTCCGTGTTGAAATGAATTGTGATTCTTGTGGTGAAATGCTCATTTTTTCAACGCTCATTCCCTCTTCTAAGATTGCCGTCTTGTGACTGTTGTCCATTCCGGAATTCTTTTGAGTCCACGAACGCATCAATCTTTTATAGGCTTCATCGGATAAACGTCCCGGATGTGTTAACACCGCTGAAACGTTTGCGCCATTGCCAAAGAATGAACCGCCAAATCTATCGGCTGCTAATCCCAAACCTATGGATTCGCGTGCGGCCTCAAGAACTGATTTTCCAACGATGCCGTCGAAACTTAATCCAACCAAATGGATCATCTCGGAATCGTCAAACGTTTCTTTTCCGTTTACTGTGTAGAACTTTTCATCTTTATACACCTTAACTTCAACGTGATTCGCATGAACCGGGATCAATCGTTTTGGTGTGCCCGCTTGATCGCGTTGTATAATGATAAACGCGTTCCCATGTAGACACAAATTCGCTTGACACATTTCACGAAAGGTGAAGTCCGTCATCATTGAATTCGGGTGATGTATAAGTTTATTGATTGGGTGGGATTCAGCAGTTGACACAACGCCATTGCTCGTTTGCTTAACGTCCCACGGCAATGCGGCCATCGTTTCCGATATAACACGAACGGCACCAAATACGGCCGACAATTGCATTGCTGAATTTTCTGTGATTGCGATCCCCGTCGCTGAACCATTGTCGCCAAAGAGCCATTCGGCTGGATTCGACAAAGATGTTGATGGGCGGTTCGGATTGTTTCTAAATGCTCCGATTATTCGCCCAAATAAATTCTGATTTTCGGCCATCCGTTTGAAAATGATTGTACAATTCGTGGTCAATATACGTTATCATTTGCAACGTGCAAAAATAAAAAAAGGGACGTCACCACAACGCCCCTTCAACCAAACACCAAATGGATCAGATCGATCCATGGTTCCCTAAATACTTTTGTGTACCGCCGTTTTTCTTTTCAATCTTTCGTCTAATGCCGCTTTAGAAAATGAAACGTAGCGCGTGCATTCCTTTAACACAATACCCAACGGCGTGATTGATTCAACAAAGAACTCTTTTCCCGTTCGCGTCATCTCTATGATGTCGCCTTTTTTTATGTCGTCAACTGGATTCATATCGTGAATATACTCAATTTGTTTGATTCGCTTGCACATCCGTGCGAAAAACATCAATCATTTCACCCTCTAAGATAATGCGGATGATATATCCGTCACCAGTTTGCGCTATCCACGGCGTGAACCCGCATTCAAAAAGCCTTAATCCCAACTGTCTTGCGTCGTTTATCTTCATCATAACATTCTAATTTCTTGTGATTCATATGTTGACGTGCCGGAAACGTCTTTCCCTTCCATCGTAATCATCTCACCCAGCGCCATAATCATTGCAATGATGCCGTCAATCTTGTCACCCGCCTTTGATTTAGAGAACTTTATATTTTCCGCATCGTCTTTTTTAGTGACAACGTTCGCCGCCATCCATCTCAACATTCCATTTCCGCCGTGGTGCAACAATTTTTTTTTGATTAAAATTTCGGCGTTCTTAATTGGCGCAGTCATTGAAATAAAGCCTTGACCAAACGGATCCATTTCAATACCGGCATCCGTTAGATTAGCAACCAATGAATTTGAGTTCCAGCGGTCAAACGCTATCGATTGAAGGTCATAAAGTTCCGCTGATTCTTTGATCACTCGTTCAATCACCGCGTAGTCGGTTGAATTGCCTTCCGTGACAATCAATTCCTTATCTTTTATGAAGGTGTCGTACGATCCGCCGGGCTGGTTTCTACGCCTTTCAACGGCGGCTTGTGAAACAAACATTTTTGCAACCACCTTAATTGACCCATCGTCCATTGGGAACACCATAACAAACGCACAAACATCCTCAACCGCTGCCAAATCCAATCCAGCGTAGCACTTGCGGCCCTTTAAAATTTCAACATCTACCACTCCGGACGATTCCATCCATTGCGCATCGGCTATCCAAGATGCTAAAGAGTTGACCCATTGATTCAAATGCAGTTGACGGAATGCAATTTCTGCAGACGGCAATGACTTCGCTTCGCGTGACATCTTCTCGAAATATTCGGGTTTAATAGAAACGCCATAGTTTGGATTTGACTTTTTCCAAACCTCAACATCGTGAATGTCTTCACCGGGATTCGCTTCATATATACAAGGCAAAAACGTTTCATCTTCAACAACACCCGTTTCAACCTTTTTCCCATAGGAATATAGTTCATAACAAACGGAAGTCGGATCAAACAAACCGGCCGTTGTTATCGCAATCATTAATGGTTCACGCCTTGCACCTTGTGATGTCGCCATGACATCCCAAAGATCACGATTCTTTGCAACGTGAAGTTCATCGTAAACGCAAAGGCTTGCCGATGTGCCGTGCAGCGTCCCAGCTTCCGCGGCGACTGCTTTCAAATACGAGTTCGTGCCATTCAATACGATTGAGTTTTGGAAGATCTTACATTCCCGCATCAAGATTGGTGAGTTGCGAACCATTTGTTTGATGACATCAAAAACGATTTTCGCTTGTTCGCGTGATGATGCGCAACAATATATTTCTGCACCGGGTTCACGAATAACAAAGAACACCGCCAAAGCAATCGCGGCAACCAAATTCGACTTACCATTTTTACGCGGAATCTGTACGTACGACGTTCGGTATTGCCGGCGGCCATTGTCGTTCATCGTTCCAAACAATTGTCGGATGTATTCTTTCTGCCACTCTTCCAACAAAAACGGTTGGTTTGCCAATTCACCTTTCACGTGCGTACATATACGCTCAATAAAATTAATGATCCGGTTGGCCTTTTTTTCGTCGTAGTACATTAAAACATTGTTAATTGCGATTGATGAACGCGCAATCTTTCTTTTGCGTTATCAAAATATTCTTTATCTATTTCAAAGCCAGTCAAATCAAAGCCGCGATTGTGGCAAGCGACGGCAATGGATCCCGAACCCAAATGTGTGTCCAATATCTTATCCCCCTCTTTAGCGTAGTTGTCTAATAACCATTCGTAAAGGCGAACCGGTTTTTGTGTTGGGTGTATTCTTGTTTCTTTGTTTTTCATATCGTGCTGGATCATTCCGTGCCAAGCTATGGAAACAAAGTCAACTTTTTTTAACCAGCTTAACCACGCCAATTCGCCTTGTGAATAAGTGGGCATTGTTACGCTCTTGTGCCAATAAAGCATTCCCCCTTTTAAGTCGAAAAAATTAGCCCCCCAAACTATTTGCCGGCTGCTTACTCTTTTAAGTTCGGTGAAAAAATCTTCATTAGGTGTGGTGTTGTCCCATTTTTGATTCCCGTAGTTTTTGCTTTTAGACGCTGATTTTTTAGACTGTTTTTTATCTGTACTATTTTTTTCGTCTGCCCCAATCCCATACGGCGGATCTACAATCGCCAAATCAAATTGGTTGTCTTTCATTTGACGCATTGCAATCAAACAATCTTCGTTGTGTAATTTTATTTTTTCCATCAGTCCAATAAATCTTCAAGTGTCTGAATCTTTTCTTTCATCTCAATCTTTGCGCGTGATGATGCGGTCAATCCAAATTCGGTCATCATCTTTTTTATCTTGTCCCACGACTGATTCATCAACGCGACTTCCGGGCGTGGACGCCACATCAAATCGCCTTGTGTTGTAGTCGTGGAATATGTTGGCCCGTGTTCCTTAACAACGGCGCGCGTTGTTTGATAATCTTCCCACGCATCCGCCAACATTTGCAAAGCCATCCCATCGATCTCAGCAATGACGCCTAAATCATCTAGCTTTTTGACCAACCAATCAAACGTTTCGTTTGCATTTTGGATCGTCGGAGCCAATGGAATGCCGTCGGCTTCAAATCTGTTTTTGTGTTTCCCCGGTTCATATGTTCCGTTTGCCTTCAGCATCGCAGTTGGCATTGGTTTTTTTCCTCTTGCCATTAGTAGTTTTGTTTTGAACCTATGATTTTAAAATCGTTTTGGTTTATTATTTTTTCAATTATGTTTTTGTACGGTGTAAACTCAAGCACGCGAAACAAATCACATTGCTTGATTATTAAATTTCTTTTTCTAATGTTTTGGTCGTGGCTTAACCATTGCAAATTGCTAAAATGACTTAATGCCAAAACATCATCATGTGATTGTGCGGATGAAATTGGAATGACGTGGTCAATGTGAACTTGATGTGTTTCCGGTTTAACATCAGATACATCGCGCAACCATTGTTCAAAATTATTCGCGTCCAATCCTATGATTTCAAAAGTCTTTGAATTTTTTTTTGACCCTACATATCGGAACGCTGACGAAATCATTCGTCGTGCATTCTTCTTTGATTTTTTGATTGGGTCGTTCATGATGCGTTCGTATCTTTTAATGCCGTGTTTTTTATTCAATTCTTTTTTTCTTTTTATCAAGCAATCGTTGCATCGTTTCGAAAATCCATCTTTGAATTTTATTGATTTTTCAAAGCCGGTGTGTGGTTTTGTTGTGTCGCAATGCAAACAAACCTTTCCGTTTTCAATGACCGATTGATTCAGAATCTTGTTTGATTCAATTGCTTTGTCCTTTCGACGTTGCAAACTTTCTTGATATGATTTCTTGCTCTTTATACATTCGCGGCATCTTGTGGCAAAATTATTTTTCGTTGTTCTATCTTTGTTAAATGCATCAAAGGTTTTGAACGTCTTGCAATGTGTGCAAAAATTTTCTTGTTGCCCTTTTTCATTAACACGCATTGGATTCGGCTTTCTCCCTTTTCCCATTTTTTATCATTTAATCATTTAAACTGCCCACATTTTAACTTTCGGGGTCCTCATTCTATCGTTTGTACGTCTCTTTG
>FUWD013173185.1_pt1 | contig 13829 bp, 10 predicted proteins | sample 1063281 | NCBI WGS metagenome assembly FUWD01 (sample SAMEA79048168, study PRJEB19326) | metagenome | biome: marine
CATCAGGCCCAGGGCGATAGTGGTAAAGGCGAACACCAGGGCCGTCACGATCGTGATGCGGTCCAGGTTCTGCTCGACCACGGTCGAGCCTGCGGTCTGGGCACCGATACCCCCACCGAACATGTCGGAGAGGCCACCACCCTTACCGCTGTGGAGGAGGACCAGGAAGATGATTCCCAGACCTGAGGTTGCCTGAATGATTGCTACAAGAACGAACATGGTGACAGCAGGCTATCGCTGGCTACGGCTTCAGCCGACCAGGCGGTAGGCGATGATTCGGGCGAATTCCTCCGGGTCCAGTGATGCACCGCCGACAAGAGCACCGTCGATGTCGGGCTGCCTCATCAGATCGGGGGTGCTCACCGGCTTCACTGAGCCGCCGTACTGGATTCGGACCGAATCGGCCGCTGCATTTCCGAAGTCCTCGCGTACGACCTGCCTGATGACCGCACATACGGCCTGCGCATCCTCGGGGGTCGCCACCCTTCCGGTGCCGATTGCCCAGATTGGTTCATAGGCAACGACAAGCGAGGCAACCTGTTCAGGCGGCACACCGGCGAGTCCGGCCCGAACCTGACCGGCCACCCTGGCCTCCGTAGTACCGGCCTCGCGCTCCTCTAGCGTCTCGCCGCAGCACATGATCGGCATCATGCCTGCGACCAGAACGGCCTTCACCTTCCTATTGACAACCTGGTCGATCTCGCCGAACAGCTGTCGACGCTCAGAGTGGCCAACGATCACGAGCGACACGTCCAGCTTGGCCAGCATCGCCGGTGCCACCTCTCCGGTGAAGGCGCCGCTGGCCTCCCAGTGGCAGTCCTGGGCACCGAGCGTGACCGGGATTTCATCTGACTGAAGGACGGTTTGGACAGACCTCAGGTCCGTGAACGGCGGATGCACCGAGACGTCGACCGCGTCGTAGTCGTTTGCCGAGAGCAGGTAGGACAGCTTCTGGACCGCCTGGATCGCCTCGAAGTGGTTGTGGTTCATCTTCCAGTTGCCGCTGATAAGCGGCTTGCGCTCTCCGGCCATCTTCAGCCCCTCTCCAATCCGACCCGCAGTGCCGCAAGGCCGGGCAGGTCACCCTTCTCAATCAGTTCCAGCGCCGCTCCCCCACCGGTGGACACGTGGTCGATCCTGTCGTCCACGCCGAACATCCGGGCAGCAGCGGCGCTATCGCCACCTCCGACAACCGTGAACCCACGGCAGTCGGCCACCGCCTCGGCCACGGTACGGGTGCCAGCGGCGAAACGGGCGTCTTCGAACACTCCCATGGGGCCGTTCCACAGGACCGTTCGAGCATCGGTGATCAGGTCACAGAACTCAACGGCGGACCCTGGGCCGATGTCGAGCCCCATCCAGCCGTCAGGCATGGAGGTTCCCACCTGCCTGACCTCGCCGCCAGCTTCCGGGTCACCGATGACGCCGCCGGGCCCGAGTGCCGTGATATCGATCGGCAGCCGTATCGGTGCCCCGGAGTCAAGTAGGCGTGCACAGGCTTCGACCATGTCCTCCTCGAGCAGGGAGGAACCGACCTTCGCACCCCTGGCAGCCAGGAACGTGAAACACATACCGCCACCCACGATCAGCTCATCTACCACCTCCAGGAGCACTTCGATCACTCCCAGCTTGTCGCTCACCTTGGCACCACCAAGGATCGCCAGGAGTGGCCGCCTTGGCGCCGTCCTGAGGTCTCCCAGAACCTTGGCCTCCCTCGCCAACAGCCGTCCCGCCGCCGACGGAAGGTGGGTCGGCGGGCCGACGACCGATGCGTGGCTGCGGTGCGAGGCACCAAAGGCGTCGTTCACATAGGCGTCCTGCCCTTCGATCAGGCCCGCCACGAAAGCCGGGTCGTTTCCGGTTTCGCCCGGATCGAAGCGAAGGTTCTCCAGCAGAGACACGCCGGGCGCAAGTTCTGCGAGTTGCCTCCGCACGGGTTCCATCGAATACACCGGGTCCGGACGACCTCCGGGGCGACCAAGGTGCGAGCAGGCCGTCACCACAGCCCCGGCATCAGACAGGTACTGCAGGGTCGGCAACGAGGACCTGATCCGCAGGTCGTCGACAATCTGGCCGTCGGCCAGTGGAACGTTAAAGTCACACCGAACCAGGACGCGATGACCATCCAGATTGCCCAGGTCCTCGAGCTGGGGCAGCTGCATCGGGACTATTTGCGGCCGGCCTTCCGGGCCTTCTTGGTGCGGCGAGTACCGACGATCCTTGTCAGGTCCACGAGCCGCGTCGAGTAGCCCATTTCGTTGTCGTACCAGCCACAGACTTTCACCATGGTGCCGTTGGCCATGGTCAGTCCAGCATCAATGGTGCACGACGCCGGACGGCCGACGATGTCAGCCGAGACAAGTGGCTCCTCGCTGTAGTCCAGCACCTTTGCCAGGGGGCCCCTACGTGCAGCCGCAGCGTAGGCGGCGTTGACCTGTTCAATTGTTGCCTTCTTCTTGAGGGTGCCGACGAAGTCGGTCACAGAACCGTCGGGAATGGGCACCCGGAGGGAGATTCCGTCCAAGCGTCCCTTCATCTTGGGCATCACGAGGCTCGTTGCCCGGGCAGCACCGGTTGACGTGGGGACGATGTTCACTGCCGCGGCCCTCGCCCTACGAAGGTCGCTGTGAGGGCCATCGACCAGGCTCTGGTCTCCTGTGTAGGCGTGGGTGGTGGTCATAAAGCCCTGCTCGACCCCGAAGGTGTCATCGAGGACCTTGATCATCGGCACGAAACAGTTGGTGGTGCACGAGGCGTTGGAGACGACGTGATGCTTTGCAGGGTCGTAGGAGTCGTCGTTCACGCCCACCACGAAGGTCGCATCGGCGTCACCGGATGGGGCCGAGATGATTACCTTCTTCGCACCGGCCTCCAGGTGCATTCCTGCCTTCTCCCTTGCGGTGAAGATGCCGGTTGATTCGATCACCACATCCACCCCAAGGTCTCCCCAGGGCAGGTCGGCCGGGTTCCGCTCAGACAGGACGACAATCTTGTGCCCGTCGACCGTGATTCCGTTCCGGTTTGCCCTGACACGGACCCCAAGGCGGCCGTGGACCGAGTCATTGGCAAGCAGGAAGGCCATGGTCTCGATGGCCCCGAGGTCGTTCACCGCCACGAACTCGATCGGCGCTCCAGAGGCACGGGCCGCCCGCAGGAAGTTCCTTCCGATCCGGCCGAAACCGTTGACACCTACACGCACGGTCATGATGATGTTGCCTCCTGGGGCACTCCGGCCACCTGCTCACTGGTTACCTGCATTGATAGCCGAAACGGAGGGCTTCGGCACGCAGTCCGACATGGTCGGTTGTCACACTGCTGTAGGTCTGACCCCGTCAGCGATCCAGGTCACGATGCCTGACTGATGGGTCGAATCCACGTTCCCGGAGCCGTACAGCCATGGCCTCGGCCACCGCAACGGATCGATGCCTGCCACCAGTGCATCCGAAGGCGATCGACAGGTACGCCTTCCCCTGGGCTTCGTACGCCGGCAGCAGGCGACACAGCATTTCCTCCAGTTGCTCGAGGAACGAGGCGGCCATGTCCTGACCGAGCACAAAGTCCTGAACCGGGGCGTCCATCCCGCTGAGGGGGCGAAGTTCGTCGACCCAGTGGGGGTTCGGTATGAAGCGACAGTCCATGAGCATGTCTGTGTCACGGGGGGTGCCGTGCTTGAAGCCGAAAGAGGTGACGGAGGTGCGCATCGACCGATCACCCTCTTCGCCGTAGAGTTCGGTCACCTTGTCCCGGAGGTCGTGGACGCTGATATCGGATGTGTCAATGACCAGATCGGCGATTGTCCGTACCGGCTGCATCAAAGCCCGTTCCTCCTCGATTCCGGCCTCGATACCGGAGGCCCCGGGGAACGGGTGCGGCCGACGGCTGCCCTTGTAGCGCCGTACCAACTCCTCGGTTGAACAGTCGAGGAACACCACACGCATCCGGTTGGAGACCTCCCGCAGGTCGTCCAGTGCCCGGAGGCAGTCGCCTTCGACGGTGTCAGCCTTGAGGGCGAAGGCCACACGGTCCCACGGAGATTCTGGGCCGACCGCCAGGTCAGCCACCTTGGTGAGGATGTCGGGCGGCAGGCGATCGATGACGAACCAGCCCAGGTCCTCCAGGTCACTGGAGAACTCCGACCGACCGGCGCCGGACAGGCCGGTGATCACCAGTAGATCGCTCATGGGGAGATTCTAATGGTGGTCTCCATAGCCGGTCACCTCACCTCGGTGCGCTCACAGACAAGAACCAGGAGGCGGGGAATGGTCGAGGCCTCCCTGTATTCGACGGCCCGTGCGAGGAAACCCTCAGGTGGTGCAGGCTCGTACATACGCCTGATGAACAGGTCGTTCTCTGCAAGCGCGTTCACGTAGCGCCCCAGAGGCCGGTGCACGAAGGGAAGAAAGATTCCCTTTTCGACTTCCTCTGACTCCAGGGACTCAACGAGGTAGGGGCCGATTCTCCAGTACTGCTCAGGCGGGTCCAGGACCTGGTCGTCAATCCACCCGCTTCCCGGCGCCTGAAGGAGCGGATGGTTCAGGAAGAACGCGAACCGACCTCCGGGACGCAATACACGCGCGACCTCGGCCAAGGATGCGTCGACTTCCTGGATGTGCTCAAACACCAGGCAGGCCACTACGGCATCGAAGGCTGCGTCACCGAACGGAAGATACGCGGCTTCGGCACGGGCGTACGCTGGACCGCCGGCTCTTTCGCCGGCCTTCGTGATCTGGGCCAGCGACGGGTCAATCCCAATGACACACGACGATCCACCGGTGCTGGCTAGACGGCTCACCTGGCCTTCGCCGGCTCCTATGTCGAGGATCCTGTCGTAGCCGGACAGAAGGTCTGCCGCCAGTGGCAGTATCTGTTCCTCATACTCCGCGTCCGCTCCTTGGCTGAAGCCCTCCTGCCACCACGCAGCGTGTTTCTCCCATGGGTCCTCGGCGGCCAGCATGAGAGGAGCGTCGCACATCAACGTATGCGACGTGTGGCCATGCTCCTAGCCTGCTCCCGTGGCAGCACTACTCGCCCTGTTGGCGGCATCCCTGTTCGGCCTGGGTGACTTCTGTGGAGGCCTTGCGTCACGGCGTATCAGCGCCCTTCGGGTGGTGGCCTCCACCCACATCATCGGCCTGCTACTTGTCCTGGCGGCTGCACCCCTCATGGCCGAGGCCTTCTCGGTCGAGGCACTGCTGCTGGGTGCACTTGCAGGAGCCTTCGGAATGATCGGGATCGGACTCCTCTACAGGGGCCTGGGCCGCGGCCCGATGGCGGTGGTTGCCCCGATTACAGCGGTCAACTCTGCAGCCATACCGGTTGTATGGGGGTTGGCCTTTGGAGAACAACTGTCTACGTTGCATGTGCTGGGAATCCTTGTCGGCCTCCTGGCCATTGTTCTGGTGTCCCGCATTCCCGGTGACGCCACGGCAATTCCCAAGGGTCTTGTCCTCGAGTCGATGCTCGCAGGGTCCGGCTTTGCCGCCTTCTTCATCGTGATCGACGCTGCACAGGACCAGACGGCGCCCTGGCCACTGGTCGGTGCACGGATCGCATCAGTTCTCCTGACCCTTGCACTGTTGGCCCTGCGAGGAGGTCCCCGTCTTCCCTTACGAATGGAGGGGGTGACCGGCCTGATCGTGGCGACAGGCGTGTTCGACATGGCTGCCAACGTGGCATTCCTGCTGGCGGTCAACACCGGCCTGCTCAGCCTTGTGTCGGTGCTCGCTGCCCTCTATCCGGCAACCACTGTGGTCCTGGCCCGGGTGGTCCTCAGCGAGAGGATGAGCCGCACACAGGTCCTGGGGATGTTCGGCGCAGTCGGATCGGTGGCGTTGATCGCCCTCGGGTGACCCCTCGGTCAACTCTGACCGTGTGTCCGGTCGAATATGGCCACGGCGATCGCCTCGGGCAGCCATGGCTGGTCCATGAGATCCTCGAGAGAGGCCCGCTGCACCGCCCTGACGCCACCAAAGGCCGAGGTGAGGCGCTTCTTTCGGTTTGGCCCGAGGCCCGGTATCCCGTCCAGCACGGATCCTGTCATTCGCCTGGAACGAAGTTGGCGGTGGTATGCCACGGCAAACCGGTGGGACTCATCCCGCAGGCGTTGCAACAGGTACAAGGCCTCTGAACCCCTCGGCAGATCGATCGGCTCGTCATTGCCGGGCCGGTACACCTGCTCATAGCGTTTGGCGAGGGCCGCTACCGGAATCTCGTCGGTGAGGCCCAAGGTGGCAACGACGCGCTCGGCGACGCCCAACTGACCGGCACCACCGTCAACCAGAAGGAGATTCGGTGGGTATGCGAATCGCCCCGGCCTCTCAGCCACAGGCATCTCACGCTCCTCCAGATAGGCGCTCAGGCGCCGGGTAAGTACCTCCTCCATGGCCGCATAGTCGTCGTTCCCGTCAACATGCCTGATCCGGAAGCGTCGGTAGTCGGCCTTCTTGGCTATTCCGTCCTCGAAGACGACCATTGAACCCACGTAGTCGGTTCCCTGCAGGTGGCTCATGTCGTAGCACTCGATGCGCAGCGGTGACTCAGGGAGGCCAAGACCTTCCTGCATCTCGTTCAACGCCCTGGCCCTCGTGTTGTGGTCAGTGGCGCGCTTGAGGCGGTGCCTCAGGAACTCCTCGTCCGCATTCCTCGTCACGGTCTCAAGGAGCCTGCGCTTGCCTCCCCGCTGGGGAACACGTATCTCCACACGGGTTCCGCGCTCGGTCGACAACCATTCCGAGAGGAGCCGCGCCTCGGTTGGCAGGTCCGGAACCAGCACAGTGCGGGGCACGCCCCGAGGCGGGTCGGACCTGTAGTGGGCCGATACCACCTCGTCCACCAACTCGGCCGGTTTCAGGTCCTCAACGCGCTCCATCACGAAACCCTTGCGACCCACAACCCGTCCGTGCCTGACATAGAACACCTGGACGGCAGCCTCGAGGTCATCACCGGCAATGCCGAAGATGTCAACCTCCTCGTCTGCCGAACCGACCATCTCCTGACGCTCAAGGACCCGCCTGACGCTCGCCAGGCGGTCCCTCTGGCGTGCTGCGGACTCGAAGTCCAGGGCCTCGGCGGATGCCTCCATCTCTTTTCTGAGGCGGGTCACAACCCCGTCGGAGTCGCCCTCGAGGAACCTGATCAACTCGCCCACGATCTGGCTGTAGGAGGCGCCGTCTATCTCGCCGACACACGGCCCTGAACACTTCTGGATGTGGAACAGGAGGCAGGGACGCCCGGTTCTCTCATGGGTCCTGAACTTGGTGTCCGTACAGGTCCTGAGAGGAAACGTCTTCAACAGCAGTTCCAGGGTGTCGCGGATGGCACCGGCGTGCCCGTAGGGGCCGAAGTAGCGCACTCCCTTTCTCCGCCGTGCCCTGGTGACCATCGGCCTGGGCCATTCATCGTCGACGGTGACAGCCAGGAATGGGTAGCTCTTGTCGTCCTTCATGTCTACGTTGAAGCGAGGCTTGTGTTCCCTGATCAGGTTGAACTCCAGCATGAGCGCCTCGAGTTCGTTGGCTACCTGAATCCACTCGACGCCTGTCGCCTCTTCGAGCATCTGGGCGGTGCGCGGCACCATTCGATCGCGGTTCCCGAAGTAGCTGCCCAGTCGTTGGCGGAGGCTCTTGGCCTTGCCCACGTACAGGACGCGCCCCTCGGCGTCGCGGAACTGGTACGAGCCTGGTGCGTCCGGAATGGTCCCGGCTGGCGGCTTCTTCACCATCACACGAGCGTAGGCCTCCTTTGGTCGCCGCCTCCTACGGGTGCAGGTCGCTCAGTTGGCCAGGAGGGCGCCCAGGTAGCGGCCGGTGTGGCTTTCCGGCACGGTGGCCACCACTTCAGGAGTACCTGTTGCCACAACACGTCCCCCTCCACTGCCACCCTCTGGACCAAGGTCGATCAACCAGTCGGCGGTCTTGACCACGTCCAGGTTGTGCTCGATGACGATCACCGAGTTGCCCTGGTCCACGAGCCGGTTGAGCACGCCCAACAGCTTGCGCACGTCCTCGAAGTGGAGGCCCGTTGTCGGCTCGTCGAGGATGTAGACGGTGTGGCCGGTCGGGCGCTTGGCGAGTTCGCTGGCCAACTTGATCCGCTGGGCCTCGCCGCCGGAGAGGGTGGGTGCCGACTGCCCGAGCCTGATGTAGCCGAGGCCGACATCGACAAGGGTCTGCATGTGCCTGGTGATGGACGGTTGCCTGTCGAAGAAGCCGAGGGCCTCCTCGCAGGGCATGTCCAGCACATCGGCGATGTTGCGCCCCTTGAAGGTGATGTCCAGGGTGTCGCGGTTGTAACGACGTCCGCTGCAGACCTCGCACGGCACGTAGACATCGGGAAGGAAGTGCATTTCGATCCGGATGGTGCCATCGCCGTTACACGCATCGCATCTCCCGCCCTTCACGTTGAAGCTGAAACGGCCCGGCTTGTAGCCACGGATCCTGGCCTCCTCAGTCTGCGCGAAGAGTTTGCGGACATGGTCGAACACCCCGGTGTAGGTGGCGGCGTTGGACCTCGGCGTGCGGCCGATGGGGGCCTGGTCGATGTTGATCACCTTGTCTACGGCGTCGACACCCTCAAGCGCAGTGTGCAGACCGGGTGGCACCTTCGAGCCGTAGACGCCGGCCATGAGAGCCTTGTGGAGGATCTCGTTCACAAGGGTGGACTTGCCCGATCCGGAAACGCCGGTAACAGCCACGAAACAGCCCAGAGGAACCTCGACGTCAATGTCGGCGAGGTTGTTCTCCCGGGCACCCCTGACAACCAGGCGCTCGGCGCTGGCTGGGCGGCGCATCTCAGGAAGTGGAATCTGGCGTCGGCCGCCAAGGTACTGGCCTGTGAGCGAGGTCCTGTGGGACAACAGTCCCTTCAGGTCGCCGCTGTGAAGGATGTCGCCACCGTGCTCGCCGGCACCGGGACCGATATCCACGACGTGATCAGCTGACCTGATGGTCTCCTCGTCGTGTTCGACCACGATCACCGTGTTTCCCAGGTCCCGGAGACGTACGAGGGTCTCGATGAGGCGCTGGTTGTCTCGCTGGTGAAGGCCGATCGAGGGCTCATCCAGCACGTAGAGGACCCCTACAAGGCCACTGCCGATCTGGGATGCCAGGCGGATCCGCTGGGCCTCCCCGCCTGCCAGCGTGGCTGCAGAGCGGGACAGCGACAGATAGTCGAGCCCGACGTCGAGGAGGAAGCCAAGACGCGAGTTGATCTCCTTTTGAATCTGCTCGGCGATCATCGTCTCACGTTCGCTGAGTTCGAGGCCCTGGAGCACCTTTGCCGCCTCGCCGATTGAGAGAGTGCATATGTCACGGATCGAGTGGCCATCCACGAGTACCGCCAACGACAGGTCGTTGAGGCGCGCACCATCACAGGTCGGGCACGGGACCTGCCTCATGTAGCCCTCGATCTGTTCCCGCTGGGTGTCGCTCTCGGCCTCTGCGTGGCGTCGGCGCAGGTATGGAAGAAGACCTTCGAAGCGTGCGGAGTAGACGCGGGTACGTCCAAAGCGATTGGTGTAGCGAACCTTAACCTTTCCAGTGAGGCCCTTCTCGAGGAGGATTCCACGGTGCCTGGCGGATAGGCGACGCCAGGGCCTCTCCATGTCGATCTTCTGGTCGGCGGCCACCGCTTCGACGAGCCGCGGGAAGTAACGGCTTCGACCACTTGACCACGGCGCAATGGCTCCCTCGGCAAGACTCAGGTCGGGATTGGGTACGACCAGGTCGGCATCCACCTCAAACACAGTTCCCAGGCCGGCGCAGTACTGGCAGGCGCCGTAGGGGCTGTTGAACGAGAAGTTCCTTGGTGCCAGTTCCTCAAAGGACTTTCCGTCACTGGGACGGCTCAGGTGCTGGCTGAACACAATCGTCCGTGGCTCCTCAGCCTCGGAATCCTCGCCTGACGGTGGGTCCTGCGGGCAAGGCACGATCTGGATCTCCGCCACGCCCTCGGCGAGGGTCAGTGCTGTCTCCATCGACTCGGTCAGACGGCGCTCGATGCCTTCTCGCAACACCAGTCGATCCACAACCACGGAGATGCTGTGCTGTTCGTATCTTGCAAGGTCAACCTCGTCTCCGAACTCGTGGAGTTCTCCGTCGACAATCGCCCGGCTGAACCCCTGGGCGGCGAGATCGGCAAGCAGGGTGTCGTAGGTTCCCTTGCGGCCCCTCACGACCGGTGCGAGAACCTGAAACCTGGTGCCCTCCTCCAACTCGAGCACCCGGTCAACTATCTGCTGGGGTGTCTGCCGGACCAGCCTCTCACCGGTCTCGGGGTCGTGGGGCACACCGATCCGCGCATACAGGAGTCGTAGGTAGTCGTAGATCTCGGTGATCGTCCCGACCGTCGACCTCGGGTTTCGTGAGGCGCTCTTCTGGTCAATGGAGATGGCCGGTGAAAGCCCTTCAATGAAGTCGACATCCGGCTTGTCCATCTGACCCAGGAACTGTCGTGCATACGACGAGAGGGACTCCACGTAGCGCCGCTGCCCCTCGGCGTAGATGGTGTCGAACGCCAGTGAGGACTTGCCGGAGCCCGAGATTCCGGTGAAGACGATCAGTTGATCGCGCGGCAGGTCCAGGTTGACGTTGCGCAGGTTGTGTTCCCGCGCTCCCTGCACCACAAGTCGATCAGACACGGCGGCGAGCCTATGCGGACAGGGGGCCAGGTCCTGCGGTCAATCCGGGGCGGAAGCTCAGGACGACTCGGACATATCGCGGACCTCGCGTTCCAGTTCCCTGATCTCGTCGCGGAGGCTGGCTGCGTATTCGAACCGGAGGTCACCAGAGGCATCTGCCATCTCGGCCTCGAGTGACCTGATCAGCCTGAACAGGTCCTCGCGCGGCATGTCGGACAGTTCGTGCACCTTGCGCCTGTCACGCCTCCCCCGCCCCTTGGGAGTGGGCGCCGATCCATCTGGGCGAATCAGCGAGAGGATGTCGCTGACGGCCTTTCTGACGGTCTGCGGGTCGATCCCGTGCTCCTCGTTGTAGGCCTGTTGAAGTTCCCGCCTTCGCATTGTCTCGGAGATGGCCCTCTGCATGGAGTTGGTCACCTGGTCGGCGTACATAACAACCTGTCCGTCGACGTTTCTCGCGGCACGGCCGATGGTCTGGACCAGCGAGGTCTCGCTCCTGAGGAACCCCTCCTTGTCGGCGTCCAGGATCGCTACGAGCGAAACCTCGGGAAGGTCCAGACCCTCACGGAGGAGGTTGATGCCAACGAGGACGTCGAACTCGCCGAGGCGAAGATCTCTCAAAATCTCAATCCGCTGCACCGTGTCGATGTCGGAGTGGAGATATCGGACACGTACACCGTTCTCAAGGAGGTAGTCGGTGAGGTCCTCGGCCATCTTCTTTGTGAGGGTCGTGACGAGGGCCCGTTGCTCGGCCCCCACCCGTTCGCCGATCATCTCGAGGAGATCATCGATCTGGCCCCTAGTGGGGCGCACCACCACCTCAGGGTCGATCAGGCCGGTGGGGCGCACGATCTGTTCCACAACGGTGCCCGAGTTCTCCCGTTCCCATGACCCCGGGGTTGCCGACAGGAGAACCACCTGACCCACCCGGTTGATGAACTCCTCGAACTGCAGGGGCCTGTTGTCTGCAGCCGAGGGCAGGCGGAACCCGTGCTCGATAAGGGTCTCCTTGCGGCTCCTGTCGCCCTGGTACTGACCGTGAAGCTGTGGCACGGCCACGTGTGACTCGTCGAGTACCACGATGAAGTCGTCGGGGAAGTAGTCGAGCAGGGTGTAAGGCTGCTCCCCGGGGGAACGACCGTCTATGTGTGCGCTGTAGTTCTCGATTCCGTTGCAGAAGCCCAACTCGCCCATCATCTCGAGGTCGTGTTCGGTTCGCATCCGCAGGCGTTGGGCCTCGAGCAACTTGTCTTGCTCGCGAAACACGATGAGTTGTTCGGCCAACTCGGATTCAATGCGTGTGATGGCGCGGCCGATGACCTCCCGGTCCGCCATGTAATGGGTCGCTGGAAAGACGACGAGGTCGTCGAGTTGTCGCAGATGGTCGCCGGTGAGGGGGTCCACTTCGGTGATCTGCTCCACCTCATCACCGAAGAGGGAAACGCGTATGACGGTCTCCTCGTATGCAGGGTGGATCTCTATGGTGTCCCCCTTCACCCGGAACTTCCCGCGGCCGAGCGTCATGTCATTTCGCTCGTACTGCATGCCGATGAGTTGGCGCAGTACCACCCTCTGCTCGACACTGCCTCCCTTCTCAAGCACCAGGAGCTTCCCCTCGTAGTGCTCCGGGGATCCGAGCCCGTAGATACACGAAACCGACGCGACGACGATCGTGTCCCGGCGGGTCAGGAGGGCTGCCGTGGCAGAGTGGCGAAGACGGTCTATCTCGTCGTTGACCGACGAGTCCTTCTCGATGAACGTGTCGCTTGAGGGGACGTAGGCCTCGGGCTGGTAGTAGTCGTAGTAGGAAACGAAGTATTCGACCCTGTTGTCCGGGAAGAACGACCGCAACTCGTTTGCCAGTTGGGCCGCAAGGGACTTGTTTGGAGCAATGACGAGTGTCGGACGCTGAAGGTTCTCGATCGTCCAGGCGATCGTGGCACTCTTGCCGCTGCCGGTGATTCCGAGCAGGGTGGTGAAGCGTTCACCACCACTGATCGCCTCGCTCAGTTCCTCGATGGCCGCCGGTTGATCGCCGGCTGGCGAGAATGGGGCTTCGACCCGGAACCGGTTGGCCACAGGCGCATGGTACCCAGCGGCATCCGGCCCGCCCGGACCGATCACTTCGCGGCCAGCGATCCGATCCAGTCCCAGCAGCGATCCACCTCGTCAAGCAGGTCGGCCCTGGTACCAGCGTTGTCGATCACGAAGTCGGCCCTGTCGAGGCGTTCCTCCCGAGTTGCCTGGTTGGCTATGCGGCGTCTGGCATCGGCCTCATCCAGGCCACGGTCAGCGACCAGTCTCGGGACAGCCTGCTCCGGGTCGAGGTCAACCACCACCACGCCGTCGAAGCCCTGGTGTCCCACCTCTACGAGAAGGGGGATGTCGAACACGAGGATGGCGTCTGTGCCCTCGTAGGTGGACCGACGCCTCTCCATCTCAATGGCGTGCGCCGGATGGACGATGGCGTTGAGAAGCTTCAGTTGGGCCGGATCGTCAAACACGATCGACGCCAACTCCCCACGATCGAGCGTTCCATCATCGGCGACGATCCGCTCACCCCACTGTGCCACCATTGCCTCAAAGACCGGAGTCCCCGGAACCTGCAGTTCCCTTACCAGCGAGTCGGAGTCGAGGAGTACTGCACCATGATCAACGAGCAGTTGCGCGACCGTGGACTTTCCTGAACCAATTCCACCGGTCAGGCCGATCTCGATCATCTCGGCAACCGGGTTGTGGGCCTCTCAGTGGAGGCCTCAGGCCCCGGGTTCCTCGGCAGCTTCTTCGGCTACCTCTTTGACGGCGTCGGCTACCTCCTTGGCGGCATCGGCTACCTCCTCGGCAACCTCAACCGTCTCAGCGGCCTCAATGACCTCGGCTACCTCATCGGCTTCCACAACGGTGGCATCGACCTCGGCATCGCCAGATTCGATATCGGCGGTGTCGGCATCGGCAGCCGACTCTGCCGGAGTGGCTTCGTCGGTTTCAGCGGTTGCGCCCGCATCTCCCTCGGCTCCGTAGAGTTCGGTCCAGGCCTCCTGGCCCTCTGAGTCATCCCCACCGATGTAGTTGCCCTCATCGTCGTAGGCGTGCTCGCCGAAGTGCTCCTGATACTCGGCAGCAACGACGCCACCCTCAGCCGCCTGCTTGATGGACAGGCTGATTCGCCTTCGCTGAAGGTCGAGATCGATGA
>FUWD013229471.1_pt1 | contig 13818 bp, 11 predicted proteins | sample 1063281 | NCBI WGS metagenome assembly FUWD01 (sample SAMEA79048168, study PRJEB19326) | metagenome | biome: marine
AAAATAAAGCCCACCCATTATAGGTGAGCTTATTAGCAAAGGGGGGGGGGGGTTAAAATTGTGCTACTCAAAAGAGGTCTCGCCCGCATTTGGATTGTACACATAGTTAAAGGTGAAATATCTTCCATTTGCAGGATTAGAGCTGTCTTGGTCTAAATAGTAGCTTAGGATTTCGACCTTGGCGTAGTTTCCATCACGAGTTTTAAAAACCAATATCTTTCCTGGAATTGGTGTAATAACCCTAACCTGTCGGTTGTAATTGTACCATCCATTATCGCTTCCCGTTGGGATTGCGAAACTACCATCAGCAGCATCTTGTAGAAATGTTAATCCTCCGGCAGTTGTAATACTTGCAAAAGTTCCTGTTGCAATAGTAGCACCAGCATCGCCGTTACGTAAAGGCTCGTCATCAGTACCTGTAACCGTTCCACCATTTACAGCGATTGTTGTTCCTCTAAAAGCAATATCCCAATCGGTATCGCTGGTGGTCTGCATTCCTGTTTCAAAGTCGAACTTTGCAAATTCCCCACCAATGGGCTGTCCTTGACCACCAGTTTGCGGTGCGTGAAGGTTACTTACCAATTCCGCTTGAACTGGGTCTGGTACTGGCGTATTATCATCGTCGCTACTGCACGAGGTAAATCCTATAAATAATACTGCTAATGTTAGTGTCTGTAATGTTTTCATTGTTTTCATTTTGATTGTATTTAAAAATTTAAAATTGGTGATTGAGTTTAATATATCCTTGAATTCCCGGTAACGTCGGGATGTTATTATCTGTATAGTCTGAAAGGTTATTTGCGCCAACTTGCAAAGTGAAATCTTCATAAAAAGTCTTGCTGGCGGCTATATTCGTTGTAACATACCCATATATAAAACTGGTGTCATACGTATCGATAAGCCCGTTCCCGTTAGTGTCGAATTGGGCGTATTTGCTTCGATATAAAAGACGTAGATTAATGTTCGTTTTTGCGGAAACGATATCATAAAACACCTTGAAGTTGGCATTGTGCCGTGAGCGGTTCACGAGTCCAAAATAATCGGACTGCGTGACCGCCACGGTCTGATTTGTAGCTGGGTCACGGGCAAATACTTGACTATCTTCTACATCTTGTTGTTTATTTTTATCGTAGGCATACAATAACTGATAGCCTGCACTTAAATTGATGGCATCATTAATTTTATAGCCTGTGTTTATCTCAAATCCTGTAGTAGAAATTTCATCAAAATTCACATAACTGAATACATTCTGACCGTTCGTTTTACGGGCAATAATGCGTGTGTCGATAAGGTTATTGATATCGTTTCTGAAGAAATTAAGCTCGCTGTTCCATTTACCTTCCTTAAAGGTCAATCCTAAATTATATCCTATGGAACTTTCGGCTTCCAAAGGGTTTTTCAAATCATCTTCTGAAACGACCACAGACAGAACTTGACCTTGTTCTTGAAGCTGTTGCAATTTATCCAAAGCCACATTATAGCCCAAGACTGTATAGCCTACTGCCGAATTTGTGAAGTCAAAGTACAACTGCCTAAAATCTGGCGCCTTAAAACCATAGCCTACCGAACCTCCTCAAGCAAACGCATCGGTCAATTTGTAGTGCATTGCCAACTTTGGACTAAATTGATTGCTATATTCCAAATGATTGTCAAAACGAGCACCAGCAATAACATTGAGTCGCTCAATGGGATTGAAGTCATATTGGGCATAGGCATACTGAGAATTGAAACTTACCTTTTCATCAAAAAACGTTCTATCCAGCTCATCATATTGAAAGCCTACACCAGCTGTAACCGTTCCCGCTTTCGCGAAAGCATAACTTCCACGAATTTCAGGTCGCAGCAATTTTTGGTCAAAATCACTATCGCTTAATACATCTTCAGAAATTGGGTCAGCTAACCGTTCGTTGGCTGTGTAATTTGTGTAATATAATTCGTAAGAAGTTGAGAATTTATCATTCCATTTTTGGTCAAGCCTTGCGTGAGCGTTCCATTCCTGTTCTTTAGTATCGCCTTCAAGCTGAACATCGTTTAACGTAAATCCTGCATCTTGTACTTGGTCATAAAATCGTGCAGATGTGAATAAAGATAGCTTGTCATTAAAATCATAATAGATACGCCCGTTGACTGTATAATTTTCGAACGGAATTACGGTTTGTCCTTCCACATCGGGATTTAGGTCATACCCCCCCGCTTGAAAAACGGTTGGCAAAAAAGCCATAACGCAACTTATTGAAACGTTGTTTAATATCAAGATTGATGTCCTGTTGAATAAAACTGCCTATTCGATAAGAAACGTTTCCATTTAGTTCTTCAGATTTTGGTTTTTCCGTAATAATATTAATAACACCACCCAAAGCTTTAGAACCATAAAGGCTACTCGAAGGCCCTTTTACCACTTCAATTTGTTTGATATTACCAACGGTTAATCTGCTTAAATCAAAATTTCCAGCACTTCGTCCCACGAGTGGTACACCGTCAATAAGTATCAGGATATAATCCGAAGCTATTCCCTGAATTTGTATGCCCTCAAAACCACTTTCATCTGCTACCGTTATAATTCCTGTTTGCTCATTTAGTATTTCATTCAAACGAATCGTACCTGATTGTAAAATTTTCTTTTTTGAGATTAAAGTAACAGGTAATGGCAGGGAAGATAGTTGTCTTTCTGTGCGTGTTGCAGTCAAGATAACTTCCTCTAATTCATTGACTTTCGTACTGTCTGCCACTTTTTGAGAAAGCCCTTTTGAGAAAGACAAAATAGCTAAAGTACTAATTATAAGTTGTTTATAGGTCATTTTATTTAGATCGAATCTTAATAGAGTGCAAATATATATATTATTCTTATTTAGAATGAATAAAAATAACTATTTTTGTCATTCAATTTAAAAATCAATAAAACCTATAAAATGAAAACATCTTTGTACACCTTGTTGGCACTACTATTTTCAATAAGTGCAATTTCTCAAACCTCAAAAAAACAAAAAGACCAAGAAGCCATCAAAAAAATGTGTGGTTGTTATGAGGTCACTTTTAACTTTGCAGAAACGTTTAATTACAGTAACGATTCTCTTTACAAGCCTTCAAAAACGAAAGTGGATAAAGGACTGGAATGGGCGCAATTAGTAACCGATGAAAGTGATAAAATCCAGATTCAACATTTATTACAAGTGGGTAATCCTGCTGAACCTGTTATTGTAAAGCATTGGCGACAAGATTGGTTGTTTGAAAACACCGATTTATACACCTATAATGTAGATAATGAATGGACTTTTGAAGAATTACCTGCTTCTGAAGTTAAAGGACAATGGACACAAAAAGTACATCAAGTAGATGATAGCCCACGTTATGAAGGTTCTGCATCTTGGGTTCACGTTGATGGGAAAAGCTATTGGGAAAACACTACGCCAGCACCTTTGGCAAGACGGGAATACACTACACGTAGCGATTATAATTTATTAATGCGTGGCAACCGTCAGGAAATTACAGATTACGGTTGGTTGCACGACCAGGATAATTCAAAAATTATTCGAGAGTCAGATAAGGAAGATGTACTATTGGCAAAAGAAAAGGGATATAATACCTATAAAAAAGTAGATGATAGTAAATGTTCTGTCGCCGCTCAATGGTGGAAAGACAATAACCAAAAATGGGCTTTGGTTCGTACTAAATGGGATGAAGTTTACGGACGTAACAAAGACCTTGTACTTGAAGAAAAAGTAGATAATAAGCCACTTTATAAGTTCTTATTTGAAGAAGAAGGTTATAATGCAGAAGCCGAAATAAATGGTGTTATTGAATCTTTTGTAAAGAAGTAAAATATGAATAGTGTAAAAAAAGTATCGCTGCTTGTTATGCTCTTTATGAGTTTAGTGGCAGTTGCACAGGAAAATATATTTCTTGACCGTTCCTTTTGGAAAGGCAATCCAAATTTGGAAACCGTAAAGCAAAAAATTACCGAAGGTAATGATGCAACCGTTTTAAATGAAAACGCCTTTGATGCCGTAATTTATGCGCTGCTCGAAAAAGCAGATGACGATGTAGTAAAATACTTGTTGTCGTTAGAAGGAAACCCTGTAGATAAGAAAACTCACGATAGTCGTATCTATTTACATTGGGCTACCTATGCTGGTCAAACAAAAATAGTCGAATATCTATTGGACAAAGGTTCGTCCGTAACCGAATTGGATAGTCACGGTTATACACCGCTCGCCTTCGCAGCCAATGCTGGTCAAAAAGACAGAGCCTTATATGAAGTTTTCGAAAGTCACAGTGTAAACCTTGCTGATGAGAAAAATGAAAATGGTGCAAACTTATTGCTACTTGTTGCGCCATCACTATCCAATGAAGAAGATTTGGCTTTCTTTATCAGCAAAGGTTTTGACCTTAATAGTGCCGACAATGATGGCAACGGTATTTTCAATTACGCCACCAAAAAAGGAAATATCGATTTTCTGAAACTACTCGTTAAAAAAGATGTGGATTACAAATCCTTAAACAAAGAAGGTGGTAACACCTTTTTATTCGCGGTACAAGGCGGACGTGGTTATAGCAATCCGTTAGCGGTTTATGAATATCTGAAAAATCTCGGTCTTGAACCTAATATTGTGACCAAAGACGGCTATACGCCTTTGCATCGTTTAGGGTTTAGCAACACAGACCCAACAATTTTTGAATTTTTTCTTACTGCTGGTGCAGACGTAAATCAAAAGGATGCCCAAGGCAATACGCCATTTTTAAATGCAGCTTCACGAAATGAACTGGTAATGATACAACTGCTTTCCAGCAATGTAGACGATTTCAATGCTACCAATACTGATGGGCAAACCGCTTTAATGCTTGCGGTAGAGCGCAACAGTACAGAAGTTGTTGAATATCTATTGAAAAAAGGTGGTAATGCTTTAGCGAAAGATACTAAAGGAAGCACAATCGCTTATTATCTAGTAGCATCTTACGATAGCAGAAAAGTTGATGAATTTGACAGCAAATTAAAGCTTATGCAAAAAAAAGGTGTCAAAATGAATACAACACAAGCCGAAGGAAACACACTTCTTCATCTTGCCGCTAAAGACAATAATTTAGAATTGTTAAAACGACTTTCAGAGTTTGATGTTGATGTCAACGCTAAAAATGAAGAAGGATTGACCGCATTACATCTTGCAGCTATGAAGGCTGAAAATGACGATATGATGAAATACTTAATTTCAAAAGGTGCCGATACTAAAATCAAAACAGATTTTGAAGAAACGGTCTATGATTTGGCAAGCGAAAACGAACTCTTACAAAAACAGAACACCTCATTGAATTTTTTAAAAAAATGAAAAATCTATTTAAAATAATTCCGGCAATCGCATTGGCAGGATTTTTACTCACAGCATTTACAACTATGAATTCTAAAGCTGTAAAGTGCCTTATTCAAATGACAAACTACACAGGCGAAGGTGCTTATGTAGTGGTTTCGTTATTGAATCCATCTGGCGAATACGAAGAAACCCTTTATGTGCAAGGAAAGGATAGTGAGTGGTATAGCGAAATCCCAGAGTGGTGGAAATTCTACGGAAAATACCGTCCTGATATCGATGCCATTTCTGGTGCTACGATTAGTGGTGGCGAAAGAACGGTAACTGTTTTGCAGATTCCCGAAGATAAAATTAATAAAGGCTATAGCCTGCGTTTCGAAACTTCAGTAGAAGACCAGAAATATTATGCAGACGATATTCAGTTTGAGCTAACTGCCGAAAATCTAAAAGCCAAAAAAGAAGGGAAGGGATTTATCCGATATGTAAGAATGCTACCGCAGTCACATAAAAGAAACAACGCTTTTCAACAGGAAATTATTCCAGATCTCGGAGAGTATAGAAAGACTAAGAAAAAACCCTAAACGCTGACGCTGTAATTGATTCCTTATTAATTTTCTTGTATTTATTTAATGTCTTCGGATCTCTGATCCCTGTGATCGACATTATTATATGGTCAGGCATTAATTTTTCTGCCGCTATAGTTATAAACGTCCTTCTTGCTGTGTGAGATCCTACCATTTGCCAACGCTGTTTTATTACAACTTCTTTTTTTGCTCCGTAATAGACTGTGTTTTTTATTTCTTCAGTAAAGCCGGCCATCTTACAAATCTTTTGAATTTTTGGATTAAAGTTCTGGCTTTTAATACTGTTTAAATTCCAATCATATTTGTCTAGTAATGTTTTAAGTTTTGGATGTAATGGAATAAAAGAATGGGTTTCCGTTTTTTCTGCTCTCTTAATTATCATGTCGCCCTGTACATCTGATTTTTCAAAGACTGAATAGTCTGAATATCTTTGCCCCGAATAACAACCAATCAAAAACAAATCCCTGTGTTTTTCTAGCCTTTTGTCAAGTTCAAGTCCCGCTAAGGTGTCAAGGTCCAACTCCGTCAAGGCGATGTCATCAGTCTCAAAAGGTGAAATTTTAATATCTTTAAAAGCCAAGGGAACGTTTACACCTTTTTTAATACACCAATTTAAAAAAATTTTGAAAAATCCGAAATTTCTGTAAAGTGTATTATCATTTAAATTGTATTTGCTTCTTAAAAAGACAATAAATTCGGTTAAAGTGTTATTATCTAAATTCGTTAATAATATTTCTTTACCCTTTTCGAATTTTTCGAATTTATCAAATATTCTTTTATAACGTTCTATCGATTTAAATTTTACCTCCCCAACATTTTTAAGCTCTTCAACGTAAAGTTTGAAGTAATAGTCAACAGATAGATCAATTAAGACCTCTTCTTCAACATGAAAATATTCGTTCAGTTGTTTTTTAAGGATTGAAGCAGTCAAAGATTTGCCGTAAAGATCCTTTATTTGTTGGACCTGGTATTCGTATTCTCTTAAAGCCAGAGTTAAATCCCTGTTTCTGTCACCTTCTTTTCCTCGCATCACTCGAGGGAAACATTTTTTTTTGTCCCAATTCTTTGGATTTATATTTCGCCCTGTATTATATTTAAATCTAGAGGTTTCGCCTGGGATATAAACCTCAAGTCTAATAACAGTATTTTTAATTTTATCATTTTTTAATCTAAATGCCATAGGGGGGGTCGTTGCGGGGGTCGAAAATATAGCATAAATATACATATATTCGAATACTTACAACATGTGTACGTTGAAAATAGTCATATAAACCAATACACGGACATAAAGAACGAAAGTCTCCTTCTTGGTCTTCTCGCATTATTTTTAGCGTTCCTGAGAGTACCAACGGCATGTTTTTGATGTATTGCCCGATATGCATTAATTGAGTCCCTGCAGCTACATTTTTTAATGCCCCAACAGCTTCAATTTCTCACATTAAAGCGGCTTCAAAAAAAGAGCTATACTTGTTATTGAGTTTTTCAGTCATGGGATCAATATACAACGACAGCAGCACATAAAAAACGGAAAACGTTGCTTATTAGGATTAAGATTACTTGGCTTGATTCTTCAATAAATAAAGGTATCTTTAAGGTGTTAATATTTTATGAAAAATACCAATTTCAAGCAAAGGATTGCCGAGCTACCCAGAGTAGTTAAAGAAACAGACCCTAGGCGGTTTTATCCTCTTCTTGTTGGCTTATTTCTCCTGCCTGGAGGATCGTTTCTTTGCTTGTTTGCACTCTATTTGAGGTTTGTAAAAAAGTAACAACCTTTACCTCAGCAATACATCATGATTTCCAGCAACTTCTATTCCTGCCAATGATCCAATGTCTTCTAGGATGATTTTTCCAGTCTTCCTGTCAGTCAATTGTACTTGAAGATGGGCATTCATACTTTCTTCAATCCGAGCATCCATAAAACCAGAAATTGGTGCAGCGAGCACAGTAGCTTTCTCTCGTGTTGCATTAATTGAGAATGCATATTTTTTATTTTCCATTTGCAGGCAAACCTGTTTTTCGGATATTGAACAGTGTTTTAATCGAGTTCCGTTGTAGGTTGTAAATTCAATTAATTCTCCATCAATCAAAACTCCAGCAATATGTCCGATAAAAGAATATCCCAGCCATGGGATTTTTGCAATTGAAGCTTTGACAGAAATTCCGGGTTTACTAAAATGATTGCTTTGCATCCAAACATATCCTTCTGGAAAAGAATGTCCCTAATCCTTTTCCATATAGCCTTTACCTTGATCAAAAGAAATGATTTTTCCGTTGTGCTCTAAAGAACCTTCTATGTTATGATCCATACTCAAAATCCCATGATAACATTCCATAAATGGCACAAAAGAGAAGGGGCCCATAATTCCAGGAGAACTCCAGCTGCTTGACCAAGGGTTTAGGTTTTTAAAACGTAAGGAGCCTTTTAAATTGGGCAAGTTGAGTTCAATACTATCAGATGTAAAACGATTACCTTGAATTTCTAGATCATGCTTTTTTGGATTTGGCTTAAAGTCTTGAGCATCAAATTTGTGATAAGAAGCTTTGAGGTTTCTGCCATCCAATACCTGAATAAAAGCTTGTTTTGTTCCATGCTCATCCATTCCAATTCCTGGGATAATAGCAAGAGCATGCTTTTGATCGGCGCTGATTATTTTATAATACCAGCCTTCAAAAAACTTTTGGACTTATTCCAACCATGATAGCATTCTGGATTCCAAAGTGCATGGATTCTATCCCGCAGCACCGGGTTACTTGATTTGGTTTTTATAAAGAAAATCAGTACCCAGGTACGTATCACCTTTATTGTAAAACCAAGCTCTGTTTTTGGGCATCTTGATTCCGTTAACTTTATATTCTTCTGTTAGTAGAATATATTCTCCATCATTTTTAGATTCATCGTGATAAAATTGATAAACTTCTAAAGCAAAAGTTGAAGGATCAAAGTAAAAATACCAAGTATCTTTTCCCACTTCCTTTTCGTATTTTACTTGAGCAACCCAATAGTCTTTTCCTTTAAATGAACGTTTCTCAACCATGGGGTTGATCAATGTCCCTGGGTCTTTTAACTTCATTGGAAGCCCATAAAGGTAGGTGTAATAATCGCGAGTTCGTTTTGCTTGATCACAACTCAAACGATATATTTTTTCTTCTTCAGCTGTAAATTCTTTCTTCTTATTCAAAAGGACTGTACAGGTTTCTTTGTTTACTTGTTGGATTATTGTATTGCCATCTTTTCCATACTCGTTCTTAAAATACTGTTTTGGTAAGTTCATAGAAATTGTGCTTACTCTTGGTTCTCTGCTTGGAGTTTCCATGGTGATGTTGAGGTCACCAGTAAATATAGCCCAATTGTTGTTTGGGTCATGATATTCAATACTTTTATTGATTAGCTCTTCGCCTGTGAGATTTTGACTGAAACAAACGATGTGAAAAAAAACGATTGGAGTTAAAAGAATTTTTTTAAACATTGGATAATGGAATTACGGGTGAAAGCTCAAAACATTCCAAATGAAAATATTGAGTAGATGCAAGTAGATGATCAAAAATATCAGCGACAATATGCTCGTAGTTTTCCCAAGCTTTGTCTTTACTGAAAACATAAACTTCTATTGGAACTCCTTGAGGAGTTGGTGCTAGTTGACGACACATCAACGTCATTTCTTTATTTACCATTGGATGTTGCTGCAGGTAGGCTTCGGTATAACTTCTAAACAAACCAATGTTGGTGAGGTTTCTGCCATTGATTAGAAGCGATTTATCGATTTTAGAAGCCGCATTATAAGACTTGATATCCGCATCTTTTTCATGAATAACGCCTTCCATCAAATTGATTTTTTTTAAGGGTTCGATTTCCTCTTCTTTCAGAAAACGAATACTACTTACTTTGATCAACAACGATCGCTTAATTCGCCTACCACTCGATTCACTCATGCCGCGCCAATTGATGAAGGAGTCAGAAATTAATTTATAGGTAGGAATAGAAGTAATGGTGTTGTCGAAATTCTGAATTTGAACAGTTGAAAGACTTATTTTCATTACGGTTCCGTCTGCATTGTTATTGGGCATGCTGATCCAATCGCCAATCCGTACAGTATCGTTGATGGTTATCTGAACACTGGCAACAAAACCCAATATGGTGTCTTTGAAAACGAAAAGTAGTACAGCTGATAATGCACCAAGAGTCGTTAAGAATGTTCCGACTTCTGTTCCGGTGATTATGGATAAAATGACGATGCCTCCGATAAACCAAAGAACAATCATAATTACCTGAATGTAACTGTCTATGGGCTTATCTTTTAATGATTTTAATGTTTTTAAATAATCACGAAGAGACTTCAATAAGGCACGCACTAGAGCTAAGGCTACAATAACAGTTAAGGCTTCAAAAATATTCTCAATCCAATCTTGTTTTTCAAAAAGTTCTGGAATTAGTTTGTGTAGAATCAAAATCGCAGGAAAATACGAGAGTAGCTTGGGGATTTTATGCTGAAGTAAAAGGTCATCAAGTGTACTTTTGGTTCTTTTTGAAATTCGAGTAAAAAAACCAATTACAATTTTCCTTGAAATCCAAAACAGAACTATTGTAAGGAGTATATAGGCCAAAAGAACAATGCCAAGGGTACTTATTTCTGCAGCGTTAGTACTAAAACCATTTTCAATTAGTTTTTCGAAGATGGTGGTTCTTATTTGAGAGCTTTGCATGGTTTAGGATTTTTATGCAAAATACCATTTTTTTTTTCAACCAAACTTCTGCAGTTTCATCATCTAATGGTAAAATAGGAATCGCTATTTTTTAGATTAATGTAATGAATAGAACTTATTAAAGTCCCTCGATTATCTAAGAACGCACAACGGCCCATAATCCTTGTTTGAAAGAATTTAAAAAGTTTGTTTACCTTAGACAAAAATCAATTCATTATGCGACTTTCTAACTCAATTGGAACATTTTTCACAGCCTTTATTCTTATTAGCTGTGCTCAAGAAAAAAAGAACAAACCTATGTCTACAGTTGAACAAATCCATCAGTCAGTAATCACCATCGATACCCATGATGATATCAATGTTGGAAACTTCACAGATTCCTTAAATTACAGTAGCGAAACTCAATCGCAAGTTCATATTCCAGGAATGGAAGCAGGAGGACTTGATGTTGCGTGGCTTATTGTTTATACTGGTCAAGATAGTTTGAATGCAACTGGCTTTGCCAATGCTGCTGCCAATGCAGATGAAAAGTTCAATGCAATTCACCGTTTAGTTGATACGTATGCATCGGATCGTATCGAATTGGCTTTAACTGCAGCAGATGTTCGACGCATTTGGAAAAGCGGAAAGAAGATTGCCATGATTGGCATCGAGAACGGATATCCATTAGGAGATGATATTAATAATGTAGAAGTTTTTTATAACCGAGGCGCTCGCTATATGTCTTTGGCTCACAATGGACACAGTCAATTATCCGATTCTAATACAGGTGAAAAGGATGGTGTTTACCTTCACAATGGACTAAGTGCATTAGGAAAACAGGTTATCGAAAAGATGAATTACTACGGAATCATGGTTGATATTTCTCATCCATCAAAAGAAGCAATCCGACAAATGGCAGAACTTTCTAAAACACCAATTATAGCTTCGCATTCTTCAGCACGTGCCTTATGTAATCATTCTAGAAATTTAGATGACGAACAATTACAATGGGTTAAAGAAAGTGGTGGTGTTGTACAAACAGTTGCCTTTAGTTCGTATTTGCATACCGAAAAACACAACAACTACAATAAAGCCAAAGACTCAATTCTAAAAAGTGTTGGTGCGAAACACAATATTGCAGTGCTTGACAAGTATGAAATGAGAGCCCTAGCATTTGATGCTTTACAGGAATACATCAAGGAACGCGAAAAACTTGAAGCATTAGCTGCAGGAGAACTTGAAGCTTGAAAAAAGAAGTTCCACCAGTTTCTGTCAGTGATTTTGTAGACCATATTGATTACATTAAAAACAAAATTGGAATCGACCATGTTGGTATCAGTTCTGATTTTGATGGTGGTGGAGGTATCGAAGGGTGGAGCGATGCATCTGAATCTCTGAATGTAACTAAAGAGCTTGTTAAACGTGGATATTCTCAAGAAGAAATCGAAAAAATATGGGGTGGTAACCTCTTACGTGTCATGGAACGAGTTGAGGTTGTTGCAGCTGAATTACAGGCGAAATAGGTGAAAAAATCTTCTAGTAGAAAGTAAAGATTCACTAATTCAAATTCCAACGGACTCCCATAAAAAATCGAATCCCTTGATTTGATGAGTACACATACGTTGGGTCAAAGGTCAAAGCATAAGGGTTTCCTGCACTAGGTTGTGCATTCCCAGAGGCATCAAACTGTACTTCGCGGTCAAAAGGATCAAAAGCACGTGCAATACTATTTTTAGCTGGAGTAAAGTTTAATAGGTTTTTAACACCTCCATAGAATTCATAACTATTATTCCAACCCTTTGTGAGCTGTAGATTAATAATACTAAAGGTTGGAGAGAAGGGATCTCTTGGATCTAACTCGCCTAATAAAGGCAACTTCAAAGGCCCTGTTATGCTTCCTGTCAAATCAATTGTAAGGTTGGACTCCCTGAATTTTTGTTTTATTGACCAAACCCCTTGAAAGCGCTCGGTCAAATACGGTCTTGTTTTACTTCCTGTAGATTCTATATAAGAATCAATATAGGTTGCTCCTAAGTTAATTCTTAATCCTCCTCGAAAAAGAGAATTAAAATTCATGGATATTCCTTGAGTTACTGATTTTCCACTGAGGTTATCGTAAATAATCAGATTAGGATCTGTATCGTAATCGGGAACTATTTTATTGGAAAAATCAGTTCTAAAAACACTTGCATCAAAATCAAGGATATGACCTTGCTTAAGATACATTTTGTAGACATAATTGAGGTTTATGTTCCATGATCTTTCTGGATCTAAATCGTTCAAGAAAAGAACCTCTCGGGCTCCAGTTAATGCCGCGTGATCTTCTGTAAAGACCTGAGCAATTCGGTATCCCGAACCGATACTTAAACGTAAAATTGAAGAACTATCCTCATTACTCAGTTTGTAGTTTAGTCGTGGTGTTAGGATACTCCCATGAATAGAATTATAGTCATAGCGCAAACCCAGTAAAAGGGTATTTTTTTCATTAAACTCAATTTCATCTTGAATAAAAATTCCTGGTAAGTGGGTTATTTCTGCCTTATTAATTCCCAGAATATTGTTGAAAGTTGCAGTAGTGTCGTCGTCATAAAAAGTATAGCGATATGCCAGTCCAACTAAAAAATCATTTTTCTTAATACTTTTATTCCAAATGAATTGACCAAATCCCACGGCTTGATCTGCCTTGAACATTGTCGTTCCATAAACAGAATTTTGATTGTGATCGTTGAAGCTGAATTGAAAGGAGAACTCTTTGTTGAATTCATAAGTTCCAAAGACTTCTATTCGGCTGGTATAAATACTCTCTCCATAAACTTCATCTCCACCTCTATAACTTTTATTCCAGTTGATATCTCCTCCCCATCGGTCTTCATAGACATATCGGGTCGCTACAGATAACCGTTTCCCAATACTAAGTTTATTAAAAATCGAAATTCGATCTTGAAGTGTAAGGTCAGTAAATCCATCGTCGTTTTTATCTATTGGATTAGAGTAATTGAAATAATTAACACCTAAAATCCCATTCGTTTCTTTTGAAGGAGCATATTGGTATCCCAGATCAAAATTCATTTCTCCCCATCCAGAACCAAAAGAATCGAAAGAAATTTTTGAAGCATTTTCAGGGATTTTAGTGATTAAATTAATAACACCACCAATGGCTTCAGATCCATATAAAGTGGAAGCAGGACCCTTAACAATTTCTACTCTTTCAATTAAAGATTGTGGAATTCCTGAGAGTCCATATACTG
>FUWD013021246.1_pt1 | contig 13815 bp, 9 predicted proteins | sample 1063281 | NCBI WGS metagenome assembly FUWD01 (sample SAMEA79048168, study PRJEB19326) | metagenome | biome: marine
CGTTTGCGAAGATCTTGGTGTTTTTTTAGGATGAGTTTTTTAGAAAATTCACCTTGTACAAATAAAGCACAGTCTAGTTTTTCTCGACTAAATCAGCTACCAGTTGCATTTGTTTGTTAGAAGCAAATAATACCAATGAACTTTCATCAGTATTGATGCGTTTTAGCAGTTGTGAGGCAACTTCTTGAGTGTGTTCATACACTTGAGTTGGGTTGCTTTTAAATTTAGCAACGATAAAATCTACTCCATCCAGATTAAAAGGAGAAGGAAGGCGTAAGTACTGATTTTTGTCCTTTACCAATCCTAGTTGCTGGTTTAATCGTGCAAAACTTCCTAGTGATGATAAGGTGGCTGACGTCAGTACTGCACCAGCAATTTTTGACCAAATAAGTTGATCTAAGTTATTAGAGATATCGATTTGTGCACTGCTAAGGATATAGTTGTTTTTTTTGTTGGCCAAAATAGTTTTTTCAACCCAACGAGAATGAGGCGCCTGCCCAGCTTCATCAACTTGCAGAAAAGAAGAGAGTAATAATAAAATAGAAGACAAGTGCTGTTCGCATTCACCCAAAGCATTGTTAAGTGGGTCAGCAACAGTCTTGTCGATCATTTTAATTTTAAGATAATCTGACCAAGATTCTTTTAGGGTGTTGAATTGCGTATGAACACTATTAATGGTTGTGCGTAAATTTTGACAAATGACTTGTATTGACTCATCGACAATACCTTGATCAAACAAATAGGTGTCTTCATCAAAGTCAAGATTTTTTAACAACTGAATAAGATCGTCTAGGTAATCATCAATTGATTTGATTGGGATATCAAGAGCATCTTGCTGTGTTAATTTACACACTTGATCACCCGCGCCTTGGGTTTGCCTGATGCTGGTTTTAATAAATTCAGTACCCGCACTGAGTGAAAAATGCGATAGCGCTTTTTGGTTAAGGTGGTGCGCCTCATCAAAGATATAGATAGACTCATCAACATCGGGCAATACTGTATTGCCCGTACTAAGGTCGGCCAAAATCAGATCATGATTGGCTACAATCACATCGGCCTTAGTGATTCTTTTACGCGCTTTGAAAAAAGCACAGTCGTTGTAAAACTCACAATTTTTAGCCGTACAAGTAAAACGATTACAAGCGATTTTTTGCCACAAAGATCCATCCGGCGTTTGGTCTAAGTCGTCTATTTCACCATTCCAATTTTTGCCAGAATAATCCTTAAGCATTTCACCGAGTTGATCGAGCTGGTATTTACCAGGCGGGGCGTCCCACAACGCAGCGTTGTCAAATAGCTCACTTTCACTAGATTTATCCTCAACTAGATTAATTAAATTACGCACACAGACATAACGAGATCGCCCTTTGACTAATGCGTATTCAAAATCAACCGAGCAGTATTTTTGCACTTCAGGAATGTCTTTAAAGAGTAGTTGTTCTTGTAGAGCGACATTCGCACTAGAAACAATTAGTTTCTTTTTTTGTGCTTTAGCAATTGGGATGGCACTGAGTAAATAAGCCATGGTTTTTCCAGTACCCGTTGGTGCCTCAACACACAGAATGGGGTTGCCGTTAGGATATTCACCCGATAAGGTTTTAGAGATTTCAGCAATCATTTTGTTTTGCGCTTGTCTGATTTTGAAATCAGGCATGCCTTTTTTAGCGGCTTCGAGCGACTGACGAATTTGAGTCTTCAACTCAGTGGTTAGCATCAGGGGTACCTTTAAGATTTACGCTGCAAAGATAAGTCGCACAATAAGATAAGCGCTTCTTTGTAATCCGAATCTTGGAGGTTGGATAAGGATTGTTTGGCCAAATTGGCTGATTCTTGTGCTTTTGATCGTGTGTAATCAAAGGCTTTGACTGTTTGAAGAATATGAACAACGTGCTCAATATCGGAGTTGTCTGCATTTTCAATGGCGTTAACCAGTAGTTCGCGATCTTTGCCTGAGGTGTTTTCAAGGGCGTAAATTATGGGTAGCGTGGTTTTTCCCTCAGACAGGTCATCACCCACTTCTTTACCCATGGTCTCACTATCAGATTCGTAATCAAGCACATCATCAATAATTTGAAAAGCATTACCCAAATGCAAACCGTAGTCACGCAGTGCTAGCTCTTGTTGTTCGTCAGCGTTGGATAAAATAGCACCGATTTGTGTTGCTGCTTGAAATAACACAGCCGTTTTTCGCTCAATGACGCGATAGTACTCTTTCTCAGTGAGTGCAGAATTTTGGCAATTAAGCAGTTGCATTACTTCGCCTTGGGCAATCTCATTAGTGGCTTTAGAAAGGATAGTCATAATACGCATTGAGCCAGGTTTAACCATCATCTCAAAGGCACGGGAGTAAAGAAAATCACCCACCAAAACACTGGCTGCATTACCCCAAACCTCGTTGGCAGTTTCCTTGCCACGACGCGTGTTAGATTCATCGACAATATCGTCGTGTAGTAGTGTTGCTGTATGAATCAATTCAATCACCACAGCCATTAAATGATGATGTTCACCCTGATAATTGGTTGCGCGTGCACATAGTAGTAAAAGCAATGGGCGTAATCGTTTGCCACCGGCGTTAATAATATAACCACTCATTTGGTTAATTAACGCCACATCAGAGCTAAGATGATCAATCAGTACTTGATCTGTCTTAGCGATGTCGCTTTGAACTAGTTTTTGAATATCTTCAAAATTTTGCATGGAAACTATTTTAAACCATTGGCCAGTAAATATACTTCTTTAGAGCGCGCCCTTGATGCTTTGGGTTTACGAATGGTGACCTTAACAAACGCCTCTCGACAAGCCTTAACAAACCCATCAAACCCATCACCTTGAAATACTTTAATAAAAAAAGCACCTTTGGGTGTGAGTGTTTTAATAGCCATGTCGAGTGCCAACTCACACAAATACATCGATTTTGGAATATCAACTGAGAGTTGCCCGCTCATGTTGGGTGCCATATCTGAGAGCACCACATCCATTTTATGGCCACCCGTTAATGTCAATAGTTCTTCATAAACTGAGTCTTCAGTAAAGTCACCACAGAGAAAATCCACCCCAGGGATAGGTTCAATATCAAGGATATCACTGGCAATAACTTGGCCTGATTTTCCCACCAGTTTAATTGCTACTTGACTCCAACCGCCAGGCGCAGCACCTAAATCAAGCACGCGCGAACCTGGCTTAATAAATTTATCTTTGTTTACAACCTCTGTCAGTTTGTAAACAGCACGTGAACGATAACCTTCTTTTTGTGCTTTTTTTACATATTCATCACTCAGATGTTCACTCATCCAACGACCAGAACTGCTTTTTTTACCCATAAATAGTTATATCAATAATTTCTAATATTGATAGTCATTTTACGGGATAATAGTGCCTTTTTCGCATTCACTTAATTCGTATGAATACCAAACTTAGAAATATCGCTATTATTGCGCACGTTGACCACGGTAAAACCACATTGGTTGATAAGTTATTGGAACAGTCTCAAACTTTTGATGAACGTTTTGAATCGACTGATCGTATGATGGATTCGAATGATTTGGAAAAAGAACGCGGCATTACCATTTCATCGAAGAATACAGCTATCAAGTGGAATGACTACCATATTAATATTGTAGATACCCCAGGACACGCCGATTTTGGTGGTGAAGTAGAGCGTGTTTTATCGATGGTAGACTCAGTGCTTTTACTGGTGGATGCACAAGAAGGACCAATGCCACAAACGCGTTTTGTGACTAAAAAAGCTTTTGATCAAGGTCTCAACCCGATTGTAGTGATAAACAAAATCGATAAAGATGCAGCTCGCCCTGATTGGGTGATTGACCAAGTTTTTGATTTATTTGATCAACTCGGTGCGACGGATGAGCAATTAGATTTCCCTGTTATTTACGCCTCTAGTATTAATGGCTATGCATCCTTAGAAGACAGTGCACGTGAAGGTGATATGACACCGATGTTTGAGACTATTATTAAACACGTTAAAGCGCCCGAGGTTGATATTGAAGCGCCACTACAGATGCAGATTACGGCACTGGATTATTCATCATTTGTGGGTGCAATTGGTATTGGCCGTATTACTCGCGGTACGATTAAAAAGAATCAACAAGTGGTTATTGTCGGTGCAGATGGTACTGAGCGTAAAGCTAAAATTGCCAATTTACAAGGTTTTTTAGGGCTTGATAAAATCGATACTAACGCCTCTGAAGCGGGTAATATTGTTTGTATTACCGGTATCGAAGGTATCTCTATTTCAGACACTGTTTGTGATCCTGAAACGATTGAAGCGTTGCCACCACTCAGTGTTGATGAGCCAACCGTATCAATGGCATTCCGTGTTAATGATTCTCCATTCGCAGGGCAAGATGGAAAATATATTACTACAAGAAATATTCGTGATCGCCTAGATAAAGAACTAATCTATAACGTTGCATTGCGTGTTGCTAATACAGAAGACCCTTCAGAATTTATTGTTTCTGGTCGTGGCGAATTGCATTTATCTATTCTGATTGAAACCATGCGTCGTGAAGGTTTTGAGTTAGCAGTGGGCCGACCACAAGTGATTTTAAAAGAAATTGATGGTGTGACTTGTGAACCGTTTGAAGACCTAAGTGTGGACGTTGAAACTCAACATCAAGGCACAGTAATGGAAAAACTTGGCGAACGTAAGGCCGAGCTTACTAACATGGTGCCTGATGGTAACGGACGCGTAAAACTAGACTTTAATATTCCAGCACGTGGTTTAATCGGTTTTAGAACTGAATTCTTAACAGCAACTACGGGTACTGGTTTGATGAATTCAACTTTTGATGCTTATAAGCCGCAAAAGCCAGGTCAGATTGGCCAGCGCTCTAACGGTTCATTAATCTCTATGAATCAAGGTAAGGCGGTTGCCTATGGAATTTTCAATCTGCAAAAGAGTGGTAAATTCTTTGTAGAGCACAATACTGATATTTATGAAGGCATGGTAGTAGGTATTCATGCACGTGATAAAGATTTGGTGGTTAACGTGATGAAAGGCAAGCAACTTACCAATGTACGTTCTTCAGGTACCGATGAGGCTGTGTCATTGACACCAGCAATTAAGCTCGACCTTGAGCAAGCGTTAGAATTCATTGATGATGATGAGTTGGTAGAAGTAACACCAAACTCTACTCGTATTCGTAAACGCATATTGGGTGAGACTGAGCGCAAAAGAACCCGTAATAAAAAGGCCGACTAGAAAACAAAACACAGGGTTACTGTTGGTATACTAATCCATTATGGACAGTATCCTTAATTTCTTTGTTAGGCAAAAAAAACTAGCCTTAGTTTTTACCGTGAGTGTTATCGCGATTGGTCTATTGGCGCTTAGCAGTATTCAACGAGACCAATTCCCAGCAGTTGACTTTGAAGTCATGTCTATTTCAACCGCTTACCCTGGCGCATCACCCGAAGATGTTGAGCAAAATGTTACCAACCTCATTGAAGATGAACTCAGCAATATCTCAGGTATTGAGAAGTTTGTTTCAGTTTCTAGAGAAGGGCGTTCCAGCATTACAGTGACCTTGTCTCAAGATGTGGGCGATATTGATACACTCAAACAAGACATCAGAAATGCGGTTAATCGCATTAAATCTTTGCCAGCTGAAGTGGCTAACTTACCCAATGTACGCGACCAGAAAACTTCTAGAAAAAGTATTATTAAAATTAGCATTGGCGCTCCAGATTTATCTTATGCTGAGCTAAGACAAATTACTGATAATATTGCTGATTCTCTTGAGTTAGTTGACGGTGTTTCCGAAGTGGTTAAGGATGGTTATTTAGATCGGGAAATACAAATTAGAATCAATCCAAACAAACTTTATCAGCATAAACTTTCCCTACCGCAAATTATAGATTCTATTGCTAAACGCAATGCACGTTATACCGTTGGGCAAAATCACAGCGAAAGGGATGAAAAAATCATTGTGGTGTTGGCTAAGTTTGATCAAGCTGAATCAGTGGGTGATGTGATTATTAAGTCAACTTTCCAGGGGCCTATTGTTCGTCTAAAAGACATTGCTCAGATTGAAAGTGGCAATGTTGAGGAGAAATCTATCATTCGCGTGAATGGCAAAAAAGGCTTTATTTTACGGGTACGAAAACAAGCCCAAGCTGATGTCATCACCACAGTTGACTTGGTTAAAGAAAAATTACCGATCTTAATGGTAAGTATGACAATCAACTCCAAATTTTTTATTCCTCAGATATGTCTAAATATGTGCGTAATCGCTTAAAAATTGTGACCAATAATGGCATGATGGGCTTGCTATTGGTGCTAATTGTATTAGGTGCTTTCCTCTCATTTAAAACTGCTTTTTGGGTGGCGGTCAGTTTGCCGGTAAGCCTACTGGGTACAGTGGCACTATTGGGCGCAAGTGGTGAGACTATTAACCTGGTTTCATTAGCGGCAATGATTCTAGTGTTGGGTATTGTGGTGGATGACTCTATTATTGTGGCAGAGAGTATTCATCATCACAAACAACGTGGAGAAGATCGATTCGAGTCAGCAACACGGGGCTTTAAACATGTGATTATGCCGGTGATTACTACTATTTTAACCACCATTTTAGCCTTTTCATCGATGTTTTTGATGGGTGGCACCATGGGTAAATTTATTTATGTGATTCCAATTGTGGTGATTTTTGCATTGTTATTGTCATTTTTAGAAGTGTCTATCGCCTTGCCAGCGCATTTAGCCAGCTCGCATGAAAAGATTAAAGCCAATCATTGGTTTGATGCAGTTGAAACATGGTTTGAAGGTTTTTTGAGTGCAGTACTTAAGTGGCGTTATATGGTGGTGATAGTGTTCGCATTGATGTTGGCGGCTTCATTGTATTTTGCTAAGACCAATATGAAGTTTGTTTTATTTCCTGCGATTGGTGTCGATACCATTAGTGCTAGATTACAAATGCCTGCAGGTAGCTCGCTCGGTTACACTGAATCGGTTAGTGAGCAAATAGAAGCCTTGATTAGTGAGGTTGTAGGTGAAGACTTAGAATCAATTACCTCTGATGTGGGTAAATATTTTACCCACGTAGCCAGGTTCACTATTGAACTATCCCCGTCGAGCGAGAGAGCGCAAACCTCTAAAGCGTTACTCAAGCAACTCAAGGCAAGAGTGGGTGAAATTACCGCAGCTGAAAAACTCAAATTTTCCATTAGACGTCCTGGTCCACCACAAGGCGAGGATGTGGAGATTAATTTAGTGGGTAGTGATCATATTCAGCGTCAAGTTGCCGCCGACCAATTAGAGGAGATTTTGTCATCAATCGATGGATTGGATAATGTTAATCGCGATGATGAGCCAGGGAAAGCACGTATTGAAGTGGTGCTTGATTTTGAAAAAATGGCCCGATTGGAAATCGACTTTTCTGTGGTTAGTCAGTATCTAAAAACAGCCTTTACGGGTATTGATGTTACCGATATGCGCGACGGTCAAAATGATGTGAATTTTAGAATTTATTTTGGCGATGGTTTGCATTCACAATCTTTTATTCAATCTTTAAAAGTGAATAATCGTAAAGGTCATTTAGTACCGATTTCACAATTCTCCAGCATTCGACAAATTGAAGGCGAACCAGATTTTAATCACTTTAACGGACAACGATCTACTTTGGTTAGTGGTAGTGTTGATGATGAAATTACCACTGTAAGTAGGGTGATGGATGAAGCTTTAGAGCGTTTAGATTTGACCAGTAATTTCCCAAATATTCGCGTGATTAAAGAAGGCGGTGCTAAAGAAACCATGCAATCGATGGACAGCTTTAAGCGAGCGTTCGTGATGGCAATTTTTGGTATTTTTCTGTTGTTGGTGTTATTGTTTAACTCTTATACTCAGCCATTATTAGTGCTGAGCGCCATTCCTTTTTCGGTTATTGGTGTGATTTGGGCATTTTTCTTGCATGGTGAAACCTTAAGCTTTTTTGCAATTTTAGGTACGTTGGCATTAGTAGGGGTGATTGTGAATGACTCTTTAGTATTGGTTTCACATCTGAATTATTTAAAAGCAAAGGTTGTTGATACCACGGCTTCGGCACATGGGTTTGTTGTCAAAGGGGCGAAAGACCGCCTACGCGCTGTCGTACTAACAACACTCACGACTTTGGCAGGGGTGATACCACTGGCTTATGGTATTGGCGGAACTGACTATATCTTACAACCGATGGCACTCTCGTTGGGTTATGGCCTATTGTTTGGCACAGTAATGACGTTGGTATTACTACCTTGTTTATATTTGATTAACCATGATTTTGTTGGGTGGGTAAAACGTTTAAGCAAGACTACTTAAGGCTTTAAAGTCATTGTGGTGGGCGGTAGACACACCTTGTCACTGCAAGCTTGCAAAGTCAACAAGAGTGTTGGTGTTATATAGGTTTTTGAGTGTTGTTTTAGTTTGAGTCCAATTTTTGCTTGATCTTTATAAATTGAAATTTGGTCTTTTGAAAAACCCAATTTAGCTAGCTCACCTTGTGGATAGGTTGAGTTCTCAATAGTCCAATTTTGAGTATCTAGATTGGTTATTTCAGTAGCAATTAATGAGTCTTGTAACGGCTGGTTAGAGTTGATATGCCAAAGTGGATTAAGACTCAGGTTGACGAGTAATTCATCATTATCGAGTGTTTGTGTGTGCACACGAATACGACCTTGATAAGCATATTGAACATTAGCTGCCTCAGTAAAAATAGCATTATTAAAACCTAAAATAAACGAGCTATAAGAATAAGGATCTTGGTTAATATCAGCTGAAAAAGCACTCAATAATTGTTCAGCTTGTTGAATGAATGATGGCTCGGTTGTTCTGTTATTTAGTTTAACCAATACTTGGTATGCTATGCCGTTAGCAGATGGAATAGCGCCATCATAAGATTCTTTGTAGCGAGTATTTAAGTATTTGTTATCGTTGGTCATGTTGTAACCAAACTGCTCTTTATCCCAAAATTTCTCGTTCATGGTATCAACCAATTGGATCGCTCTGTTTAACCAAATTTTTTCATTTGTTTGATCGAATACGGACAGATAAGCATTAGCCAAATAAGCGTAGTCTTCGAATAGCGCGTTTGTCTCAATCTTATTGTTAATCGATACTCGATAAAGTTGAGCGTTTTTATTGAATGATTCTAAGCGGTCTGCTAAGGTTAAACCCGCAGTTGTGTATTTTTCTTCATTAAAAACCTTTCCTGCTTCAATTAAGCTAGGAACCATCAGTGCATTCCAAGAAAGTAACACTTTATTGTCGGTGAGTGGCGGTTCTCTTTTGATTCTGACGTTATATAATTTAGCAAGCAACCCATCAATTTTCTTATAGTCATCTACATTAGCGTCATTAATATCCTTAAAACGAATAACATGATCACCTTCAAAATCAGTGTGTGATGATAAGTCAAACCACCGATTAAAGCGCTTAAATTCATCATTATTCAGAACAGTCTTTATCTCGTCTATTGACCAAACAAAGAAAGTACCTTCTTCACCCTCAGAGTCTGCATCAGTAGCTGAGAAAAAACCACCATTTTTATCTTGCATTTCTTTTAAGGCATAATCCAATGTTTGTTGTGCAATACGTCTATAAAGTGGCTTACGTGTGAGTTGGTAAGCACGGGTATAGACTAATGATAGTTGTGCTTGGTTATAAAGCATTTTTTCAAAATGTGGTATTAGCCAAGTGTTGTCTGTAGAGTAACGATGAAAACCACCGCCTACTGCATCGTAGAAACCACCACTAGCCATAATGTCAAGTGTGGTAGTGATGGCGTTGAGTTGTTCATCATTTGGGTTGCGTTTTTGCTCGTCTATCAGTAACAACAACATAGACTCATGTGGGAATTTTGGCGCTTCTCCAAAACCACCTTCCATTTCATCGAAGTTGCTTAGTAAGGCTTGAATCGCTTTAGGGATAATAGATTTATCAATATCACCCTGCGTTTTAGTCTCGACTTTATTTAAGATATTATCAATCTGATTGGCTTGATTGATAACGCTATCTTTTTCATTTTTCCAAAGCGTTTGTATTTGTGAAAGTATGTCTAATAATTGAGGTTTAGGAAAATAAGTACCTGCAAAAAATGCCTTACCATCTGGCAATATCACCGCATTAAGTGGCCAACCACCTGAGCCGTTAATCAATTGAGACACGTTCATATAAGTTGCATCCACATCAGGGCGTATTTCACGATCCACCTTAATGGAAATAAAATGTTTATTGAGGAATTTTGCTACTTCGACGTCATCAAAGCTCTCTTCTTCCATGACGTGACACCAATGGCAAGTGGCATAACCAATGGAAATAAAAATTGGCTTATTTTCTGCCTTAGCTTTATCAAAGGCCTCATCTGAAAACCCATACCAATTGACTGGGTTATGCGCATGCTGTAATAAGTAAGGTGAAGATTCTAAGATTAAATGATTGACGAATTTAGCCCGACCTTGTTTGTCAAGATGCTGGGTTCTGGGCGTGTAGTCTTTACCTTTATCGAGGTAGGCCTGTTCTAATTCCATTGCAGGATGTGCCCATGCCAAGATGGGTAGAAAAATCAAAGCCATGAATATTCTAAACATAGCTTGATTATAGCAAGCTTAAATTTTGTGAGGGCTTACTTGTTTTGTAAGGCTAGACGAATTAATTCTTCGGTTGTTAGTGTGTCATCATTAATAGCATTTAGCATTCTATCAGCTTCTTTCACTTTAAAGCCTAGCGCTTGTAACGCTTGAGCCGCTTTTTGAGTATTTGGATTAGTATTGCTTGCTGTAATTTTTTGATATTTTGTATTGCTGAGTTCTATTTTTTCTAATCGATCTTTAAGCTCGACAATGAGTTTTTGGGCTGTTTTTTTACCAATGCCTGGGGTCTTTGCTAGTAGTACATCATCTTCCATGGCAACTGCATTCATCAACGAGGCGATGTTTAAATGTGAAAGAATGGCAAGCGCTACTTTAGGGCCAATACCATTAACGCGGATTAATTCTCTAAATAAGGTTTTTTCGTCTTTAGAAATAAAGCCATATAAAGTGTGCGCATCTTCTTTAACTTGAAGATGCGTATGTAACATCAAGTTTGTGTCAGCACCCATTTCGTAGAAAGTCGACATCGGACACAAGATTTCATAGCCAATACCACCCACTTCTAACAAGATTTCAGGTGGGTTTTTTTCTAGAATTTTTCCGCTGAGTCGTCCAATCATATTTTTTATCTTTTTTTAGACCCACACCCGATGCGGGTCTAAAATTAGTTTAGCCAAGAATATTTTTTAAAGTAAGTGGTTTCGAATGATTTTATCTCATCTTCATATTGCAGTGTGAGGCTAATATCGTCCAAACCATTAAGCAGACGTCTTTTGCGCTCAGCATCTACTTCAAAAGTATATTTTTTACCATTGGCATTGATGCTTTGTGATTCAAGGTCAATGGTGATTTCACCCTTAAAACCAAATAATTCATCCATAACATTATTGTCTTGCACGATCGGCAAAAGGCCATTTTTAAAACAGTTGTTATAAAAAATATCGGCAAAACTTGGTGCAATAATCGCTTTAAAGCCATAATCTTCTAACGCCCAAGGTGCGTGCTCACGAGAGGATCCACAACCAAAGTTCTCACGCGTAAGTAGTATTTTTGCGCCTTGGTATTCTGGTTGATTAAGCACAAAATCTTTATTCAGTGGGCGCTTGGTGTTGTCCATACCGACTTCGCCATGGTCAAGATAACGCCATTCATCAAATAAGTTAGGGCCAAAGCCAGAGCGTTTAATCGATTTTAAAAACTGTTTAGGGATGATGGCATCGGTATCGATATTGGCGCGATCAAGTGGTGCGGTGATAGATGTTAATGTTTTAAAAGCTTGCATTATTCAACCTCCGAAAAGTGACCGGCAATCGCACTGGCCGCTGCTATCGCAGGACTAACCAAATGCGTGAATGAGCCTTGACCTTGGCGACCTTCAAAATTACGATTAGAAGTCGATGCACAACGCTCCCCAGGCTCTAATTTATCAGCATTCATGGCCAAACACATAGAGCATCCAGCTTCACGCCATTCGAACCCTGCATCGGTAAATATCTTGTCTAAACCTTCGGCTTCTGCTTGTTTTTTAATCAAGCCTGAGCCGGGCACCACTAAAGCCAGTTTGATATTATCAGCAATGTGTTTGCCTTTTGTGACCGCAGCCGCCACACGTAAATCTTCAAGTCGAGAATTGGTGCAAGAGCCAATAAAGACTTTATCAATGTTCACTGTGTTGATTGGTGTATTGGCCTTTAGATGGATATAGCTTAACGCATTACGAATGCCTTCCGCTTTAACTGGGTCGGTTTCTTTATCTGGATCAGGCACAATACCATCCACCCCAATGACCATTTCTGGCGAGGTGCCCCAAGTAACTTGGGGTTTGATATCTTTAGCGTTAATACGAACAATCTGATCAAAATGAGCGTCTTCGTCAGAATGTAAGGTATGCCAATATTCGACAGCTTTATCCCACTCATCGCCTGTTGGTGCCATTGGGCGACCTTTAACGTATTCAATGGTTTTATCATCAACAGCTACCATGCCCACGCGTGCGCCGGCTTCAATGGCCATATTGCAAAGTGTCATACGCCCCTCAACACTTAAATCTTGAATGGTTGTACCGGCAAACTCAATAGCATAACCGGTACCACCTGCTGTGCCGATTTGGCCAATAATATAGAGTGCCACATCTTTGGCGCTAACAAACTCATTTAATTCACCACTCACTTCGATTTTTAAATTCTTAGATTTAGATTGCCACAAGCAACCGGTGGCGAGTACATGCTCAACTTCAGAAGTGCCAATACCAAAAGCCAATGCGCCGAGCGCGCCATGAGTAGAAGTATGTGAGTCGCCACAGACAATACTCATACCTGGCAGGGTGGCGCCTTGCTCAGGGCCGACCACATGCACAATGCCTTGGCGCACGTCGTTCATGGTAATTTCATTAATACCGAATATTTCGCAATTTTTATCCAAGGTTTCGATTTGTAGTTTTGAAATTGGATCTTCAATGCCGGCAACACCACTTGAGCGCTCTGTAGTGGGTACGTTATGATCCGGCACAGCCAAATTAGCATCAAGACGCCAAGGCTTTCTGCCAGCCATTTCCAAGCCTTCAAAGGCTTGAGGCGAAGTAACTTCATGAATCAGCTGTCGATCAATATAGATAAGCGCTGTGGTTGCCTCTTCACGCACTACGTGTGCCGCCATTAATTTATCGTAGAGTGTTTGTGCCATTACGCTAAAGTCCTGATTATTACTTGATAAAATAGCCTTATTTTACATTCTCTCTAAGTTTGATATGTGTGGTATTTGCGGCCAACTAAGATTTGATCATAAGTCAGTTCAGTCTGAAACATTAAGCACGATGATGTCCAAGATCGCTAGGCGTGGTCCGGATGCTTCTGGGCAGTGGTCAGAAGATAAAATTGGTTTTGGTCATCAACGTCTTAGTATTATTGACTTATCAAACTACGCATCGCAACCCATGGTGGATAAGGTGTTAGATCTGGTATTGGTTTTTAATGGTACGATTTACAATTACCAATCTTTACGTCAAGATTTAATCAAACAAGGCTATACATTCTTCTCACATTCAGATACCGAAGTCATTATTAAAGCCTACCATTTTTGGGGTGAGGATTGCGTCACTCATTTAGATGGTATGTTTGCTTTTTGTATTTGGAATCAAAAAACCAATCAGCTATTTGTTGCACGCGACCGTATGGGGATTAAGCCCTTGTATTTTAGTTTGACTGACCAAGCCTTTAGCTTTGCTTCTAACACTCA
>FUWD013015876.1_pt1 | contig 13800 bp, 18 predicted proteins | sample 1063281 | NCBI WGS metagenome assembly FUWD01 (sample SAMEA79048168, study PRJEB19326) | metagenome | biome: marine
AATATTTACAATAAAGCACGCCTAAAAGCAGACACACGCGTTGTGTTTAATGCTGAGAATTCTGACAAAGGATTGGTGGCTGTAGATGTTAAATTAGAAAAATCTTTCTCGTCTTCTGAGTCCACACCACTTTCAGATGCAAGTATCAAAACCATGTTCTTGTTTTTATTAGTAATGCAAGTCATCATGGCTTATTACGTGTTTATTGCACCAGTGGTAAAATGAAATTAAAGCTCACTTTAGTGGTTGTTTCATCGATGATGCTTGGCGGTTGCCTTTCAACACCCGCTGTTGAAGTGAGTAATATTTGTAACTTGATGGATGAAGAGGTGAGTTGGTATCGCTCGATTAAGGCCAGTGAGAAAAAATACGGTGCACCGGCACACGTACAACTTGCCATTATGTACCAAGAATCACATTTTGCATCAGACGCTAAACCACCCAGAGAAAAACTTTTTGGCGTAGTGCCTTGGTTTAGATCAAGCAGTGCTTATGGGTTTGCACAAGCGAAAGATGGAACTTGGGATTGGTATCAACTAAAAACAGGAAATTACAGCGCTGATCGTGATAACTTTGATGATGCAGCTGATTTTGTTGGCTGGTACATTAATCAATCAAATAAGCGCTCAGGCATTTCAAAATCAGACGCTTACAATCAATACTTGGCGTATCACGAAGGTCATGGCGGTTTTAATAAAAAATCTTACTTGGCTAAAGATTGGCTAATGAAGATTGCTAAAGGCGTTGAGAAGAATGCCAAGCGCTATAAAAAACAGCTTAATCAGTGTGCATCACAGCTTGACAGTAATAGAATCTGGAAATTCTTTTAACTAATCATTATTTTATATGTGGGTTAAAGTGTTGGAATCTGTGCCGAAAGAAGGCACAATGGTTGAGGTAAATACCCAAGACAAAGATTTGTTTGTGACCTTGGTGGATGGGAAATTGTATTGTGCAGAAAATCGTTGTCCGCACGAAGACATCAAACTGACATTAGGCTGCTTAAAGGGAAATAGAGTTAAGTGCTCTTTGCACGGTTACAGTTTTGATTTGTCAACGGGTGATAGTTCAGAGCAAGACGTAGATAACATGCGCACTTATCCTGTTAAAAAAGAAAATAACGAAATATACATAGAAATATGAATTCACAAGAATTAATGAAATCAATCATTCAGCGCGTGGCTACTGGCCCTGATTTGAGCAAGAATATTGCTTTTGAAGAAGCCAGAGACGGCATGCAAGCCATACTTAAAGGTGAGATTGATGATGTGCAATCAGCAATCTTTTTAATCGCACTTAGAATGAAGCGCGAGACCATGGAAGAGAACGAAGGCATCTTGGCGGCGATTTTGACCGAGAGCGACAAGCAAGAGGTGGATGTTGAACATTTGGTAGATTTAGGCGACCCATACAGTGGTTACAATCGTTCCATTCCAATTTCGTCATTTTTACCGCCTTTATTAGCCGAGTTAGGTTTGCCCACGGTGATCCATGGTTTGGATAGCGTATCGCCAAAATACGGTCTAACACACCGTCATATTAATCAGGCACTGGGCTTGAGTGTGGATCATTCCACGGCCGAGGCAAAGGCGAGAATTGAAAACACAAGCATTGGTTGGTCGTACGTTGATCAAAAAAGTTATTGCAAAGGTTTGCACGACATAGTTTCACTGCGTGATCGTGTGATTAAACGTACGGTGATTAATACCGTAGAGACTTTAATTGGCCCATTACGTGGCAAAACCACGCACTCTATTTTGGGCTATGTGCACAAACCTTATCCGCCTATTTATGCGCATTTAGTTAAAGCTTCAGGCATGGATACCGCACTTTTGGTTCGCGGGGTTGAAGGTGGCGTTGTGCCATCATTGCGTCAAAAGGGTTTGATGGTTTCATATCAAGGCACTGACGAGCAAGATCGAGTGGATATCGACCCATCATCAATTGGCATTGATCAAGATATGCGTGCAATCTCTTTCCCAGGTGAGATGGATGTGAAAAGTGATATTAAGGACTTGGCTGAGTACACGGTTAAACTGGGAAAATCTGCTCTATCAGGCGAACAAGGTATGTTTTATGATGGTCTGGTTTTATCGGCTAGTTTGATTCTTTGGCACACTAAAAAATCAGATTCACTTGCTGACGCGAGGTGGAACCCCCCCCGGGTTAAAAGAATCATTAGATTTGTCTATTTTTGCAGATGCAGCTAATCAATATCAACCACTAGATAAATTTAATATAGATTATCCGAAAGCTCAAATTAAACAGCTAGAAAATGATAATAAGGCTGTTGAGTTATTAGAGGCAAAAACTAGATTTGATGCGGCCAGTAAAATTGCTAATGCTGCTATTACTCATGCATCAAGTTTCACCAAAACAATATCTGATAATGTAGATCGCTGGGTATTAGGATCTTGGACTGGTGTACCAATTTTCTTAATGGTGATTTACTCACTATTTTTATTTAGTATTAATTTTGGTGGTTCGCTGATTGATTTCTTTGATATGACCGCAGGTGTTATTTTTGTAGACGGCATGAGAGAAGTTTTAATTAATATTGGTGTGCCTGAATTTGCACAAGTGGTTATTGCTGATGGTGTTGGTGGTGGTATTCAAGTAGTAGCGACTTTCATCCCTATTATTGCATCACTATACTTGTTCTTAACCTTATTAGAAGAAGTGGGCTATATGGCTCGTGCTGCTTTTGTCATGGATAAATTCATGCGTCGCATTGGCTTATCTGGCAAAGCATTTATTCCTCTAATTGTTGGTTTCGGTTGTAATGTTCCAGGCATTATGGCAGCCCGTACATTGGATACCCATCGAGAAAGAGTAACCACGGTAATGATGTCGCCGTTTATGTCATGTGGTGCAAGACTGGCAGTATATGCGTTATTCGCAGCAGCATTTTTCCCAGTAGGCGGGCAAAATATTGTATTTGCGCTGTATTTAATTGGCGTTATTTTTGCTATTTTTACGGGCTTAATTTTAAAGCGTGCTTTTAAAGAAGATGAAACCAGTGATTTTTTAATGGAGCTTCCGGGCTATCAATTACCATCACTTAGAAATCTAGGTATTAATACTTGGAATAAATTAAAAGGCTTTGTCGTAGGCGCAGGAAAGGTTATTGTTGTTGTAGTTACACTTATTAACGTGGTTAATAGTGTTGGTATGGACGGAACTTTTGGTAATCAAGATTCTGAAAATTCTGCATTAAGCGCATTAGCACAAACAGTAACACCTGTGTTTGAACCAATGGGTATTCATGAGGATAATTGGCCAGCAACCGTTGGTATTGTTACTGGTATTTTGGCCAAAGAGGTTGTGGTGGGTACGCTTGATTCACTTTATTCAAATATGGCTGCAGAGCAATCAGGCACTTCTGAACAAGAAGCTGAATATGATTTATTAGGTGGTTTGGGTGAGGCACTCGCAACTGTACCTGTTAATCTTGGTGATGCACTTGATAATATATCCGATCCACTCGGTTTAAGCATTTTAGATGATACGCACTCTCAGGATTTGGCAGCAGCTTCACAAGAAGTATCTACCGATACCTTTGGTGTCATGGTGTCGCGTTTTGATGGAAAGGCGGGTGCCTTTGCTTATCTATTGTTTATTTTATTGTATTTTCCGTGTGTCGCTGCTTTGGGCGCTATGGTGCGTGAAGTGGGCAGAGGTTGGGCAACGATTGGTGCGCTGTGGTCAACCGGGTTGGCTTATGTAGTTGCAGTAACGTTTTATCAAACGGCAACTTTTTCACAACATCCTACGAGTTCAATATTTTGGATAGTGTTTAGTGTTGCACTGCTTGGAGTGTCAATTTATATGTTGATGCGCTACGGTAGTAAGACTTCTAAAACCTCTATCCCTATTACGACTATTTCTAATTGTAGGCATTGTGAATAATTAACATTAAATTTAAAGGTAATTTTCGTAATACCAAGGTTTTTTTGATTGATTTCTTATATAATACTGATAATCATTCTTATTAGTATTTACATATTAAATGTTAACAGTTAGCGATTTATCACTCACTTATAAAAATAATGAAGTTCTAGATGGGTTCAATCTAGAGCTGGATCAAGGTGATATATTTGCCTTGTTAGGGGATAGTGGTAGTGGCAAGAGTTCTGCACTTCGTTTTATTGCAGGGTTAGATAATGCTAATCAAGGTAGAGTTGAGTTAGATGGTCATCAATTGTCTACTAATGGAAAACACCAAGTTGCACCAGAATTAAGAGAAGTAGGCATGGTGTTTCAAGACTATGCATTGTTTCCTCACATGAATGTTGAGAAGAATATTGCCTTTGGTATTATTAATCAATCTAAAAACGAACAAAAAATAAAAGTCAAAGAGCTGCTAACTTTAATTGGTTTAGAAGGTATTGAGAAAAAATATCCACACCAACTTTCTGGCGGTGAACAACAGCGTGTCGCATTAGCACGTGCTTTAGCGCCATCACCAAAGCTATTGTTATTAGACGAGCCATTTTCAAGTCTAGATAAAAACCACCGAGATCAATTAGTAACACAAGTCCGTTCAATTCTTAAGAAAGCACAAGTAACTTCTATTTTGGTAACGCATGATGAGGCAGAAGCGAACACCCTTGCCGATAAAGTTGGCACAATTCAAAATAAACAGTTGACAATCAAATAATAATGAGTATCATTAGCAATTGATAATCATTATCAATTAAGTTATTAAAGACAAATCATTAAAGGAGAAATAAAGAATGAATATTAATACATTAATTTCATCAGCTATTGTATTTTCAGTATTGACAGTTTCAAGTATCACAACAGTTCAAGCAACTAGTGACGATTCAGTTACAGTATATAGTTCACGTAAAGAACATTTAATCAAACCACTGTTTGAAGCATTTACAAAAGATACAGGTGTTAAAGTTGAGTATCTAACGGGTAAGGGTGGTGCGTTGATTGAACGCTTAAAACTTGAAGGTGCTAACACGCCAGCTGATATGTTTATGACAGTCGATGCCGGTAATCTTTGGTATGTAGGCTCACAAGACCTATTTCAACCAGTACAAACAGAAACATTAAAAAGTAACATCCCATCACACTTAAGAGACCCTGATGGTTTATGGACAGGATTATCGGTTCGTGCACGTACGATTGTTTATTCAACTGACCGTGTAAATTCTGCTGATTTATCAACTTATGCTGATTTATCAGCGAGTAAATGGAAAGGTAAGTTATGCCTAAGAACCAGCAAAAAAATCTACACTAAGTCATTAGCGGCTTCTGTGATTTACAATCATGGAGAAGATAAAGCAGGTGATATTATTAGTGGCTGGGTAAATAATTTAGCAGCAACACCCAATGCCAAAGACTCACATGTAATGAATGCGATTCTTGCAGGGCAGTGTGATGTTGGTTTAGTCAATACGTATTATTTTGGTCGTTTAGTTGCTAAGAAGCCTAATGCACCACTAAAACTATTTTGGGCTAATCAAGATACGACAGGTGTGCATGTTAATGTATCAGGCGCAGGTGTGACTAAACACGCATCAAATGCAAAAGGTGCAACGCAGTTGTTAGAATGGTTGTCATCATCTAAGGCACAAGCTATTTATGGATCACTTAATAAAGAGTACCCTGCCAATCAAAATATTGCATCAGACGATGTGGTGTCTGCGTGGGGATCGTTTAAGCAAGATGATATGAACTTATCGCAAGCGGGTATTTTGCAAGCTAAGGCGGTTAAATTAATGCAAATGAAGGGTTATAAATAGTTCTTTATTTCTGTTAATAAAACCCAAGGCTTGTTGGTAGTCTTGGGTTTTTTTGTTTTAAAATACTAGAAAATTATTAGAGAAATCGTTTGGAAAAAAATTGCGTTAAATCAAAAATTTGGATCAGTATTCTCGCCTTGCTGGTGGCGATGCCAATTTTTGTGGTGGCGCTGTCTTGGCTGTTGCCTGAGCATGAGCTTTGGACGCATTTTTCCCAAAATCTACTTCCAGGTTTAATTAGCTCTACTGCTATTTTACTGGTGGGCGTAGGCATTGGGGTAACGCTACTAGGTACGATATTGGCTTACTTAGTGGTCATGGTAGAGTTTCCTGGTAGGAAGTGGCTAGAGTGGGCACTGTTTTTACCGTTTGCAATCCCAGCTTATGTGTTGGCATTTGTGTATTTGGGTGTGTTTGATTATTCGGGTTATGCACAGGTATGGATGCGCGAGGTGTTAGGTTTACCAGGGTTTGATATTCGCGCTGGATCGTGGGTGATTATTCTTACTTTTGTGTTGGTGTTTTACCCTTATGTGTATATGATGACCAGAGCATCATTTAAACGCCAAAAGATCAATATGATTGAGGCGGGTAAATTACTAGGCGCAAGCCCAATCAAAGTATTTTTTAAATATCACTACCACTAGCACGTCCAGCAGCTGCGGCAGGTTTGCTGGTGACACTGATGGAAACATTGGCCGACTTTGGCGTGGTGAGTTTGTTTAATTACGATACTTTCACCACGGCAATTTATTCTGCTTGGGGAGATTTCCGCTCAATTGAAGTCGCTGCACAGCTAGCCTCTCTTTTAGTGTTGGTGGCGTTTTTCTTAATTTATTTTGAGAAAAAAGCACGAGGCCAAGCTAAATATTATTCAGCTGATGTTTCTAACAAAAAACCTTACCATGCGACAGGTGCTGTTGGATGGATGATCAGTTTATTTGTATTCGGCGTATTTATGTTGTCATTTGCCATGCCAATGTTACAGCTTGTTATTTGGGGCTGGGAATCAGTTGGTGAGGAGTGGAGTGCGAAGTACTTAGGCTTGATTGCCTCAACTTCTATACTGACTATTTCTGCAGCGATTATTACCGTTGCGATTGCTACTGTTTTAGCTTTACCAGGGCGTTGCAAACAAGGTAGTATTTGGTTAAAAGGTGTAATCCGCATGGCGACATTGGGTTACGCGTTGCCAGGCTCAGTAATGGCGGTAGGTTTGCTATATGGTATTAATCAAATTTCTGCGATTAATGCTCATTTTGGTGGCGAGAGTATTAATCATATTATTTTTGGTTCGATATTTTTATTATTATTTGCTTATGTGTCTCGATTTATGGCGATTGCCTATAGTTCTATTGAGGCAAGTGCTCAGCAGATTAAACCTGTTTTTACTCAGAGTGCACGTTTGTTAGGGGCGACGCGTTTACGTCTTATTTGGCAGGTGTACTTACCAATGATGACACCGGGGATTTTGGCAGGCGGTTTATTGGTAGCAGTAGATGTAATGAAAGAGCTGCCGGCCACTTACTTGTTAAGACCTTTTGGTTGGGATACATTGGCGATTCAAGTGTATGAATTGAGCGCCGAAGGTTTGTTTGAGCGCGCCGCTGTGCCAGCGTTGATTATGGTGTTGTTTGGCGCAGTACTTATGGCTGTTTTTCAGTATCTAGATAAAAAATCTTCCAAAGGGCTTTAAAAAAAGTTAATACAATAATCTATTGTATTACTAGGCTATACATTTATAATGAGACTTAATATATATGGAGAATGGTAATGACTAGCCTGTCTATCAAAAATATGAGTATTGAGCAAAAATTATCAACGATGGAGTTAATTTGGGATGACTTGTGCCATAACGATCAAGTGAATTCTCCTGATTGGCACTTAGATGTTTTAAAGGCTAGAGAAAAAAACAATGAAACTTCAATTAACTGGTCTGAGGCAAAACAGAAAATTATTGATAGAACTAGATGAAAATAGGAATATTACCTTCAGCCAGCAATGATTTGGTTGATGGTTTTAATTTTTATGAAAAACAATCTAATGGTTTAGGCGATTATTTTCTAGATACTTTATTTGCCGATATTGATTCCCTTATTATTTACCACTCTATACATTCGGTATATTTTGATAACTATCATAGGTTGCTTTCAAAAAGATTTCCATTTGCTGTTTATTATAAAATAAAGCAAAATATTATTGAGGTATCTGCAGTGTTGGATTGCAGGAGCGATCCAATATCTACAAAAAATAAACTTAACTAAAAAAAGCATGAGTCAGTCATTATTAAATATAGAAGGCGTATTATCAGCATCAATCGATGCGGGCATTAAGAATAATGACGCCACTGATTTGTCAATCATTTATTTGACAGAAAGTACAGTGACAGCTGCAGTATTTACACAAAATGTTTTTTGTGCAGCGCCGGTATTGGTGGCTAAAAATCATCTTAATCATCATCCTAAAGCGCTACTTATTAATAGCGGTAATGCTAATGCAGGTACAGGCTCACAAGGCATGGAAAACACACTACACACTTGTGCGTGTTTAGCCGGTGAGCTTAATATTAATACTGAGCAAGTTTTGCCATTTTCAACCGGTGTGATTGGGCAGCAATTAGAGTTAGATAAATTTAATCAAGGCATTCCAAAAGTAGTTGTTAAATTATCTACTGATGCAATGGGTGATGTTGCTAAAGGTATTTTAACCACCGACTTGGTTGAAAAAACCGCCTCAAAACAATTTGAAGTCAATGGCAAAACAGTAACAATTAGTGGTATTGCTAAAGGCTCAGGCATGATTCGACCCGACATGGCAACCATGCTTAGCTTTATTTTCACTGATGTTGAATCAACCCAAGCTAAATTACAACAATGTTTAACAACTTCAGTTAACCAATCCTTTTAATCGTATTACTGTGGATGGCGATACCTCCACCAATGACGCTTGTACGCTGAGCGCAACGGGCGCTAGTGGTGTCGATATCCATGATTGCGTTGATGAGTTTCAGCAAGCACTTAATGAGGTGACTCAGTCACTAGCATATCAAATTATTAAAGATGGTGAAGGTGCAACTAAGTTTGTAGAAGTTTGTGTGAAGGGCGGTGCGAGTAGTGAAGATTGCCTGGAGGTAGCCTATACGGTTGCACATTCACCTTTGGTGAAAACTGCACTATTTGCAAGTGATGCAAATTGGGGTCGAATTTTGGCGGCTGTTGGTCGTGCCAATATCAGCAACTTAAAGATTGAAGACATTAATATTTATCTGAACGAGGTGAGTATTATCCAAGCGGGTGAGCCGGATGAGCATTACACCGAGGAAGCGGGTAGTAATGAGATGGCAAAAGAAGAAATAATCATTACCATTGAGATTGGTAAGGTGATGCACAAGAGAGTGTGTGGACCACAGATTTTTCATATGATTATGTTAAGATTAACGCAGAGTACCGTACATGAACGTGTATCGATTATTAATTTCTTGCCCAGATGCACACGGCTTAGTTGCCAAGGTGAGTCAATTTATTTTTGAGTATGATGGGAACATCAAAGAGGCACACCATCACTTGGATGATGAAAATAAGCGTTTTTTCATGCGCATTGAAATCGAATCAAGTTCTTTAAATTGCTCATTGGATAAGTTTCATCGTGCTTTTGTTAGTGTGGCTGATAAGTACAAAATGGATTGGCGAATGAGTGACGCATCTCAGCTTAAGCGTATTTTAATCATGGGCTCAAAATCATCACATTGTGTGGCAGATTTATTGCACAGACATCATGAGAAAGAGCTCGAAGGTGAGATTGTGGGCGTGTTGTCAAATCATGACAAACTCTCAAAATTAGCCAGTTGGTACGATGTACTCTTTAAACAGGTGAGTATTAACGATAGTACTAAGACAGCGGATATTGCCAGTATGACTCAAGCAATAAGTGCTTTTAACCCTGATGTCATTGTTTTAGCTCGTTATATGCAGATTATTCCTGGAGACTTGTGTGATAAATACAGTGGAAAAATTATCAACATTCATCACAGTTTCTTGCCATCTTTTGTGGGGGCTAATCCTTATGCGCGTGCTGCTGAACGTGGAGTTAAACTTATTGGCGCAACTTGTCATTATGTAACTGCTAATTTAGACGAAGGACCAATTATCGAACAAGATGTGGTGCGAGTAGACCATGCCGATAGCGCGGATGACATGAAAAAAATGGGTCAAGACATTGAAAAAATTACCCTAGCAAAAGGTTTGCAATATCACCTTGAGGACCGTGTTTTGACTTGTAATAATAAAACAGTGGTTTTTTCGTAAATTATGAGTAATCCAACGTTTACCATTATTGCAGGTGTTAATGGCTCTGGTAAAACAACCTTTGCATTGGACTATATTAAAGACAGGGTTTTTATCAATGCAGACTTAATTGCAACTGGATTGTCACCCAATAACCCAGATCTTTCACAATTTGCTGCGGGTAAGCTTATGCTTGAGAAAATTAATGAGAGCATTAAAACTAGAGAAAGCTTTGCGATTGAAACCACGTTGGCAAGCAAAAATTATCTTAAAATTATTGATAGGCTAAAAAAAGATAATTGGAATGTTGAGATGCTTTATCTTTATCTTCCGAATACAGAATTGTCGGTTCAAAGAGTTGAAGAACGAGTAAAGAGTGGTGGGCATAATATTAAATTAGAGGATATTGAGAGAAGGTATGATAGAAGCATCAGTCATTTAATTAATGAGTATTTTGATGTAATTAATAACATTGATTGTTTTGATAATGAAAATAGTAGTGATGTAATATTCAGTAAAGATGGCAATCAAGTTGCTGTTTATAATGAAAAAATATACAATGATATTTTGAGGTATAAAAATGATTGAGCAAAAAAAAGCCCTAGAATCCTTAAGAAGAAGTGTTAACAAAGCCTTAGCAATTAAAAAAGCTTTAGGACATTATGCAGTTGTTTGGGATAGAGAAAATAAAAAAGTTGTTAGGATTGAAGCAAAAGATTTGCCCGAATATAAATACAAGAGTGAGAATTCATAATCTAGCCTAGTACATTGTTGTTTTTAGGAATGTCCTTAAAAAAAATAACTATTTATGGAAATCACACCTTACTTTGAAACGCTTTTAGCGTTACTATTTTTCGTCATTGCATTCGTATATTCATCCGTAGGTATGGGTGGAGGCTCATCTTATACTGCACTTATGGCGATTATAGGTATGAGTGCTACTGTCATACCCATGGTTTCTCTTTCCCTTAATTTAGTAGTAAGTTCTATTGGTAGTTTTAACTTTTTGCGCAATAAGCACGGTAAGTTTCATATTATTCTGCCATTTTTAATCTCCGCTGTACCTTTTTCCTATTTAGGAGGGGCGCTACATTTGCCTAAAGAAGTATTTTTATGGGTATTGTTAGTGTCGCTTATTGTAGTGGCTATGCGTATCTATCTTTGGAAAGATACTGGGTTTAGGATAGATTTAACTCATAAACAAAAGATTATTATTTCTTTATCTGCCGGGTCAATCCTTGGATTGGTTGCAGGTATTGTTGGTATTGGCGGAGGCATATATTTAGTGCCTCTTATTATTATTTTAAACATTGGTTCGACTAAAGAGGCGGCAGCTACTGGCGCTATTTTTGTTTGGACTGTATCACTATCTGGTCTTATTTCACGCCTGCAATATAATTCAATTAATTTGATGGAATACATTCCAATCATTGCAGCTGTGGTTGTGGGTGGTTTTCTTGGTTCTTACATGGGATCGACCAGATTGAGTCCAAAGGCCATGGAGAAAATATTAGGTATTATTGTCTTAGTGGCGATTGTATTTTTATTTAAAAAAATATTGTTTTAACTGTTTTCAATAATGAACGCTTTAAAGCGTTCGGCAATGGGTGATAGCTTGTTCTTAGCATTGTGCACAACATACCAATGACGAGTAATAGGGAATTTTTCAGCATTGAGTTGTTTAATGATGCCATTTTGTAATTCTAGTTTAACTGTGTGTTTAGACACAAACCCAATGCCGAGCCCTGCTTGAACGGCTTCAATAATGGCTTCATTGGAGTTGATCTCAATGTGGGGAGTTAAACTTCATGCCGGTGATGGGGTGCAATAGTAATGCGTGTACCAGAGCCTTGTTCACGAGTAATCAAAGTTTCTTTGGCGAGTACTTTAATCGAGTTATTCTTATTTTTAAGCAGGGGGTGTTCTGGGTGGGCAATGGCAATGAGTGGGTTTTCCATAAATGGCTGTGTAACGAGTGGCATATCTGACGGGTGGTTCACCCATAACCACCAAATCAGTTTCATTGTTATTGAGTTTTTCAAGTAGTAATTTACGGTTGGTTACTTCTAGATGAAAAGACATATCAGGGTATTCTTTTTTAAATTTGGCCAATACACGACTCACGAACGAATTAGTTGTGGTGGCTACTGAGATTTGTAAATGACCCGTGTGTGGATTAAGCGTCTGTTCAATGTCTAGTCGAGTTTGTTCAAGTTTGTAAATGATTTCTAAACAGGTTTGATAGAGCTTTTTTCCTATAAACGTTGGAGTGATGGTTTTGCCTTTAATATTAACTATTTCAGACCCAATATTTTTCTGCAGTTGTTGTATTTGCATGTACACCGCAGGCTGAGTTACAAAAAGCTCTTTACTGGCTTTAGTGAAACTCTTGGTGCGTACAACCGCTTCACGGTACCGGGGGATCCCACCTGGCGCTTTAATTGCTGATGGTATTCATTCATTCTCAGATTTGTTATCCGATGGTGTAGTTTTATACGCCGCCAAGCATTCGGCCGAAGAAGCGGATGATGAACACCCTTATGGCCATGAGCGGTTTGAGACGGTTGCCACACTTGGTTTGGCCATCATCCTGGCTATTATTGGCACAGGTATTATCTTTGATGCGTTTGAGCGTTTATTTAGCCCTAGTGAGCTATCGTACAACGTACTGCTGCTTAGTGTTGCCGCCCTATCAATTTTTTCCAAAGAAGCGTTATATTGGTATACGCTAAAAGTGGCCAAAACTTACAAATCAGATATGTTGAAGGCCAATGCTTGGCATCACCGATCAGATGCATTATCATCAATTGTGGTGTTTATCGGTATTTTGGGTAGTTTGAATGGTTATTTGTATTTAGATGGTGTAGCCGCTATTGTGGTTGGATTAATGGTAATTTACATTGCTTGGGAATTAGGGCTAAGCGCCACCAAGGAATTAGTAGACACTTCGATTGATGCAGATCAGGTAGAAAAATTAAGACATTCTATTGGTCAAATTAGTGGTGTTAACAGCGTTCATTCGCTACGTACTCGTAAAATCGGACACATGATTTCTTGTGATGTACATGTGCAGGTTGATCCTTACTTAAGCGTGAGTGAAGGGCATATCATTAGTGTGAGTGTTGAGCGCGTAGCTAAAGAATGCCTAGAAGACTTAATGGACGTTACTGTGCATATTGATCCGGAAGATGATGAAATTGTTGAGCCTTATGAAAACCTGCCAGAGCGTGCAGAAGCACTTGGAATCTTAACCAAAGCACTGTACAACAATAAATGCGACGGAGAAATTAATCGCATTCAATTGCACTATTTAGACAGCAAAATTCACGTGGATTTTTACCTGCCACTAAGCTGCTTAAAATCTGACCAAAGTAGTGATGAAATTTTGTCTAAATTACATGAAACAGTGGATGCTTTAGAAGGATTTGGAAAGGTTAAGGTTTATTTCGGTAAAGGCTAAAGACAATGATAGCCGTGGCACATCGCACCTGCTAGTGCATCCGCCGCATCTTCTTGAGGTGCTTTATTAAGTTTTAAAGATTCTTGAACCATGTAAGACACTTGATCTTTAGTGGCGTGGCCTTTGCCCACAACCGCCTTCTTAATTTGATTAGGACTGTATTCCACCATAGTAATGCCGTTTACACCTGCGGCTGAAATGATCGCACCGCGTGCATGACCGAGTTTAATGGCTGCATCTGGATTTGGCCTATCAGGGCGCATAAAAGCACGCTCAATCACCACCACATCAGGTTGGTATT
>FUWD013266960.1_pt3 | contig 13778 bp, 12 predicted proteins | sample 1063281 | NCBI WGS metagenome assembly FUWD01 (sample SAMEA79048168, study PRJEB19326) | metagenome | biome: marine
CGTAGGCGCGTTTCTCGTTTTTCCAGAGATGTTAAGATGTTAAAATCAAGACCCTCTTCTAAGAGGCCCCATATTAAATCTTCCGGTACTAAAAAAAGAAGGTCTACCAAGCCTAAAATAAAAAGCAATCCGAGGACAATTCAGTTTTTAACGTATCTAGCGTCTGCAATATTGTTTTGCATGATAGCCGGTATACTTCTCATAACAGTAGTATTTGCTTACTACTCGCGATTTCTCCCCAATCCAAACACCTTGCAAGAGCGCAGTGAAGATCTTTCCACAAAACTTTACGACAGGAATGGAACATCAATATTTGAAGTCTACGGAGAGAAGAATCGAATCCTCATAAAAGTGGATGATATGTCACCCTACATTATTTCGGCAACTCTGTCGGCAGAAGATGCCACTTTTTATCAACACTTGGGCTATTCCGCGCACGCTATGCTTAGAGCTTTTAAAAACACTATCTTTGGTGAAGGTCTTCAGGGAGGTTCTACCTTAACCCAACAGGTAGTGAAAAACACACTTCTAACGAGGGATCGAACGGTAGTCAGAAAAATAAAAGAATTTATCCTCTCATTGCAATTAGAAAATAAATATTCAAAAGACCAGATATTGCAAATGTACTTAAATGAAACTCCCTATGGAGGTCAGAACTACGGTGTTTACACCGCCTCTAAGGCGTATTTTGCAAAAGATCCTAAAGATTTAACACTTGCGGAGGCAGCCTATATATCAGGTCTTCCTCAAAGGCCAAGTTATTATTCCCAATTTGGTTCTAATCCTCAGGCAGGAGTAGAAAGAAAAGATTATGTTTTGTCTTTAATGAATACCAAAGGATGGATAGGGGCGGATGGAAAACGCCATTTTATTAATGATGAGGACTATGAGGCCGCAAAGAACCAAGAGTTGGAATTTCAGGCATCGGCAATTTCCTTTGAAGCTCCTCACTTTGTATTTTGGGCAAAAAGCGTGTTGATTGCTATGTTTGGCGAGGACGTTGTGGAACAGGGGGGTTTGCAGGTTACGACAACCCTAGATTTAGACCTTCAAAATAGGGCCCAGGAGATAGTCTATGAACAGATTGTGGGTAGTGAGGTAGCGCTAAACGTTTACAACGGTTCGTTGGTTGCAATAGACCCAAAAACAGGCGAGGTTTTGGCCATGGTTGGTTCTAAGGGATTTTTCATGGATTCTGAGCCGGAAGGATGTACTTCGGGTATTGCTGGAGACAGCGGATGCAAGTTTGATCCTCAACTGAATGTTGCCGTCTCAGAAAGACAGCCGGGTTCCAGCATAAAGCCTCTTACATATGCAACTCTTTTGGAGCAAGGCTATCCGGCCTCTTATCCCCTATTGGATGTACCCACGAAGTTTCAAGGATCTTCCCCTATAAAACCCTATGAGCCGGAAAACTATGACGGGACTTTTAGAGGTCCGATGTCATTAAGAAAAGCGCTGGGTAACTCAATAAACGTCGCGGCTGTAAAGGCCCTAAAAATTGCGGGTATTGACAACATGATCGATTTGGCCGAATCCATGGGTATTACAACTTTTACTGATAGGCAAAGATATGGTCTGGCTTTAACTTTGGGAGGTGGGGAAACAAAGTTGTTGGAATTGACTAATGCTTTCGGTGTTTTTGCAGCTCAAGGACAGTACCGAAAAGCAACTCCTATACTTGAAGTTAAAGATTCTCATGGGAAAATTCTGTACAGACGCACAAATAATAGTCGTCAAGTTTTGTCCGAGGAAGTGGCCTTTTTAATTTCAGATATTTTATCGGATGACGGCGCTAGATCTGAAGTGTTTGGTTCCCATGGACTTCTTTACATTTCCGGACATGATGTAGCAGTGAAGACAGGTACGACCGATGATAAAAGGGATAACTACGCAATTGGGTATACTCCTTTCATAGTTGCTGGGGTTTGGGTTGGCAATAACAATAATGAAGAAATGAATCCATATGTGGCCTCCGGTGTTTCAGGGGCTACTCCTATTTGGCGAGAGTTTATGCTTTCGTACTTGGAAGATAAGGAGCCGGAGGAATTTCCGATTCCCGATACTGTGGAAAAAATCCGAGTAGATGAGCTTACAGGTATGCTCCCATTCGAGGATTTTCCTTCCAGAAACGAGTGGTTTATTAAAGGTACTGAACCAACAGCGCAAAGTAATTGGTACCAAAAAATTGAGGTTTGCAAAAAGGACGGACGTATTGCCAACGACTCGTGTAAAGATCATGGAGATACTGATGCAAAGACCTTTGTGAAAATAAGTGCGGCCCTTCCGGAGTGGCAGTATAGCGTTGACCAATGGATTTATGAACATTATGGGTCTGATTCTAAGTATTATCCTCCGCAGATGGAATCGCGCTTAGATTTTGATGACAGCGGCGATGTTAGGGAAAATAGTGACCCAGTTATCGAAATTGTAAATATAGAAAATGGCGACACCATTCCTTTGGTTTTTCGTCTAAAGGCTGAGATTTCTTCTCCCAATGATGTTGATAAAGTGAAGATTTATGTCGATGGTGAGAAAGTTGCTGAGGATGAGTCTGATCCGTATGGATATAACTTTAACTTTGGTTTATCTGACATTGGAAAGGAGTTGGAGTTAAAGGTTGTAGTTAGAGATGAGGATAATAGGGAAGATAGCGATTCCGTGAGAGTGAAGATAGGCGGATATTAGAGGGACCGTTCCAGATCTAGGGTCGTCCTGGGTTTGCCCAATAGTTTGACATAAGTTGCTCATTTGTGCATTATTAAACCGTGCAAAAACTGCCCCACAAATCCCACACTTCTTCTGGTCAAAAGGGTTTCACACTTATAGAGCTTCTTATAGTAATAGTTATTATTGGAATTCTTTCCGGGGTTTTGTTAAGTGTTATAAATCCTGTTAGACAGCAGCAAAAAGCGAATGAAACTGTTATGAGATCCAATTTGAACAAGATAAAAATGGCTTTAATGGCATGCGTCAATTCTACAGAAACGCCCTCTAAGTGTGCCACTCACTCTAATTGGCGCACTGATAATTCCGGGGATGATTGTGCTGACGGTTTATGTTGGGATAATCTCGGTGTAAACAGTCCCCAGGGAGAGCCTAAAACAGAAACACGCTATTCTGTTGTTTCAGTTTCAAGTACTAGGATTCAAATATATGCCTTTTTAGATAGAGTTGCCTATGTAGCTAGAAGTCCAGAGAGTTCTTGCTGTTATATGCGCTTTCTTTATAATCCTAGTACGGGAGAGGAAACCGAGGAAGCAAACTATGACTGCCTTGTTGACTATGGGGTGTCTAGAACACGTTTTTGACATTCCACTTTTTAAATTAATCTAGAATATCAGCTAAAAGCATGCGCCTGGAGTTGATTCTGGAGTTTGAGACTGGAAATTCGCAGCAAAATATTCTCCTTAGTGGAATCAATATAGTGACCCGAAGATATCCCCCTCCCCTGCTCTAATCCTCCCCTCAGCTTTTTTTGTTTTCCCTTCAATCTCTCGTTTTTACTTGTGGATATGTTTCCACCAACCTCAACATTTGACCACGAATATCCTGTATATCCTCGTTTGTTAAATTTCTATCCTCAATTCTAATGGATAGTAAGATTGATCTTTGACCTTCCTCAATACCCTTCCCTTTGTACTCGTTTTCAACCCTAACCCCCTTAATTCTAGGGTCCGAATTCTCTATACCATAAATTACATCCCCCATCTTGAAGTCATCGGGTACTAAAAGAGAGATGTCAAAAGTACTAACATTTGTGTGTTCTCTAATAATCACCTTTCTTGTTCTCTTTGCTTTGGCTATTTTACCTATATATAGTGTAAAGCTGTTGCGGTCCAAATGTCCTAGTTTTTCATCTGATTGATATATTTCGGCCGTCCGAGAATCCGTCTCGCTATAATGAGTACTCTTTATGCCCAATTCCTCGAATAGGGTTGCCAAACCAACCTTTAGTGCCTTTTGAACTTCTTCTTTACTTCCCTTTCCGACTTGTATTGCAGTTAATCTTTTTTCCTCTTTGTAATCTTCGTTTTCCTTAAAATAAACCCTTCCGAGCTCAAACAGTAATCCTTCCATTTCTCTTTTTTTATACTCTTCAGCAATGATCCCCAGAGTTTGTTTAATATCTGTCCTCAAGGCACTTTGTTCTTTTGATAAGGCGTTTTCTAACTTAATTTGATTCTTAATACTGCCGTCAGCAGGAACTAGTGGGTTTGTAATATACTCATCTGCCCCTATATAAACTAGCGCGCGTCTCAACTCATCTTTTATCTTAAAATCTTCTGAGGTTATGTTCTTCGGAGGTGCTTGCGGTAACATCGCCGTTTTAATGTTGTTGTAATTGCTGATCCTTAGAAAGTCAGCAACAATATCATCTTCTACCAAAACATCTGTTCTAAAGTACGGTACTTTGATGCTCAACCCACCAGCCTTCCCCTCCAACTCCTCATATCCTAGCCTTTCGAGTATTTCCGTTACTCTTCTAGTATCCGGCTCTTTTCCCGATAGCATTTTAACTCGTGAATATCTTAGATCCATTATTTTATCCTCGGCTTTTTGTGGGTACCAATCCTGGTTCTCGTAATATTCCCCACCAGCAAGATCCAAAATCAACCGCACTGCTCTTTGGATTGCAACTTCGGTTAATTGTTTCGCCAAAAACTTCTCAGATCTCAAAACTGTCTCGTTTCTTATTCCTAACTTTCGTGATGTGTGCCGTATATTTGCTTGGTTGTAGTTACCCGCATCTAAAAGGATATTTTTCGTTTTGGCCGTTATGCCTGTTTTTTTACCGCCAACTATTCCCCCTAGCGTTATTGGTTCATCGTTCTGAGTAAGAATAAACATCTCGGAATCTAAATTTATTTCAGTACCATCCAGCGTTGTCAAAGTTTCCCCATCTCTAGCGTTTCTAATCACAATCTCCTTTTTTTCAAAGATGTCTAAGTCTTGAGCATGCAGGGGCTGTCCATACTCCACCATTACATAGTTGGTTATATCCACTATGTTATTGATTGGAGTAATTCCATACTCCCCAAGCCTTTGTTTTAGCCATTTCGGAGAGTCCTCAACTTTTACGTTTTTAATAACTTTTGTTGTGAATCTGGTTACTAGATCGGGACATTCTACCGATATGGGTACAGCTTCTCCTCTTTTCGGAGTTTTTCCCTTTTCCTCTAGCCCTTCAGGAAGTTTTAGCTCTATATTTTCCATTGCCGCAAAGTCTCTCGCACATCCCAAAATAGAAAGCCAGTCCGCCCTATCCATTCTGTGCTCAAGATCTAGTATTTTATTACCATATTCACTAGTTATGACGGGCCTATCTAGCAATAAACCCAACGCCGTGAATGTTTCCGCAATTTCTTCAGCAGATTTATTAGTATCAACGTATTCTTTTAGCCACTCAATAGGTAAAATCATGGTTTAGTACTCAAAAACCTCTCCATATAACTTTCTAATATCGTCAATTCCGTATTTTTGCAGAACTAACCTATCCAACCCCATTCCAAAAGCATATCCCGTGTATACTTCAGGATCAATCCCACACATTTTTAAGGTGTTGTAGTGAATCATGCCGGAACCTAAAATTTCTATCCACCCCCTATACTTACAAACCGCACATCCTACTCCCCCACAAAACGTACATTTCATATCTGTTCCCATGCCTGGAGAAACTTCTGGGTAATATTTGTACCTAAACCTTAGTTCTACACCTTCTCCAAACAAAAACTGATGAAATTTTTCCAGAATCCCCTTCAAGTGCTCGATTGTTACGCCTTTGTCTACCACAACTCCTTGATATTGATGGAAAAAAGCTGTGTTTGTGCGGCTTAAGGTCTCGTTTCTGAAGGATTTTCCTGCCATAACAGCTCGTATTGGTGGTTTTTGTTCTGTAAGTAGTCTTGCCTCAATGGAAGAGGTGTGCGTCCTTAGCATAACGTCAGGGCTTTTAATAAATAAAGTGTCTTGGAGATCGGTTGCTGGATGATCTTTAGGCAAGTTCAATTTCCTGAAGTTATACTCCGCAGTTTCGATTTCAGGCCCTTCTACAATAGAAAACCCATAATAGGTAAAAAACTTGTTCGTTTCTTGAATAAATGCGTTTGTTGGGTGGATATGTCCTGTTTTCTTTGCCGGGCGAGGTAATGTGAGGTCAATAGTCTCGTCTTTACTGCCTATGATTTCCTCTTTTTGTTTTCCTTCTATTCTATCTTTTAACTCCTTTTGTAGCTGGTTTACTTTAGTTCCGTATTTTTTCTTTCCCTCAATGGGCAGCCCCACCAACTTTTTTAGCAAATTTGTAACCAGCCCGTTCTTTTTTGAGAAGTACTTTAGATAAAGTGCGTCCAGGTCCTGTGCTTTATTTATCTCCTCGTTGAATTGTTCTTGAAGTGCTCTGATTTCTTTTTCCATCCAGGGTTTTAGCCAAAAACTATACTTAATACTTTCCAAGGCCTTCCCATTCTACTATTTTTTCGCTCTTTATTTAAGATCTTTGAGATTTTACTTTGAGTAGTTTATTTCTTGGCCTCTTCAACAACTGATTTAAATCCTTCAGGATCTATAATTGCCAGTTGAGAAAGCATTTTTCGGTTTATTGTTATATTCTTCTTTTTCAAAAGAGCAATAAATCTACTGTAGTTGATATCAAAAGTAGTCAGAGCAGCGGTGATCCTTTGAATCCAAAGTCTTCTAAAGTCTCGCTTTCTTTCCTTTCTTCCATGGAAAGCATGTTCTCCTGCCCGCATTACAGCCTCATTAGCTCGCTTAAATAGCGTGCTTCTGCTCATTCTATAACCTTTTGCAGCTTTCAATATTTTTCTGTGTCTTTGATGGGCTCTTGGACCTCCCTTTACTCTAGTCATCGCTTAATACCCCTTCCTCCCTTGCCAAGTAACTTTCTAAGCCTGTTTTTTACGGCACTATTTTCAATTTCCTTGTATCCCTTTTTTCGATTTTTCTTGTTCGCGGAGTATTTTCTTTTAAGATGTCCATTGTTTCCGTGACCCACAATTACTTTACCAGTACCGCTTATTTTAATCCTCTTTTTTAATGTTTTTTTAGTTTTTAATTTTGGCATCGTAAATTCCCTTTCTATTTCTTAACAAACGTCGCAAATATTTTCTTCCCTATTTTTTTCGGTTCTTTTTCTAGCTTCGACACTTCTTTGAGCCCCTGTTCCATTATCTTTATCTTTCCAAAAGCGTTTTCGGGATGTGCGGCTTCCCTTCCACGCATTCTTACTGTAACTTTTACCTTATCTCCCCTTTCAAGAAACTCTCGGCTTCTGTTTATTTTGATTAATAAATCCCCTTCGTCTATTGAGGGGCTAAATCTAATTTCTTTTACTTCACTCCTCTTTGATCCTGCCTTTGCCTGTTGAGATTTTTTACTCTGTTCGTACAGGAATTTCTTGAAGTCCAATATCTTTGCGACAGGAGGATTTGCATCCTTAGATATTAGTACCAAGTCCATGTTCCTTTTCATGGCTTCCTCTAGAGCCTCTTTCTTGCTCATTACTCCTAAATTTTCCCCATCTCCGACTATTACCCGAAGTTTATCAGCATCTATTTTATGGTTTAGTTTATAGTACTTAGATATAGTTTTTTTACCTCCAAAACGTTGGTTAATTTACCATAGTTGTAAGTCTTTGGTCAAATATTTCTGAATTATTATATCGGTGAATTCCTTTATTGGTAGTGATCCCTTATTTTCTCCCGATCTAAGTCTCACACTTACCGATTGATTTTTTTCTTCCTTATCCCCCACTATAAGCATGTAAGGGATTTTTTGCATCTGCGCCTCTCTAATTTTTGCTTGCATTGTGTTATCAGATATATCAGCTTCTACTCTAAGGTCTTTTTCCATTAGTTTTTTTGCAATTCCCTCAGCATACTCGTTATTTTTATCACTTATTGGGATTACTTGTGCTTGGATGGGTGAAAGCCATAAAGGGAAAGCTCCTTTGTAGTGTTCTATTAGGAACGCAAAAAATCGTTCAAACGATCCTATTAACGCTCTATGTATTACAAACGGACGTGCTTTGTTGCCTTTTTCATCAATATAATAGATATCAAATCTTTCAGGAAGGTTGAAGTCTATTTGAATTGTTGAAATACTGTCTTCTTTTCCGTAGACGTTGATCGCTTGTACATCTATTTTTGGACCGTAGAAAGTAGCCTCACCAACCGCTCTTTCGTATTCTAGTCCATGTTTTTGTAATACTGACTCCAATTCTTTTTCCGCCTGTTCCCACCCTTCCCTACTTCCACAAAACGTATATTTTTCTGCCTTGGGATCCGATAAGGATAGCCTAAATCGGTATTTTTCAAATCCGACGTCTTTGTAGAAAGTGTGCAGTAGTTCAATCACTTCTTCCAACTCTTTTTGTAACTGTTCCGGAGTGCAGAAAATATGAGCATCATTTTGAGTAAATCCCCTAACTCTTTGAAGTCCGTGTAATTCCCCCGATTTCTCATAACGGTAAACGGTTCCGAATTCCCCTAGTTTAAGGGGCAAATCCCTATAGCTTTTAATTCCTAGTTTATAAACCATCATTCCTGCTGGACAATTCATGGGCTTGAGGTAGTAGGACTCGTCTTCGATTTTCATTGGTGCATACATCGATTCTTTGAAAAAATCTAAGTGGCCGGAAGTTTTAAATAGTATTTCCTTGCTAATGTGTGGGGTTAGTATGTGTTTGTAACCATGTTTTCTCTCTAGCTTAAGCATATAATCCTCAAGTTCTCTTCTCATTGCATATCCGTTCGGTAGCCACACAGGAAGCCCTTTACCTATTTCCGGAACTATTGCAAAAAGGCCTAACTGCTTACCTAGTTTTCTGTGATTATACTTTTCCGCTTCCTCCAGATTTTTCAGATGTTCTTTTAATTCCTTGGCTGTTGGAAATGCTGTTCCATAAATTCTCTGTAGCATTTTGTTGTTTTCATCTCCCTTGTAATAGGCTCCGGCTACACTTAAAAGCTTAAATGCTTTTATTTCTTTGGTGTTTTTTACATGAGGCCCTTTGCAGAGGTCTATATCGTAATACTCATCTTTTGGAGTCCCGATTTCGTAAACTTCGGGATTTTCTCCCGCTTCCTCAATTTCTTTAATTGTGTTTAGTTTATATTGGTTATCCATGAATAATTCGGCGGCATCTTTTGTCGTGATTTCCTTTCCTGTTATGGGGAGTCGGGCGTCAATAATTTTTTGCATTTCCGCTTCGATTTTTGGAAAATCATTCGGCGAGATACTTTGGCCTTCTAAGTCAAAATCCATGTAAAACCCGGTCTCAATGGAAGGTCCCATAACTTTTCTTAAATTCGGATACAGCTTTTGCATTGCTGTGTGCAACACATGTTCGGCCGAATGTCTTAATGCTTCTAGATCTTTTTGTTTGTTCATATTAATTTCTCCTTCTATTCTAATCTAAAATGGGGTTTTATTAAATACCCAGGACAGTCCTGCCGACTCCCACACTTATAGCTGTTGTTGTGGCTTTTAGTAGTTTTTTCCTAGGACTGTCCTCGCCGTTTTTTCCAACTTTTGCTTTACGGGTGGTTAAAGGTAGCATTTTTCGCAGGACTGTCCTGTTCTTCTCAAAACTTTAGAGTTTCTTTGTCAATTTGAGTGCTTTCTTTTCTCATAAGTCCGGTTTTTTCAGCGGCAAAAAATACCACACCAACAGTAATGGAATATATCAAGTAGATTATCGTGTTGATACCCTGCATTGCCAAGAAAACAAAAACCGCCATCAAAACATTAATTATCTGCTTGTAAGGCTCTATCGCCTTTTTTACTTGGGTTGTGATCTCATCCCCTATGTTTTGCTCCAAGGATGTGTAGTCAAGAAGTCCGGAGATACTGGAGTTTTGCCCACCTAATTTATTTCGTAAAATTTCCGTTACCTTGTTAGTAGTTACTTCTTCAACTGTATCTGTAATTTCTTGAGCACTATCTCGTGGATTTAAGATCACAATACAAGCGGCAACTATGGAAATTCCCAGCAACAACCCTTTTATAGCGGGCCTTAAGAATACCGAAGGGATGTTTTTCGCAAGCATTTGCTCCAGGTTAATCGACTTTTCTATGAAAAAGCTTAGGACCAAAAATAAAACTGCTGAAAAAACCAGGGCATTTGTTGGTTCAAGCTTAAATAAATTTAGATACACTCCGATAGTTATGGGAAGGGGCACGATTGCAAACTGACTCCACTCATTCCAGGCGGGAGAAGAAATGCTCACGGTGTAAGTCAGCGCCAGCATAAGCAAACATATTGTAGATAACGAAGTGGGATTTAACGAAAAGTATCCTTCGGTTTCAAAATAACTTATAAAGGCCTTAGTTAAGAAGAAGCTCTCGACAAAGATCGCGGATGTTATTATTAGGGTTTTTATGTAGGCAGATTTTTTTGTCACTGGATTTATTATACTATCACAGGAATATTATTTGCACGCAAAACACTATCACTTATTTTCTAAGGTTTTGCCACTACAACAAGTCTTTTCAAAGTTGTTCCGGGAGGCCAGCAAGTTATTAAGGTTACTTTACTCTCTGTTGAGCGTTCCATGTACTCAATATCGTCGGGCTCTACAATGGATTTTTCTGTTACTTCATAGCGATAGAGTGTGTTTTCATATGCCACAACTACATCATCGCCCGTTACAAGCTTGCTAAGAAGATAAAAAACGGCATTATATCGATTGGCGTTGTAAAAGTTATCTGAAGAGTGTGCGAAAAGCACTGTATTGCCTTCTGAGCCGGGTAATGTTGTATCTTTTACATGGGCTATTCCTTTGGTTAGGGCTTTTTGGTATTTTTTAGGGTCAAACGGATCTATTTGCGGAATTATTGCCATATTTACACCAATTTTTGGGATTACTATGCCGAATTCTTTATCTACCGGTACGATAGTTTTCGCCTTTTCTTTCTCTTTATCTGTTGTTTTGGGAGTTGTTAGCGCTACTTTTTGCTGTCTCTGTCCCCTAACTGTGCGGATTAAATATTCGGCCTCAGACTTTATTACCGGGTAGTATTGGATTAGAGCAAGTGCTACTCCAATAAGCAGAATAAGAAGAAGAGCTTTTTTGATTCCACTAGTCGAGGGGATACGCATTTTTATCTTTTTTTCTTGCTCGAGCGATTACAAAGCCGACAATTAATCCCGCCAAGAATAACCAAAACCAAGGGAACCCCCTATCTTCCGCACCCAATACTTCTGCTTCTTCTGAAGCCGCTACTTCCTCCTCCGACGGTTCTTCTTCTCCCAATACAACCTCGTCTTCTGGAGCGAGCTCACTTTCTGGAGTTAATCCTGTATCTGTAAACATGATCGCTGTTGTTATTTCCTCGGTCTTTGTATCTTCACCCCCAATTATGATTTCTTTAATGATAATATCTTCTATTTCCTCCACACGTATCCCTGAATAGTTTCCCGCATCGTCAAAAGCCCGTACAGCGTAATAAGATTTTCCGCAGTCGTTTCCGTACAAATCGTGTGTAAAAGAGTATTTTTCGTTGGGACCAATGTTAATAGTTCGAATTTTTGAGCTTGGGCCTACAGTGAATTCTTTGCTATCTGAACGATACACTTCAACATAGGAAGTTTGCCCATCATCCGCAGTTTTAAACTCAATTTCATATTCACAATCGGATTTTTTGTCTTTTTCTATCCATTTTGGAGTACTTGGAGCGTCGCCATCGTAATAAACACTTACATTGCCTTCTGCGCTATCCGAGGATGTGGTAGCTTTAACTTCTATATAGTAGGTCCCCTTGGATGTTAGAAGTGCTTCTGTTACCTTACATAGTCCGGAATCTCCTCCGTTTATTAAAGTTTCTGTGGAAATTTTTGTGTATGCGGATTCTCCAGGTTTTTTCAACGAACAGATTATTTTCACTGGAAGCTTTTTAGTTTCTAGAACTAAAGCTACAAAATCCACATTGAACGCTTGGTTTGTCGGAGTTTCGGGTTCAGATACTCGCAGAACTAAATTATTGGTTACCGCATTTACTGTGTTTACGGAAATGGTCATAAAGATTACTGAAAACAAGATTCCAAGTACAGGTATCTTTTGTTTTGCGGATTTCTCCCATATTTTAAGTATTATAAGAAGTCCTCCGGAAACTATAATTGTTATCAGACTTCCCAATCCCAAAAGAGTGGTTGCGCCTGTTGCCGGTAGTCGTTGATCTGCGGCTCCCAATACTTCGCCTTCTACCTCTCTTTCTTCTTCAATCTCCTCTACTTCTACCTCGACGTCTTTTTCCTCCACAGAAGGCACCGTATCTACCTTAACTTGAGTTCCAACAAAATTTTCGTCTACCACTCCTCCGTTAATTTCAAAACCCGAGTCCGCAGCTTCTGCCCAAATCGTTCTTTCTCCCAAGTTTCCGTAGGCAAATGCTAGGTCTGGATAAATTCCGTCAGTCGCACCTTCCAATATTCTGGCGTCGTATGTTAGTGTGACTACCTCCCCGGCCTCCCGATCTCCTAGATCCCACTCACCGGGGGACGCGTAGGTTGGCTCTGTTACACCAATATTCGCAAGATTTCCCTTAATATTTGAAGCAATTGACCAACTGTTAGTTATATACTCAAAAAATTCGGGGGAAAGGTCTACTACTAGTACATCATCGATTGAATTATCTAGTACGCGGATTACTATTCTATATGAAACTATGGCCCCCGGGATTTGCCCGGTAGGCCAAGCGTCAGTGAACTTTTCTATAGTGAATCCCAATAGTCCCATGAACTCATCACACATAAAGTGCATATCAAAATCAAATTTTGTTAGCGCATCTTGGTAAGTATTTCCTGCGTCTGGATCAAAAGTTACATACCACTCTATGTCTTTGGATTCTCCCGCAAGAATTGTTGTGATAGGTAGAAGTCCCCCGGAGAATAAGTCTCCCAATGATTTCGTAGCGTCTGCCTGCCCTCCGGAAAGTCCTCCGTAGAAAACACCGCCGCTATCTACCATCGCGATCCATAGCTGATAAGGGAACATTTCCGAGGTGTTTTCTCCCAAAATTACATTTGTTACGTTTCCTAGAACTAAATTACACACACTATCTGTGTCATTTATTAACTCTAGTGTCCTTTGCGATGTGTATCCGGGAAGCATGTTTGTGTTGTCTGCCTCAGATTCATTAAATAGTGCCGTTCCCGCAGAAGGTGTCATTATGCATCCATTGGGTTTATCGCAAGTAACAGTAATATCTTCAGCATAAGCTTCTCCGACGTATGCTAGAAATATTAGTGTCGTAGTTAAAACTAGTAATTTTTTATTCATCAGTATTTTCCCCTTCAATTATAGGTTCTTCCTCGGCATTTTCTACAGCTTCCTCTTCTGTATTTTCTTCTTCTGTCGACTGAGAATCCTCCGGACTTATTTCAGGTTCTTGATTTTCTTCCTCTTCCTCAGCTGGAGGAGACTCCTCCTCGCCTTCCTCTTCTTCTGTAGTCCCTATAAGTACTGGGAGATCTGTTTGACTAATTTTTGCCGCACCTAGTATGTCGGCAGGTTCGCTTTCTGGCCCCTCTTCCGGATCCGTAGTATTTACAGGGATTTCTAACTTCTCTTCTTTATCTTCGGAAGTAGGATCGTTTTCCGAATGATTTTCGGATCCTGGGGTTCCATAATCATTCCCATCATGAGAATCCCAATAAGTGTCGTCATTACAGACATCGTCTGTACAGGTGTGCCAGTCGCCGGAATCCGTTCCATCCCCAGGGATATCGTTTCTTTCCATGGATCTCCACTTACCAC
>FUWD013232568.1_pt1 | contig 13761 bp, 18 predicted proteins | sample 1063281 | NCBI WGS metagenome assembly FUWD01 (sample SAMEA79048168, study PRJEB19326) | metagenome | biome: marine
CCTCCAAGGGCATAAGAAAACGGGAATCCCTATGGTACTAAAAGCAAAACAAGCCCTAACAGACACTCTTTTTGGCCTATAACCCCCTGTTTTCGTCCACGTGAAGCTTTCGCATCCCACAGGTTCGGATGCAAGTGGACTGATTTCGCTACAAGTGCGAACTACGAACTGGGTTGCCACCACCGTGAAATAACGGTGAGGTAACTCCGCGATTGCACGTTCACACGGTGGGGGCGCGGAACAGCGATAAAGCGATGGACTTCAGAGTTTTGCCCATTGGATTAGTTATTTGTCGGGGTTACTCCGGTGCCGACGTAAACATCAAAATTGGAGTGGCCGGTCAACTGCCATTTCCCGGTTTTTGGATTCTTAACGAAGACGCTCATGCGTGGTTTCTTCTCTGAAGTGAGTGGGTTTCCATTTGGTGTTTCAGTGGTCTGAGCCTTGTATCGCACGACGATGACATTCTTTGCGGAGGTGATGTCAAAACCTGACAAGGAGTAATCAATGACTTTAGGTTCGCTAGATATGTACTCCGCTTTGTGAGCAAATGTATTGTCAGCGCGTTGGATTTGAAAGGATTTTGACAAGAAGGCAGATAAACCTTTTGCATTCTGTTGCTTCAACAACTCGAAGAACCGGTTTGCCAGCTTCTCCCCTCGAGCTTCAATCGAAATTTTTGTGGTCGCGCTAGAAATCGATTCGCTTGTTGCGTTAGCTGCTTGAGGACTCAGGACAGTCGCACCAAACATGATTAGAGAAACCATCGCAATTGCTGGCTTTTTTATCAAGAACATTCGCATAATCGATTAATCCGACCTTCGAAATAGTACGGAAGAGCTAAATACCCGTCCTAGTTGTGAGCACTTTATTGGCTTTGCCGGTCACATGCAGCCTTGTTGGGTACATGTGTCTCGAGTTACGCTACCACCGCCTGCGACATTGTCGAGTTCCTCTTCGGAGATTTGCTGTGCGTCCTCGTTTTCTTGCGGATTTTGTGTTATGGACTTAGTCTAAATGACCATATGAGCGTTTTCTACCGAGTAAGCACGGTGGTTGATGTGGATAGGTTTATGTGGATAGGTTGATGTGGAAAAAGGGAAACCCAAATAGGCTCAGTTTTTGAAATTCTTCGTACCGTTGTTGTATACGTAGGTTGCTTTCACTACTGGAGGCCAATTGGTGCACCAGATTGAGGAGGGGCTGTGAGTATCGCGATCCTCCTAGCGACCGCACTTCCGCTGGCCGCGCTATCTATCTTGATCTTTTTAGGGCGGGGCGCTCGGCGCTTGTGGCCATTGGCTGTGGCGGCTCTCGCCTGGGGATTCGTGGCCCCTTCCCTGATTATCGGAGTCAATAATTCTTGGGCTGAGAATTACGGATTGGTATCCCTTATTGTGCTGGGTGCTCCAATTTCTGAAGAAATCGCTAAGGCAGCAATCTTGCCCTTTCTTGCAGTCTCACGGCGTGTAACTTGGTTTGTGGACGGTGCTGTTCTTGGCGCTGCAGCGGGAACCGGTTTTGCAATCCGCGAGAACTGGTTGTATTTGGAAGGGGTCGGCAGCAGCGACTCCATCTCGTTGGTTATTGCACGGGCAACGTCCACAAACCTGATGCACGCTGGTTGTACGGCGATAGTGGGCGCGGCAGTGGTGCTGTCCTACAGGCGTGGCTGGGTGACTCGCATTGCTCTTCCCCTCGGAGGCCTTCTAGTCGCCATAGGTCTGCATTCAGTATTCAATAGATTGACAGTTGAAGACAATGCCTCGGCAGCAGTGGTCACTGTTACGGGAGTCCTCACGTTCTGTATTGCCGGTGGCATCATCTTGCTGGGCTTCCCCATTACGTCGCGGTGGGTCCGTCGTGATCTTGCAAGCCATGGAGCGAGCGCCAGTGAACAAGCCGCGTTGGGTGGGCGCAGTGTTGCTCAGATACTCGATGATTTTGAACTGCGATACGGCGCGCGAGCAGCCGAAAAAGCCGAGCAACTTGTTAAGGGACAACGTCAACTTGCTATTGCGCGGAATTCCGGTCGCAGCACATCGAATGAGATCGATCGGCTTGAGTCAGACACTGATGCACTGCGACGTGAGATTGGTCTATTCGAAATGATGTGGTTACGTTCACATCTCCCAATCGGGACCGATGACATGGGCATGTGGTCCGCTCTGGACAAAGACACACTTCAATCTATAGACGGTGAGATGTCCGTATCAACAGAACCATCAGGGGTGTGGGCAAGACTTGATTCCCAGCTTCCCGAGAGTAATTCCCTTTCAGCTCCAATATCTTTTCGAACTGACCAGTCAAATGAATCCTAGAAAGTAGGCAGCATGCTGTGTGCACAATGTGATGAGAGTGCGAGGGGAACGTGCCGTTTCTGCGGACGAGGTGTCTGTGCCACGCACCACGCAACGATGCCATTTATCGTGAGCGTATTTGGCAGCGAGACCCCACGATCGATTGTGGTGGGTGGCACCCTGTGGTGCCAGATTTGCCGGCCGCAACCTGAACCAATCTCGATGCCGGAGCTGGCATGACAAGCGACGGAATGTTTGACCGTCTTGGCACACGCATAAGTGACAATGACGGTGAAGCCAATCCGCCATCGATGTCAGACATTCTTGACCTGCCCAACGATCAACGGGAACTCATGCGTCTCGTGCTTCGATCACGAGAGTCCATGACTCCAGAAATCGCCGCTGGCGAGTTGGGCTGGGATTCGAAACTCACCGCACGGGTAATCGGCGCTTTGAGTTTTAGCGGCATGATCGAACTAGTCAATGGGTGCATTCAGATTGTGCCGATGCAACGCGTAACTCGAAAATCCCTTGGCGGCATGTGGGGGGCATTGGACGACCTTTGAGTCTCTATGCGCGGATACGTGCGAGGTACAATGAAGCAATCCGTGGGAAAACTAGGTCCGGAGGCTCATGAACACCGAGGCGACAGAATGCGTGAACTTGAATGGCACTGACGTGTCCTATCAATACTTTGTGGGAAGTGGAACTCCCGTCTTGCTCGTTCACGGAGTTGGCTCTTCAACGCAAACGTGGTCTGAGCTTTATAGCCGTTTAACCCAAGCGGGGAGATCGGTTTTGGCTGTTGATCTGTTCGGCCACGGCCAGTCTGGTGCGGGCAACGGCGATTACAGTCTTGGTGCCAATGCCACGATGCTGAGAGACGTCTTGAATGTTCTGCGCATTGAGCAGGTTCATTTAGTTGGACACTCCCTGGGTGGGGGTGTCAGCATGCAAATGTTTTACCAGTATCCGGATCGAATCTCGTCCCTTACTTTGATCGCAAGTGGTGGCTTGGGAACTGAAGTGGGTGCGTCCTTACGGGCTGCAACCCTTCCTGGATCCGAATACGTGATCCGACTGATTTCCAGACCAGAAGTGACGACAACACTTCAACGCGCGGTTGGCGTATTGGGAATATTTGGTGTTCGCCGGCACGGTTTTGACGACAGGCTCGTGCAAACTTTGCGAGACCTGCAAGACGAGTCAAAACTCAGTGGATTCACTAACACGCTTCGCAGTGTGATCGGCATCCGTGGCCAGCGAGTTTCGGCCCTGGAACGCTTGGCCCAAGTTAACCCAGAAACCACGCTAATTATTTGGGGTGACAGTGACCCGATGCTCCCATCCACTCATGGCTACGCATTGCACGAAATGCTCCCGGGAAGTCGGATCGTAATCGTTCCCAACAGCGGTCATGACCCGCACGGTGACAACCCTGAACTGGTGTATACCGAATTGCGTGCTCACATTGCCAGAACAGAAGTCACTGCTGCTTTGTAGTTTCGCCCCCACGGACATTTCAGCTTCAGCAATTGAAAAAGTGTTCCCTGACGGAGTTGACGTTGCAGGTAAGCGCGCTGCGACTGTCGCAAGGTCCAGTTGGCACCTACTATGAACCAGTGACCTACATTGCTGCCACGCATGCCGTGGTCGGCCCCTATGGGTACCCGCAGGAAGAGATCATTGAAGCGTTCACCGCGGTTGTCTCGCCCGAGGGCGCTCATCAAAAAGTAATTGAACGAATTCACCTCGCAACGGGAGTCAAGCATCGCAATCTTGCAATTCCTTTGGAGGACTACTCACAACTTACCGACTTCGGGGTAGCCAATGACGAATTCATTCGGGTTGGTTTGGAGCTTGGGGTTGCTGCAATTTCCGGAGCACTGTCGGCTGCAAATATTGATGCGTCCGAAGTCGACATGATCATGTCAACATCCGTCACGGGCATCGCCGCGCCTTCACTTGAAGCCAGACTTGTTCCCATGCTTGGTATGCGGGAAGACGTGAAGCGCATACCGATTTTTGGGCTCGGATGCGTTGCAGGCGCTGCAGGAATCGCTCGGGTGCATGATTACCTGGTTTGGGAGGACCCCATTAGTCGGTCCAGGCTATTTGAGAGTTTTTGAATTGTGAATGCACTTACATTTCTGAGCATACTCATTCGGGGTTAAGTAGTTCAGCTTTGAGTGCCGGTGGTACTGGTTGTAGTCCTGTTTCCAGTCGGTGATGATGGCGCGGGCTTCGTAAATGTGGTCGAAGGAGTTCATGTTCAAGCACTCCTCACGCACGCGACTGTTGAAGGATTCAACGTATCCGTTACGCCATGGTTGACCTGGTGGAATGTAATGAATACCGAGTTTTTCCTCCGCGAATTCACCCAGAATAATGGAGATGAATTCGGGTCCGTTATCGCAGCGTAAGACTTTGGGGAGGCCACGTTTGGCAATGATTGTTTTCATGTAGTCAATAACTTTCTCACTCGTAATGGAGCGGTCGGTAATATCAAGGAGTGATTCGCGGGTGTGTTCATCTACCATCGATGCAAGTTTCACTGGTGTCCCACAGCGCAACGCATCGAACTGGAAATCAATTGCCCACACCACGTTTGGTGCGTCAGCATCAGTGATCGGGCAGGTGCTAGCTCCGCCTCGTTTACGCCGGGGTTTACGCGCCACACGCAACCCTTCTTCACGCCATAATCGTTGCACTTTCTTACGATTGACGACGTGACCTTCAGCGCGCAGGTCAGCCCAAGCTCGCCGGTAACCTTTACGAGCATTACGCGGCACACCCGCCCACGCGCATAAATGCGTGCGCAGCCACCGGTCAGGATCCGCCGGTGTTTGGCACGCTAAAGGCCTACGCTGGGTGGATCTGGGGAGCCCAACAACGTTGCACGCGAACCGCTCTGATGCCCCAAAAGTATCTTGAAGCAGCAGAACAGCTCGGCGTTTCGCTGTCGGGCTCAGAATTTTCCCTTAGCGATCTCCTTAAGCATCAATTTCTCTAACTCAGAGTCAGCGACAAGACGTTTGAGCTTCGCGTTCTCCACGCGTAACTCCTTGAGTTCCTTCGCGTCATCAACACTCATCCCGTCGTAGCGTTGCCGCCACTTGTAATACGTAGGAGCACTCACGCCAATTTCCCGGCACGCCAGCTCCACCGTCATACCCTTTCCCAGGAGTTCATCAAAGCGCTGCAACAACCGGACGATGTCTTCCGGTGAATGATTCTTTCGACCTGCCATAACAACCGAGCCTTTCCACCCAGAATGGGTGAACTAAGACTCTCAAATAACCCGGACCCACTGCAAGGGGTCATGCCACGCCCACCTCGAAATCAGAGTGGACGACCCAGTCAGCAACCGCCAGCGGCGCTCAAAACTTTGGCAAGGAATATGTCTTCAGTTTGAGGTCCTGATTAAAGGCTGTCTGCACTTCCCATTTAAACGATGCGCAGATGACCTTTTTCAGTCTTTATATCTCTCACTCACCCATGTTAAAAAATGTGGAACTGCATTTTTTGGCAAACTGAAATGGTCGTCATCTGGGTATTGCTTGACTTCAACCTGTGCCCCGAGTTTCGTAACTGCGTCAATGTATGCCTGCTGCTGGTCAACCGTGATCACGGTTCCACCCTTGTACCCATCAATGCACACGAGCAACGGACAATTGGGCTTCTGCATTCCCGCCGAGCCTTTAGCAAATGCTAATTCCCATTCTGCTTTATTTTGTGGATCCGACCGTAAGAGAGCCCCGCGCAAATTAAAGGTTCGTTTTGCCGTATCTCCAATGTGATGGCCAGGCTGGGTGTTCCAAATCTTGTTCATGAGTTCACTACCTACTGGCGTGAAGACGTCCGTCATATTCAACTTGTCAAATGCATGGGCGTGAGCGGTCAGTGTCATGAGCAAGTGTGAATCTGGCACCAAATTTGCGTTGGAAATAGCACCTTCAATACCGGTCGGGTGAGCCAAAACGGGTACCAATGCACCTGGTGAAAGCAGCACACAGCCGAGCAATTTCAAGTCACCAAAATCTGCTGGGTCTAATTCAGCAACTGCTGCGGCTGAACCTCCACCCTGTGACCAGCCAACACATGTCAGTTTTGTACCAACATTGAGTTCTGGTATCTCAGTAGCTGCCCGAGCGATGAACACAGCATCCCGAGCATTTGTTCGGTTGACCATGTATTGATGCATACCTTTGGTCCCTAAACCTTGGTAAGCGGTAGCAACCACCACGTATCCAGCATCAATCATGGATTGCAGCCCTGGAACTCCGAAGTCAATTTGCTCAGTTGCCTCAAGATCAAAATAGGTGATCAACTCGCGCGCTGAATCAGGCTGCTCTGAAGGACAGGCTGCGTCTCCCAAACCTGTTGTTCCATGCGCCCACGATAGAATTGGCCGATTAATTGCCTCCACTGTTGGAGCGACGATGATTCCAGTCGACTCGTGGGAAATGTCATTGACATCATTTGTTAAGTACCAGACCTTCCAGGCGTGAGCACCTTTGATCTGTGTATTTATTGGCTCTGAGCGAATCAGCAACGATTGAGTCACACCCGAATGCTACTCAAATTCTTTTAACGAAGGACGGCCGATAACTCTTTCAATCGGTCCATGTTGAGCGTGTACCAAGTCCAGTAGCCGTCTTTTTCTTTGCTCAGAATTCCGGCCAACACCAAAACTCTGAGGTGATGGCTTACCGTCGGTTGGCTAAGACCTATGGCTTGGGTGAGGTCCCCCACACAGGCCGTGCATTGGTCGCTATCACGAATTAGAGAGATCAATTGAAGCCGAGTCGGATCAGCCACTGCCTTGAGTAGCTCGGCGAGCGCTTCAGCGGACTCGCGATTTATTGGCTTACCAATTCCGCTAGGGCAGCAAGCCGGTCCCTGAGACTGGATTCGTTCGCGATTGACCACTTGCTTCATGAAATGTTCACCATTTGTTTCACTAATTAAATAATATCCATATTGACGAGTATCAATGTACTCTGACATAGTACACCTCGATGAACACAGACCGACGAACCAAAATTAGCGATGAACAAGTTGTAGGCAATCTTTCGACATTGGATCGCTTTTTACCTCTGTGGATTGTTCTGGCTATGGCCTTAGGGCTACTACTTGGTCGAGGAATACCCGGACTTCAAAGCACACTGGATGCGGTCAAAATTGACAATACGAGCATCCTGATAGCAATTGGTCTTTTTGCAATGATGTATCCGGTACTTGCTCGCGTTAAATACGAGGAGATGGGTGACCTCGCTGGTGATCGCAAAATGCTGTGGTTATCGCTCCTACTTAACTGGTTGGTCGGCCCATTACTCATGTTCGCCTTAGCCTGGATTTTTCTTGCGGACTACCCAGAGTTTCGAACAGGCTTGATCGTTATTGGCTTAGCGCGATGTATAGCCATGGTTTTGATTTGGAATGACCTCGCATGCGGTGACCGAGAAGCAGGAGCATTACTCGTTGCGATCAACTCCATTTTTCAAATTATTGCCTACGCACTTCTGGGGACCTTCTACCTTGCGATCCTGCCCGGGTGGTTGGGTCTTGACACTCAAGATGTTGAATTCTCCACCTGGGGAATCACCAAGGCCGTGCTCATATTCCTAGGAATACCCCTACTCTTGGGATTCCTTACTCGCCAGATTGGGGTTTCACGCAAAGGTAAGGATTGGTATGACAACACCTTTGCACCAAAAATCGCACCAATCGCGCTTTACGGTCTGCTCTTCACTATCGTCATTCTCTTCGCGCTTCAAGGTAATGCGATTACCTCAGATCCATTAAGTGTGGTGCTCATCGCCTTACCCCTCATGATCTATTTCGCGCTCATGTGGTTCGCCGCAATGTGGGCATCCCACGCCATTGGGTTGCCGTATGCACGCTCTGCCACGGTTGCATTCACGTCTGCAGGAAATAATTTTGAACTTGCAATTGCTGTAAGCATTGGGGTCTGGGGTGTGACATCCGGGCAGGCACTTACTGGCGTGATGGGACCACTTATTGAAGTTCCAGCTCTAGTCGCTTTGGTGTACGTGTCCCTTTGGCTAAAACGCAAGTGGAAGTGGAGTGATGCAGCATGAGCAAGAAGCCGACGGTGCTCTTCGTGTGCGTTCATAATGCTGGCCGGTCGCAAATGGCCGCTGGACTGTTAAAGCAACTTGCCGGCGACAAAGTGACCGTCTATTCCGCCGGCTCTGCGCCAAAGGATTCAGTTAACCCCGCAGCGGTTGCGGTGATGCGAGAAATCGGAATTGATATCAGCGCCGAGAGTCCGAAAATCTTGCACAAGGACACCGTGCTGTTGTCAGACGTCGTAATCACCATGGGTTGTGGGGACACCTGCCCTATCTATCCCGGGAAACGCTATGAAGATTGGGTGCTTGACGACCCAGCTGGCCAAGGCATTGACACGGTACGCCTCATTCGCGATGAAATACGAACTCGGGTTGAAGAACTGATATCAGAACTGTCTATTTAGCCTATGTGGCATTCGTGCGCGGTAGTTCCTTCACCACCGGAGATGTTTTCCAATTCAGCTTCGCTGAGTTCACCCGCTGATGTCGAATCAGCAGTTTCGTTGTCCTCTGGTGTGGAATCTGCAAATGTCACAACTACTCCCTAAATGTGGACGCTAACGGTATGAACATTGGTCTTTCCCTATGGGAAGAACCAACTACCGTGTCCTCAATTTATAAGGCAGTCCGAACGTGTGATAACCGTGATTGCACGGTGAATATGGGAGGACCCTATTAGTCGGTCCAAGCTATTTGAGAGTTTTTGAATTGTGAATGCACTTACATTTCTGAGCATACTCATTCGGGGTTAAGTAGTTCAGCTTTGAGTGCCGGTGGTACTGGTTGTAGTCCTGTTTCCAGTCGGTGATGATGGCGCGGGCTTCGTAAATGTGGTCGAAGGAGTTCATGTTCAAGCACTCGTCACGCACGCGACTGTTGAAGGATTCAACGTACCCGTTGCGCCAGGGTTGACCTGGTGGAATGTAATGGATTCCGAGTATGTTTTCTGCAAATTCTCCTAAGGCGATGGCAATGAATTCGGGTCCGTTGTCGCAACGCAGCACCAGGGGTGCTCCGCGTGTTGATGAGAGATGAACGATTTTTCGTCACAGTCCATGCGTGACCGTCCCAGTAGCGCAAAAGCTTGTCATCTTTTGGGTCTTGATACCAACCTGGTAGTGCAGTCACGTCGCATTCCTCCCCTCGGTCACGGATGCGTGTTGAGCAAAGGGCAGTCAATCCATACGACACAGTTGTTACTTTCGACTAATTCATTGGGATTTTTGGTTTACATCTGGCGGGGAAAGTAATTAGAGTGTTGTTATGAGTAAACGGGGAAAAACATTAATTTCTTTAATAATCACAACCATCACGCTTACTGGACTTTTGACAGCTTGTGGCGGTGGGTCTTCCGAGGAGACAGTGGGCTACAAGTTAGCCGCAATAGACGGTAACCTCGGTAACAGTGCTAAATATGAGGAAAGAATTGCTGAAGCAGCGGAACGTTGCGGCGGAATTTGTCAAGGTTGGCCAAAACATGGGGCTCATGACTTTCCGTAATATCGCGCAGGCACCAACCGTTGGGATTCGCTCCCGCGGTGAACTTCTCATGAAGCCAATAGCAAACGGTGCCACCGAGAGTACGGGCCTTGAGTCCGGTAACTACAACATTCGCATAGTGCGTTTGGGTACACGTGAAAAACTGATACCAAATAGCGTCCAGACTATTTTAAATAAGCCCGGTCGTAACGACATGGGCAATAACCGAATCGTGTATCTCTGGGGTTCAGAAAAAGATGGAACCCTCGACCTCATGGTCCAAGACATTCCGCTAGGGCTTGACTAGAAACTACGCATCGAGATCACATAGTTGCTACTGGCCGTACCGTAGTTCGCATTCCAGTAATTGATGTCAGTCCGCAACCTATAAGCGGTGCTAGAGCCGCTTCCCCTCGATGAAGTCCAATAGGCAAGACCCTTGCCCACGGACAAACCGATCACGGATCGATTGTCATAGGCAAGTTGCATCTCGTCCTTGGACGGGACGAACCAATCACTCTGTCCACCTGCAGTCATGCCTTTGACTGTCGCGAGCGTTCCGCCACTACAAGATCCAGTTTGATATGTGTTGTAGGGACCCCATCCAATTTCATCAGTTGGAATGAGATTGCTGACATTGTTTGAACACAACGGCGCAGCATCCATGACTGTGCCAGCTTCTAAATACGTGCAGCGGCTTCCCCTGTCAGTCCCGCAAACGAAGGGACTAGATGCAACGTAAAACACTATGCCGCCGCCTGGACCGGTGTCTCCCAGCTGGCAATCACCACCGTCAGCGCAATTGACCACTGCCTCAGCCGTCGCCTCAGGTGTTTCCTCAGTTGTAGCGTCCGTGGTCTCCTCAGTTGTAGCGTCCGTGGTCTCTTCAGAAGTCGACTCGGTGGTCTCTTCCGCAGTGACGTCAGTGGTTTCCTCAGAAGTCGCCTCTGTCGTAGCCTCATCAGAAGTCGCCTCTGTCGTAGCCTCATCAGAAGTCGCCTCGGTCGACTCCTCGGCAGCGGCTTCACTTGATGCTTCGGTGGTTACCGTTCCAGCACGATCACCGGAAGGCAAAGCGCCCGTGACAACCACTCCGACAAGCGCAACTGCGGCCACACCACCAACAATCAGCGACATCCGTCGACGACGTTCTGAACGAGTCATGAACAAACCTTTCACTAGAGTCCGCCACCAACTGCAACGCAACCTCATGACTTTCTCACACATCAGCACTCTCTGGCTACCGTGTAAACACTGCACACTCCAGGAATTCTTAGGCCTTTTCTTGCTATCTACCCGCTTAATCCCCCTGCAGAGCAGTTCAATGTCGCCGGAATTGAACTTGTCCGCTTCCAGAACTGGGAGTAACCACAACACGGATCACATAGTTTGGAAAGACGTCCGTACCTACAAGAATTAGTTCACCGTCTAAATCAGGTGAATCTTGGGGACCATATTTCCTCCATAAGATAAAATTGCACCCTCAAACATAAGAAAAACAACACAGCTAATCGGCAAAAGACCGTCGTATGAGGTTTCCAACGACTTTCCTGCAAAAAATTGGATTCTTGCGAGCAAGGCTAGAAGACTGAGCAATCGAAGAATTTCTGGTTTCACGCATATATACGTGTAGAACGGATCCGCCGTGAATAATGACACCGTGATGAAAGCGGCGGTTCTTATAGGGCATGGAGGAATCGATCAGCTTCAGGTTCGGCAGGACGTACCTATTCCGAACCCTGGCAGTGATGAAGTACTCATTCGGGTAGGCGCCAGTGCGGTGAACAACACCGATATCAATACGCGCGTAGGTTGGTATTCGCAAAGTGATCAAGGTGGAGATACATCGTGGTCGGGAAGCCCCATGAAATTCCCGCGGATCCAAGGCGCCGACTGCTGCGGAGAGATCACAAGCGTGGGTAGCAGCGTTGATCCAGAACGGATTGGCGAGCGCGTTCTTGTTCGCACAATGCAAGAACCAATGAATGTTGATGGCAAGTTGGCTTCGATCACACTCGGTTCAGAAATTGATGGCGCATTCGCGCAGTATGTAAGCGTGCGATCAAGCGAAGCTTTCGCCATTAACAGTTCACTCGACGACGCAGAACTCGCCTCGTTCCCGTGCTCGTATTCCACAGCCGAGGGATTACTTCAACGCGCCCAGGTGGGTGCAGAGCGCGTTCTCATCACCGGCGCCTCTGGTGGGGTTGGTTCGGCCGCGGTGCAACTTGCGGCGATGCGTGGGGCAATGGTTATTGCAGCCACAAGCAGCGCCCACGCGGATCACGTTAAACGAATCGGAGCTACGGAAATTGTCGACAGGGCAGGTGACCTTCTTGACCAATTAGGTGAGTCATGTGTTGACGTGGTCATTGACTTAGTCGGTGGACCTAACTTCGCGAGTCTGCTTCGCATACTTCGCCCAGGTGGCCGTTATGCAACTGCCGGGGCGGTTGCCGGTGCACATGTCGCATTGGATCTGCGCGACCTTTACCTCAAAGACCTGACTTTTTATGGTTGCACATTCCACCCCAAGTCGGTCTTTACCGACCTGATCTCATATGTCGAGCAAGAACGAATTAAACCCTTGGTCGCAGCGCGCTATGACTTAACCGACATCCATGCAGCTCAGGAGCGTTTCATTAAAAAAGATTTTATTGGCAAAATCGCGATAGTTGAATCGTAAGGGGTTTCTTGCCGCTTCCTTTTGAGTGAAGGATGATGGTGCAATGCCCAAGCAATATCGGCAAAGAACAGAAAGATCGAGCGGTCAGGATGCTCCTGGACCGACTGGATGACTACCCGTCGATGTATGCCGCGTGTAATGCGATCGGTCCGAAGTTGGGGATCGGTTCTGAAACGCTGCGCAGGTGGACTCTTCAAGCCCAGATTGATACGGGAGAACGAAGCGGGCCAACTAGTGATGAACTTGCAGAGATTAAAACTCTTAAAAGCAAAGTTCGTGACCTGGAAGAAGCCAACGAAATCCTGAAACAGGCGTCGATTTTCTTCGCGAGGGAGCTCGACCCTCGCCACCGTTGATTTGTGAATTCATCGATGCGATGAGAGCTCAAGGTTTTGGGGTCGAGCCGGTCTGCGCAGTCCTGCGGGAGCAGGGCTGCCAGGTCGCCCCACGAACCTACCGAGCATGGAAAAAAGCATTGCCTTCAACACGAACGATCGCTGACGCGTATGTGACGCATGCGATCCGAGCAACGAAGGACACCCCTGAAGGTTTATACGGTCGGCGCAAAATGACAGCCCACCTTCGCCGTAAAGGCCTCCGGGTGAGTATCGGAACCATTGATCGTCTCATGCGTGATGAGGGCTTAAGTGGTGTTCTGCGCGGTAAAGATCACCGAACGACGATCCCTGGCAAAGATGGGAAACGCGCAGGAGATCTTGTAGATCGGGACTTCACCGCCCCGTGCCCCAACCGAGTCTGGGTCGCAGACTTCACCTATTGCCGGACCTGGGCTGGTTTCGTGTATGTGTCATTCATCATTGACGTGTTCGCACCGCTTGATTGTCGGCTGGCACGTCATGACAACTCGTCCAACCGAACTGGTGCTGGTTCCTTTACGCATGGCGCTATGGAATCGCCGACATGAAGGTATCGAAATATTTGAGGGATTACTCCACCATTCCGACGCAGGATCTCAATATATTTCCTTGAAATTTTCCGAGGAACTGATGCTCGAAGGGATCTTGGCTTCGATTGGAAGCGTCGGCGACGCGTACGATAATGCCCTGGCTGAGTCGACAATTGGACTGTTTAAAACCGAAGCAATCAGGCGAGGAAATCCTTTCCACGCTGGGCCTTTTAAGAACATTGCCGACATCGAATACGGGGGCCATGGGCTGGGTCGATTGGTATAACAATC
>FUWD013255289.1_pt12 | contig 13751 bp, 17 predicted proteins | sample 1063281 | NCBI WGS metagenome assembly FUWD01 (sample SAMEA79048168, study PRJEB19326) | metagenome | biome: marine
GGAGCAATGGGAATAGGCTCTTCTTTGATTTATGCTCCTGGAGACTATGCAGACACAGAAGAATTAATACATTTAAATAAAGTAGCTTCTTCTTATGGAGGCATGTACATTTCTCATATGCGTAATGAAGATACAAAGGTATTGGAAGCGCTTGAAGAGTTAATTACTATTGCAAAAGAAGCTGCTATCCCTGCCGAAATTTATCACTTAAAAGCTTCAAGAAAACCAAATTGGCACTTATTGGATAGCATTATAAAAAGAGTTGAAAAAGCAAGAGATAATGGCCTTCAAATTACTGCAGACATGTATACATACAATGCAAGTTCTACAGGTTTAACTGGCGTAATTCCAACCTGGGTTCAAGAGGGAGGTCATAAAGCTTGGATAAATAGAATGAAACAACCCGTACCAAGAAAACGCTTATTAAATGACATTCGAAATGAGTTAGCACAACAACCACCTAGCGGTATTTTAATGGTAGGTTTTAAGAATGACGCTATGGCTAAACTTTACTTAGGAAAAACTGTAGCTGAAGCTGCAATAATGAGAAATCAATCTCCAGAAGAAACCATCATAGACATGATTATAGAAGATGATAGTAGAATTCAATGTATTTACTTTAGTATGTCTGAGGAGAATATTAGAAAAAAAATTAAAATTCCATGGCTTTCATTTTGCTCTGACGCAGGGTCTTACTCAGATATTTCAAAGGATTTTAAAACACACCCAAGAGCTTTTGGTAGTTTTATTCGAGTTCTTGGAAAGTTCTCAAGAGACGAAGGTTTAATTACCATGCAAGAAGCTATAAGAAAACTAAGTGGATTTCCAGCAACCAACTTACATCTTAAAAATAGAGGTTTTTTAAAACAAGGGTACTTTGCCGATATTGTAATTTTTGATGAAAAAACCGTGAAAGATAATGCAACTTTTGACACACCTTTAAAATTTGCCGATGGTATGGAATATGTTTTTGTAAATGGTATTCCAGTTATAGAAAAAGGGAATCATACTGGAAATTTTCCTGGTAAATTTATTAAAGGACCAGGCTATAAAAATAAAAACTAACTAAATGAATATCATGTTAATTAACTACAAAAGAATCTGTTTAATTGTGTTGTATGGCTGCATTTTTAGTCTATCACACGTAACTATTGCACAAAAAAAAAATTCAAAGAAAAAAATTGAAGCACTAAAAAAAGAAGTTGCTGAAATTGTTGAATCTAATCATACCCAATCTCAAATTATGGTAGATAAGATTTTTAGTTTTTCAGAATTAGGGTTTCAAGAAATTGAATCATCAAAATATTTAACTGGAGTATTAGAGGATAATGGGTTTGAGATTGAAAAAGGAATATCGGGAATACCTACTGCATGGTTTGCTACTTGGAGTAACGGAGAAGGACCAGTAATAGCATTAGGAAGTGATGTAGATTGTATCCCAAAAGCTTCACAATACCCAGCTGTAGCCTTTCACAAACCAATAGTTGATGGTGCACCAGGACATGGTGAAGGACATAATTCTGGTATCCCTTTAAATATTACAGCAGCTTTAGCAGTAAAAAAAATCATGGAACGTGAAAATATTGGCGGAACCCTTATTCTTTGGCCTGGAATTGCCGAAGAATTAGTAGCTGCCAAAGCCTGGTTTACCAGAGATGGTCTTTTTGACAACATAGATATGTGTATTTTCACACATGTTAGTAGTAATCTTGGAGTATCCTACGGAGCTTCTAGAGGTACTGGATTAATTTCAGTAGAATACACTTTTGAGGGAGAATCAGCACATTCTGCGGGATCTCCTTGGCGAGGAAGAAGTGCTCTCGATGCTGCAGAATTAATGAATGTTGGTTGGAATTATAAACGAGAACATTTACATCCTTTAAAAAGATCACATTCTATATTTACAGATGCAGGAGATCAGCCAAATGTTGTTCCTTCCAAAGCTTCAATATGGTATTATTTTAGAGACATTACTTATGAAGGAATTATGGAAATGTATCGTGAAGCTAATGATGTAGCTGAAGGTGCTGCTTTAATGACTAAAACAAAAGTAAGCTCTAAAATTCTCGGAACTGCTTGGCCCAGACATTTTAATAAAACAATTGCTGAAACCATGTATAAAAATATCAAAATAGTTGGTTTACCAACTTGGTCCGACAATGATCAGTTACTTGCAAAAGCAGTTCAAAAAGAAGTTAATTCTAAAAACACAAATGGTCTAAGTAAGAAATTAAATTCATTAGGACTACCTGTTAAAACACCTGTTAGTGGAGGTTCTGATGATATTGGTGATATTTCATGGAAAGTACCGACTGTCACATTAAGATACCCATCAAATATCCCCGGACTTCAAGGACATCACTGGAGTAATGCCATTGCTATGGCAACACCCATTGCACACAAAGGTGTTACAGCTGGTGCTAAAGTTGAAGCAATGACCATCATAGATTTCTTGTTAAAACCATCTTTAATTGAGGATGCCTGGACATATTTTAATACAGTACAAAGTAAGGAAACAAAATACAAGCCAATGATAGATGCAAGAGATTTACCACCTATTTACTTAAATAAAGACAAACAACAACAGTTTAGAGAAAAATTAGAAAAGTTTTATTATGATGAAACAAAATACAAGACGTATCTAGAACAATTAGGTATTACATACCCAACGCTAAAAAAGAAGTAATCTTATTTTTTTATAGCGCGTAACATCTCGCGTTTTCCTGGAGGGCCAGGTAATCTTTCTACGCTAAAACCAACAGATTGCATGGCTCTTCTTACGCTACCTTTAGCTGCATAAGTAACCAATACCCCTTCTGATTTTAAAGCTAAAAACATTTTGAAAAAAATTTCCTCAGTCCACAATTCTGGCTGAACTCGCGCACCAAATGCATCAAAATAAATAACATCAAACTTATTTTCATCATCTATTTCATGAAAAAATTGTTTTCTCTTCAAAAGTGAGAAGTTGGGAGTAATTTGGTGTTTCTCCTCCCAAGAACACGAATGAAATGATTCAAAAATTTTAGTAAATTGGATTGCACCTAACTCAGCAACATAATTTAATTTTAAAAGCTCTTCCTCAAAAATAGGATAGGCCTCTACTCCAACATACTCAATAAATAGCTTATTTTCTTGTGCTTCTAAAAACGTCATAAAACTATTTAATCCAGTTCCAAAACCAATTTCTAAAACAGCTATTTCATTAGTAGTTTTATAATTCAATCCATGTTGGATATAAACATGATTAGCTTCCTGAATAGCACCATGGATAGAATGGTATTGTTCATTCCATTCAGGAATATGAATGGTAGTTGATCCGTCTGAAGTTTTTATAATTTCTCTTTTCAAGGATGGGGTGCTAGTACTTATTACTTTTTTAGTAACACTCCATTAGCCTCAAAAGCAAATTCCATAGCAGGCTCTGTAATATTAGCAATTTCCTCAGATGATTTTCCTGCATCTTCAGCATAATGTTTTAAATCTGCTACAGACACCTCTTTTACAAATGCCTTACCGGCTACAATTACTTCTTTTCCAGCAGCATCTAAAGGCATGAAAAATCCATAATCTTTAAATCGAACCATAATAGTTTCGTCGTCATTACCAGCTGGTAGCGTCATCCAACATCCTTTTTTGAACAAACTTCTTTAATATTAGCATTAAATTTTAAATTAATGGTGTCTCCTAATTTTAATGTTTTATAATTTGATAAAGCGTCATTAGATGATAGATAATCTAATGCAGATACAGTATCTCCAAAACTACTGTAAGTAGTATTTTCTACTATTTTATTGTCTTTATTAGTATCTTTTTTAGCTGAATTACAAGCTACAATTACAAAAGACAACAACATAACTATTACTATTTTATTCATATCAAAAAAATTTAATTTTATACAAATCAAAGATAGTTGTTAAAATAAAAACTACGAGTGCTTTTTTACTTAAAAAAATAAACAATTTTGTTTACATTTGTTTGTATACACTTATAAATAAGCATGGCTACGGATATCATAATTAAACCTGTAAAAGACTCTAAAATCGGCAATGTAGACTTTAGTAACTTACCTTTTGGAAAAGTTTTTTCTGATCATATTTTTCAATGTGAATATATTGATGGTACATGGCAAAATCCAATCATTAAACCCAACGAACCTATTCTCCTAAATCCCGCAGCAAAAATATTTCATTATGGCCAGTCTATTTTTGAGGGAATGAAAGCCTATAAAGATGGTAATGGAGAAGTTTTTTATTTAGGCCAGAAGAAAATTGCAAACGCCTTAATCTTTCTGCAAAACGTTTGATGATGCCTGAGATTCCCGCAGAATTATTTATGGATGGTTTAAAGAAATTACTAGAAATAGATAGTGATTGGATTCCTACAACAGAAGGAAGTTCTTTATATGTTCGTCCTTTTATGTTCGCATCTGGTGAAGGACTTCATGCATCACCGGCAGATTCCTATACTTTTATTATTTCTACGGCCCCTTCAGGAGCATACTTCTCTGGGAAAGTAACTGTTTTAATAGAAGAAAAATATGCTAGAGCCGCAAATGGAGGAGTAGGTTTTGCAAAAGCAGGGGGAAATTATGCTGCGCAATTTTACCCTACTCAACTAGCCATAGAAAAAGGTTATAATCAGGTAATTTGGACCGATGATAACTCGCACCAATTTATTGAAGAGGCTGGTGCAATGAATATTTTTATTCGTATTGGAGAGATCTTAATTACTAGCCCAACAAGCGACAGAATACTTGACGGTATCACAAGGAAAAGTATTTTACAAATTGCAAAAGATCAAAATATAGCCATTGAAGTTCGAAAAATTTCTGTTAGCGAAGTTGTTCAAGCTGCTAAAGAAGGAAACTTGAAGGAAATGTTTGGTGCTGGAACTGCGGCTGTTATATCTCCTATTGCTGGATTTGGTTATCAAGGAGTTGATTATGAATTACCAGAGTTAAAAGACACCTATGCTTCTTTATTTAAAGAGAAAATCACAGATATTCAAACCAATAAATCCGAAGACCCTTACGGTTGGAGAGTAAAAGTTTAAGTTTTGAAAAAATTATATTCTTTAGTTGTATTCGTTATGTTAGTAACGGGATGTACTAAAAAGGATATTTCCATTGATAAAACTAGCAAAGCAAACCAATACATTACAATTTTAGGAACCGCTCAAGATGGTGGTTTTCCTCATATTGGTTGTCAAAAAAAATGCTGTGATGATTTCTATAAAGGTATATCACCAAAACAAAAGGTAGTTTCTTTAGGGTTAATTGACAGCGAGACTCAACAAAAATTTCTATTTGAAGCAACTCCAGACATTTCTACTCAATTAGCAGATTTAGAAAAAAATCATCTAAGAACTAGTTCCATTATAGATGGTGTTTTTATAACCCATGCACATATGGGACATTATGCTGGATTGTTATATTTTGGAAAAGAGGCACTCGGAAAAAAAGATATCCGTGTTTATGCGATGCCAAAAATGAAAAATTTCTTAATCAATAACGGTCCTTGGAGTCAATTAGTTACCACTAAAAATATTGCATTTTCAGACTTAAAAAAAGACAACGCTATTCAACTTAATAATTCTTTAAAAGTTACCCCTTTTCTTGTTCCTCATAGAGATGAATTTTCAGAAACTGTGGGGTATAAAATTGAAGGAAAAAACAAATCAGCTCTGTTTATTCCAGATATAAATAAAGTGGAGTTTAGTGGGAAAAAAATATTGTAGAAGAAGTTAAAAAAGTTGATTATGCATTCTTAGATGCAACATTTTTTAAAGAAGGAGAAATTAATAGGCCTATGAGCGAAGTACCTCACCCTTTTATTGAAGAAACTATTGACTTATTCAAAAATGAATCTTTAACAACTAAAATAAAGTGATTTTTATTCCATTTTAATCATACCAATCCTGCATTGCAACCTAATTCAAAAGAAAGAAATGAACTAACATTATTAGGATATAAATTTGCTACAGAAGGGAAACGATTTGAACTTTAAAAGCAATCATTATTTTTTTAAAATTGAACCAATATTTGGCTTAAAATAATTAGGTCCTTTTAATACTTTTCCGTCTTTACGAAAAATTGGATGCCCATCCTCTCCTAATTTACTCATATTACTGCGCTGAATTTCATCAAAAACCTCCGCAATCTTGTATTGCATTCCGTGCTCTATAATGGTTCCTGCCAAAATATATAACATATCTCCTAAAGCATCTGCAACCTCCACTAAATCATTTGCATTAGCCGCTTCAAGATATTCCTCATTTTCTTCTTTCATCAAATTAAAACGAAGTAAATTTTTTGCTGCCGCTAGGTCAGCTGTTGGTTCATTTTTAATTCCTAGCTTAAATGCTGTATGAAACTCGTGAACGGCGTCGGTGTATTTTTTCATATTATTTAGATGTGTTATTTAAATCATTTTTTTAAGAAGACTGGCTGGAGCTATTTTTAAAATAAAAGCTATCAATCTCCATCGCTTAGAGATGTAAGCAACTCTTTTCTTTTTCTTAATTGCTGTATAAATTTGTTTTGCTGCTTTTTCAAGAGAAACCATCCAGAAAATACCATCTCCTAATGCCATTGCTGTATCTACAAATCCTGGACGAATATCAGTAATAAAAACTTTATTTGATTTGATAGTTTTTGTTTTCATATATAGACTTTCTAAATATGCTTTTTGATAAGCCTTTGATGAAAAATATGCTGGTGCTCCTCTATTTCCTCTGATGGAGGCTATGGAGGTAATACCTACCAAATGACCAAATCCTTGATTTCTGAATAAATTAAATGATAAATCATACAACTTGGTAGCTCCTACTACATTAGTAAAGATGGTTTCTTCCTCTTTATTCCATGCTAATGTTGGATTAATATGTCCAACACCAGAAGATTGTATGATGATATCTATTGTTGTAAATTCTTTAATAATTTCATTGAACACATTTTCTACCTCATCTACTTTTTGAATGTCATTTTGGGCAACATATACCTGGTTAGAATATTGTTTTTTTAGGGCCTCCAACTTCTCTAATCTTCTTCCAGTGATGGCTACTCTATACCCATCTTTTAGTAATAACTCAGAAATTTCTTTTCCAATGCCAGAAGTTGCTCCAAAAACAATTGCCGTTTTCATTTAATTTGTAATTTTGTTAAAAATACATAATTTATGTTTACAAAAGGTCGAATCATTTTTGCTATTATTTTCATCATAGCTTTTGTCATTTTTATGGTAATTTCCTACAAAAAAGATTCAAAAAATCATCAAGTATATTACAAAGATGCAGCTATAAAAGTAGCGATATATGGTACAATAGCCATCATCATTTTTGTTGCTCTTAGACTTGTGACTGCATATTTATTATAATGATAGCATGCACAACAAAAAATCTCCGAGCTAAGACTCGGAGATTTTTTGTTGACTTCATTGAAAAAGTCTTTCTTAATTTTCTGAATTTAAAAAGCTATAATTTTTAGAGTAAGATACCATTTGTTCTTCAAAGTCTTTTGGTTGAACTACTGTAATATCTGTAATAACTCCCTCTGAATCTTTTACCAAATTTAAAATTGGGTTTACAAAACCGCTGTAGGGTGCAGATGTAAACTGCTTGTTTCGCTCAATAACTTCAGCATGAATTTCTTGATCTACTTTAACACCATATCCTTCTACCAAGGCTTTTGCAGCATCAAAATCTCCCTCTGATTTTATTCGCTGTGCTTCTTTTAATAAGCGTCCAAAAATAGCGCGAAGTTTTCCATAATCATTTACTTTAAAAAAGGTTTTTCCATCTTTGGTAACCTTTTCTATGACATTATCTTTTAATCCTTGTTCATAAGACCAAGCAGAAACCCATTGTCTGTTAACCATATGATCTTCCTCCAAATCGTTCCCTAATTCTATTCTTATTAATTGAGTAATTAAACCATTTCTTATATAACCGTCATAGGCTGCTTTTCCTAACTCTTCCCAATTATCAGTTAAGCCTAATTCTTGTAATTTTGGATCCATTAAATAATACAATCCAACTAAATCTGCTCTCCCCTCCTCCATGGTTGATGCATAATTTTGAAGAGTTTCTTTTGGTTGACCAATTCCTTCATTAATAACTCCAGATGCATGCCCTACTACTTCGTGTAATGCTGTGTGGAGTTTATCTGAAATTTGTCCATATTTTCCTCTAATCTTATTTCTCTTCATCATAAGCAAATTCATTCAATCTTCCAGAACCTCCTGCATTATTATAGGCTCCAGTAATATTACCCAAAGAAACAGATTTAGAACCATGCTGTTGCCTGATCCAATTATTATTTGGTAAATTAACACCTATTGGTGTACTAGGTGAAGAGTCACCAGCTTCACCAGCTACGTTAACTGTTTTGTATGAAACACCTACCACTTTTTCTTTTTTATGTGTAGGATCTAAAGGAGAATTATCCTCAAACCATTGAGCATTATCAGATAAAACAGCCATCTTTCGGGACATGTCAAAATCTTTAATTTCTACAATAGTTTCATAAGAACCTCTATATCCTTTAGGGTCATTATAGACCTCTATAAATCCGTTAATCCAGTCTATATTTCCTTCTGTAGAAGTAACCCATGCTATACAATATTGATCCCAAACGTCTAAACTTCCCGTTTTATAATATTCAATTAACAAACCTATAGCTTTTGCTTGATTATCATTTTCAGCGACTCCTTGTGCTTTTTCTAACCACCCTATAATTTGATCTATAGCATCACCATACATTCCTCCAGACTTCCAAACTTTTTCAACCAACACTCCGTTTTCTCGAACTAATTTTGAATTTAATCCAGCTTCTATTGGCATTCCTTCTGGACCTCTGTATGCAGTTTTATAAAAATCTGTAACATCTTTATCTGTAATATCTGAACCATAGAAATTGATAGCTGAAGATAAGATGTTATCAACTCCCTCTTTCTTATTTACTTTTTTAGAATCTATATCATTAAATAAAATAGCTACAACCTCCTCAGATAACTCTGTATTTGATTTTTTTAATAAATCTGTTTCAAAATACTCACGTGTAAAATCTGGTTTAATTTTATCATTTGAATAATGGTGATGGATTCCATTTGAGAACCAAACTCTTTTTAAATAAACTTTAAAAGCTTTGTAATCTTCAGATTCTTTATCTCCTGTATAGTTTGCATTGATATTTTCTAGGGCTGCTCTTATTTTTAAATTGTGTTTATAATTCTGATCCCACATAATATCTCTACCTGCTAAACCAGCTTGAGTTAAATAATAAACCAATGATTTTTCTTTAAGACTTAACTCTTCGAATCCAGGTACTTTATAACGAAGTACTTTAATGTCTGCAAATTGTTCTACGAGATGATTAAACTTGGTTTCTTTTTGCCCATTATTAGTGCAAGAAAATAAGATTCCACTGATCAGGAACAAGTAGATGATTTGTTTTAATTTCATGTGTGTTCTATTTTGATTTTGGTTGTTAAATGTACAAATTTTATGTGTTATATTATTTGTGATTTCAGTTGTCTTCTAATGTTTTTAAATCTTTTCCAAGTCTTGCTATTAAATTGAGTGTATATAACAAAACATCCAATATCTAGCAAAAAGTAAAATAGACTTATTCCACTAGGTGGGTTATGACTTTTTAGTATTGGAAAAACTCCAAAAGCAGTGTCTGGCCATGACCAAACTTCATAGACAGTCCCTATAATTTCTAACACAGCTACTACCACATACATGGTTAAAAAAAACAACCTGTCTTTGGGTCTATTAATTAATACTAGAAATACTGCAATGGTCATTACAAAACCAAAAATATCATTGAATACAATGAGATAGAACAGTGAAAATATTACTATACCAAAAAATAAACATCTAACAATTTCTTTGTGATATTTCTTAATAATGGATGCTTTTGAAAAACAATAGGTTCTAGCATATACTACCGCATGACCTAAAGGAATATAAAACGGAAGATTGGATAATCTATAGGTATACATACCTAATACAATTGAAAACAAATATTCACCTATAAAACCAATAATCACTGCATATATCATTAATTTTCGAGTGCGTTTTACAGATCTTTTATAGAGTACTAAAAATGCAACTAACATTAAGATATTAGGGCCTATTTGTGCATTTTCATACATAGCCGAAAAACCGGTACCATCAAAATAAAAAAAAATAAAGGAAAAAAACAGCAATCCAATTCTTCGTGTAAAAACAGTCAGAATTTTCATCAAATCATTCGTGGGAATTAGAAACATTAATTGGTTTGAATCGATTTAATTTCAGTCTGTCTCTCGTTTACATAATCAAAGAAATTATCTCCATAAAAACCTGCTTCCTCTAACATAATTCGAATATCTTTTTGCCACTCTGGTATGCTAACTGTTACGTTTAACTCTATAGCATATACAGTGTTCTTATGAAGCGAATAATCTCCATTGAAAGGAACTCCGCCCTGAGAGTCCCACATACCGATGGTAGTCCCTGCACTATGCCCATATTTACCAAGCGGATGTGTATATATTGATGGACGTAAACCTCTTTTTTAGCAGTCGCTAAAGAACTTAAAAGAATTTCGTTCCCTGTTTTTCCTTCCATCATTGTGGTTGTTAAAATATCTTGCAATCGGTTTCCTTTTTTAAATGCCGTAGCTAAAAATCAGGTACTGCTGTTTCTTCATCTTTCAACACATAAGCATGTTGTTGGCAATCTGTATTTAAACCAATATATGTGATCCCAAAATCACAATGCAATAGATCTCCTTTTTGAATAATTTTATCTTTGTCACCTTTAGTAAATGAATAAATATGTGATTGAAGTTTTTGATTGGTTCTTTGTATGTCTATTGTAGGGTGAAACCAGGTTTCTAAACCCATATCTGTGACTGTTTGCCTAAGAAACCAAACAACATCCTCTGTAGTTGTTTTACCTGGAATAATAACTTTCTCTGAAAAAGCATCATCAATAATATCATGGGTTGTTTTTACCAACTTTTTAAATAATTTCATTTCTTTTGCTGTTCTTGTTTCTAACCATGCAATAGCTAATTTTTCTGCCGAAACTAATTTTGACACCAAAGAATCTGGCAAATTTTTAACTAACTCCTCATAATCTGTTTTAACCAGTCCGTCAGCTAGGGCAAAATGCTTTGAATAATTAATCCCAATTTTAGCTGGATTCCTTTTTGCTATAATGTCAGACAATGCATTCCACTGATTAGGTTCTTGTTCTTTATTCCAAGCAGACTTTATACTTTTTCCTATATCATAACGGGCTACAGCAATCCTTTCTATGGTGTTTTGTTTTTTATTTCTATAGAAAAGAATCATCGTTCTTCGTCGAGCATTTAACCATCTAGCCGGTAGCATTGTTTTTAAAACCGGGTCTTCATTGTACTCTCTAGAAATAAGAAGCCACATATCTAAATTTGCATTGTCCATTAATTGAGGAAGAAGGTTCTGAAATCTATCCTCTAATAACTCATCTTTGAGTATTGCTCGGTCTTTTTCTGAAAGAATTTGTGAAACACTTACTTGGATACTTAAAAAGAGTATCATTGATAATATTGTTCTCATATGATAATTGTAATTTTTCCTAAAGATACTTTATCCTTGTAAAAATTTAAAATTTTTGAAAAAAGAATCTTACATTAGATATGAATCTATAAATAAAATAATTTGTAAATCATAAATGAAATATTTATTTCAATACTTAGCATTCTCTGTTGTGGGCTTATTTCTATTTGCCTGCGGTTCTTATCCGGTTAAAAATAGTAAAGAAAGTAAAGAAAAACCTGTTATTATTTCCAATGATAGTTTAGAATATGAGGTAATCATCATAGATACTGGCTTTACTCTTTATTTAAATACCATTGCAAAACCTAAAAATTATTATTCTTTAAATTATTTAGAAAACAGAAATAGCATGTATGTAACCAACTGGAATTTAAGAGCATTAAATCCCTCAAAATTTAACTCTTCAATCTATGAAAATAGAATAGATTACAGCTCTCAAATACGTTATGGCCTTGAGGTGAATTATAAATTATTCAACTATTTTCAGTTTGCACAACAGAAGTATAAAATAAGATTAGACGGTGGCTCAGGGCTATCACCAAACTTTAGGTAATTCTCTTATAACTAAGAAAACTATAGGTGTACTGGTTTTTATCATCTGGTAAAAAAGTTTCCTCGGAAATCTCTTTCCATAAAGCCAGATCTATAGTTGGAAAAAAAACATCTGCATCAAAATTTTGATGCACTTTAGTAATGTCTAATTGATCTACTAATTTTTTTTCAATTGCTTCTTTATAAATTTGTGCTCCTCCTATGATGAAAGCATTTTTTTGATCTTTTATTAATTTTATGGCGTCCTCTAAGCTATGAACAACCTCACATCCTTCTTTTTTGTATGAGATATTTCTAGTAATAATAATAGATCTTCTATTTGGCAAGGGTTTACCAATTGATTCAAAGGTGTTTCTACCCATGATAATTGTATGCCCTGAAGTTACCTTTTTAAAACGCCTTAAATCTGCAGGTAAATGCCAAATTAAATCATTGTCTTTACCTAGCTCATTGTTTAATCCTATGGCAGCAATTATTGTTATCATAAAAATTTATATGGCTACTGCGCCTTTAATGTGTGGATGCGGATTATAATTTAAAAGCTCAAAATCATCAAAAGTAAAATCAAAAATACTATTGATTTCAGGATTTATTTTCATTTTTGGTAATGCTCTAGCTTCTCTAGATAATTGTAATTCTAGTTGCTCATAGTGATTACTGTAAATGTGAGCATCTCCGAATGTGTGAATAAACTCTCCTGCTTCATAACCGCAAACTTGAGCCATCATCATTGTAAATAATGCATAAGATGCTATATTAAACGGCACCCCTAGAAAGATGTCTGCACTTCTTTGATAAAGTTGACAAGATAGTTTACCATCAGATACATAAAATTGAAAAAATGCATGACATGGTGGTAGGGCTGCTTTTCCATTGGCCACATTTTCTGAAAAAGAAGCTGAATTATCTGGCAATACACTTGGGTTCCAAGCAGAGATTAACATCCTTCTGCTATCTGGATTATTTTTTAAAGTTTTGATAACTTCTTTTAATTGATCTATATCATCACTATTCCAATTACGCCACTGATGACCGTAAACAGGACCTAAATCTCCATTATCGTCTGCCCATTCGTTCCAAATTCTAACACCATTTTCTTGTAAATATTGAATATTAGTATCACCCTTTATAAACCACAATAATTCATATACTATAGATTTTAAGTGTAATTTTTTTGTAGTAACCATAGGAAAACCTTTACTTAAATCAAATCGCATCTGGTATCCAAAGACACTTTTAGTACCTGTGCCCGTCCTATCTGATTTCTCGTTTCCGTTTTCTAAAACATGTTTTACTAAGTCATGGTATTGCTTCATAATTGATTCATTTCTTGGTATACCAAAAATAATAAAGCTTCAATTTTTTGAATTAAAGCTTCATTTAATGTGATAAAGTTATCAACGATTTGTTTATAGATTATCCTATTATCATTCCTGCTATAGTTGCAGACATTAATGATGCTATAGTACCTCCAATAAGTGCTTTCATTCCAAACTCAGATAATACTTTTCGTTGTCCTGGAGCTAAAGAGCCTATTCCTCCTATTTGAATACCAATAGATGCAAAATTCGCAAAACCACATAGCATATAAGTGGCCATAATAAC
>FUWD013229442.1_pt1 | contig 13737 bp, 27 predicted proteins | sample 1063281 | NCBI WGS metagenome assembly FUWD01 (sample SAMEA79048168, study PRJEB19326) | metagenome | biome: marine
GAAGACAACTTAGGCATAATATGGATGAAGGATTTCCTCTTCTTACAACTAAAAGCGTGCCTCTTCGACTTGTAGCTACGGAACTAATTTGGTTTTTACAAGGTCGTACAGATTTAAGATGGCTTGTGGAGCGTAATTGTAATATCTGGGTTGGAGATGCTTATAAGACATATAAGACATATGCTAATAGTTTAGCAGAACCAGATTATAATGTACACTTAGACGACCCTGCTGATAACCGTACTAGGATTTTTACTGAGGCAGAATTTATTGAATTTATTATCAAGAATGATGACTTCTCTAAAAAATGGGGGGACTTAGGACCTATTTATGGAAAACAGTGGAGGCATTGGTGTAGTAAAAATACGGCCATTGGTGTTGATGATAAAGGTCATATAACTAAATGGAAAGAAACGGGTGGAATTGATCAGCTTGCGAATGTTGTAGATCAACTTAAAAACAATCCTGATTCTAGGAGAATAATGCTTACTGCTTGGAACCCACCAGAAATAGCTGCTGCAGCACTTCCACCATGTCATTATGGATTTCAATTTTCTACTAGAGAATTAACTGAAGATGAAAAAGTAATATTCCTACATAAGAATGGACTTGATGCTCTTAACGATGAAGGACGCAAAGCATTTTGGGAAGGTGATGATGTTCCAAAGAGAAAGATAAGTCTTATGTGGAACCAACGTTCTGTTGATACTCCGTTAGGATTGCCATTCAACATTGCATCTTATGCACTTTTATTAACGATTATTGCAAAGGAAGTAAAGATGATCCCAGACGAGCTAATCTGTAGCCTTGGAGATACTCATATTTATCTAAATCAGATTGAAGGTGCTAACGAACAATTATCAAGAGAACCGTATAACTGTCCAGAGTTATTAATGTTAGATGAATTTCATTATCTTATGGACGACACTGATATTCCATTTACAGATAAGATTGACAAATTAGAAACTAAGATGTTTAAAGTTCAGAACTATAAGCACCACCCAAAAATCAATTATCCTTTAAGTAATTAAAATGGAAGAAATAAGTAGATGGCAAGATACGACAATAAAGAGTATATAGTAACTTGGGAATATCATGATTGACCGAGCATATGCTGATAAATCTATAGAAGAAAAAGTTATCCAGGTGTTTGGCGAAGCAATTCCTTGTCAGTCATTTAAGTACGGACAAGAGGAACATAGCATGCGAACATTTGATATTCGCGTAAATGGAATTTCTGTACCATATGATGTTGTTCCAGAAGAGTTTAAACCATTCTGGGTTCCTATACTTTATGACGGACCATATGAAGACATTCCAGCTATCAAGAAATTAGTTAGGGGAATGGAGCAAGTTTCCGGGAAAGAGACCAACATCAAAGAAGGTGGAGTTCTTAGACCTTACATCGATAGACTAGCTAAAGATGGTACCAGACTCATGGTTAAGATCCTCAATCCAAAATACAAAGAAACTGGAGATGAATACAACTAAATATGAACCATATCATCTTAGTTAATATCATAAGCGAAAAATCTATAGACTTATTAAATGCTAAAGGTCCGATTATTACAGTAGTGAAGTCTAATAAGAGGTATATCATAACATTTGAGGAATCTGGATTTACACAAGAAGTGACAGCTGATATACTTCTTAGATATTATCATGGTACTACTCAGATAGTATTACCAAATGAATCATTTTCAGATCTTAATATTTATCCTGCTATTATGAAACCAACATTGAGGGAGCTTGAATCGTTTATGAAAGATGAAAGAATAAAAGAAGTTGTATATTTGGCAAGTCCATATACGGATCCCGATCCTAAAGTTGTCGAAAGACGATTCAGAGAAGTAAGTAAAGTATCTGCAGAAATGACAGCAGAAGGTTTTATTACTTTAAGTCCAATTACATACGGACATACGCTTCTACAATTTAAGGACATGCCAGGAGACTGGGAGTTTTGGACCAGCTTCTGCCTTAGCATTTTAGATAGATGCGATAAGATAATTGTAGTAAAAATGGAAGGATGGGATAAATCTGGTGGAATTGCTGGCGAATTGCAATATGCAAAAGAACACGGAATACCAGTAAGTTATGTTGAACCCGAACAATATTTAGAACGATGAACGAAGAAAGGAAGTTTAAGCATCTAATGCTTGATATTGAAACTATGGGAAACGAATCATATTCAGCTATCACTAGCATTGGTGCTGTTGAATTTGATATTGAGACTGGAGAAACTGGTGATGAGTTCTATGTAGTAGTTGGCTTACAAAGCTGTTTAGATGCTGGTTAATTGTTAATGCCAGCACAATCTTATGGTGGATGAAACAAAATGATCAAGCCAGAGCGGATTTGACTGGTACAATAGGCATCAGTCTCAAGGATGCACTGTTATCGTTTAATTTATTTTGCGATAGCAAATATCAAATTTGGGGAAATTCTGCAAGGTTCGACTGTGGTATTCTTCAAAATGCATATAATATAGTGGGTATACCTATTCCCTGGAAATATGGGAGTGAGAGATGCTTAAGAACATTAGTTGCTTTTAATCCCAAAGTAAAAGCAACGACATTAAACATAGGAACTGCACATAACGCAATAGATGACTGTAAATTTCAAATTAAGTACTGTCACGAAACTTGGATATCATTAAAGAATAAATAAAACAATGGAAACTACAACATACGGTAAATAATTAGAACGTCTAAGTTTAGCTTATATAGAATCTACAGATGAAACAGATACATTTGATGAATATGTGAAAGAGAATGTAGACTTTCCAGTTACGATCATCAAACAAAAATTTAAAACATACACAGCGTATAACATATCATACGAAGTAATACCTGGAGATGTTCGTGTTTCTTACACAGCAATAATGAAAAAAATAAAAGAAGAAGATGGAAAAAGTTAAGTATTATTTGATAGTCTAATCAAACAATGAAGATGAGAACAATAAAATTTAGAGGTAAACGAGTTGATAACGGTGAATAGGTCTACGAGTTCATAAATCACAATCAAGACATTTACAGAGGTAGAGTGTAATTGGTGTTTGGATTGAACATAAAGGGAGTCTAGATACGGATACTCCTAGATTGTTATAGCAAAGTTTCACAGCAAATTAAATAAGATGAGTTGGAATTACAGGGTATTAAAGTCGGTAGATGGTGATGATGATTGGTTTCAGCTCCATGAAATCTATTACAATAAAGACAATAAAGTCAATGGGTGGGTTAAAGCTGGTGCAACTGTACATGGCAATTCAATCGATGACCTTAGAGATACACTAAACAAGATGCTTGAGGCATTGGATAAAGAAGCATTACACCAAAGACAAGAAGATGAGTAAGAATAAAATGGAGAAGAAGGTAATAACTGAAAACATACTCAAAAAGTATAAACGTTACAGCAACTACGGTGGTAGTGAAATTTGGACATGGGGTGAAGTTCAAGAGTTACTGAAGAACAATGGGATTGAGTTACAAGACTCAGATGTACTTCAGATTGGATACGATGAGGGGTTTTATAGTGAAAACAATAGTCAAGACCCGCATTACTATATCTCAGTTAATAGAGATAGACCTGAAACTGATGAGGAGTTCGAGAAAAGAAAGGTTAGTCGTGAAGAGGCGAAAGTTAGAAATCAAGCAAAACGGAAAGAGCTTTACTTGGAGTTGAAAGAAGAATTTGGGTAATACAAAACAAAGAAAATGAAAGCAATATTAGAGTTTGATTTAGACAACGAGGATGATAGAGTGGAGCATTTGAGATGCGTGAGTGCAACAAACATGGCCTCATTCATTTGGGAATTGAAGCATAACTTCTGGAGACAATGGAAGCACGATGATGCTGACTTTAACTTAGACACATGCAAAGAAGCATTGTATGAGCTGATGCAAGACCACTCTATCAACATAGATGATTTAATAGAATGAGTCGTCTTCATGACCACATTTAGTTTGCAGGAGAAGGACATATGATCGAACGTGGATTTGCTATAACTCGACAAGAAGGCCGAACCAAAGTTATTACAAAGCTTAACGATATAATCAACGAAGCATTTAAGCAAGTAAATTAAGAAATAGAAATCTCATAGCTCTAACATTATATTAGTTCAAACAATGAAAAACCTTGTTATTAATATAACCAGAAACATTAACAAATACATCATATCATAATGGGAATGAAAGCATTAGACTTATTAAAATCAAACAAATCTGTTAAAGACAGAGCTGGTAATTACGCTGCATCAGTGAAAAGAAATATCCAAAGAGATATTCTTGATGAGTTAACAGCATCCAAAGAAAAATCGAAGATTCATTGTTTGAGTTAACGGATTTCACTCTTGACACTGACTTGAACCGTGGCCTAGCTAAGGTTACTCGTGATGAAGTTGAAGACCGCTTCACAAAGATCATTAATCTTGAATACGAATTGAAATTGGTTGACCTTGAGCTTACTGTAAAGCAAGCATCTTTCGATAACTACTTCCTCGAAAGCTAAGAAGCCTCATCGTGAGAGAAATACACAAAGTTCTAATTAGACCGTCGGCTTCAGAAGGCCTTCAGTCTACTTTAGGATTACAAGATTACTTAAGAGAGCATTACGAACGAGTTCGGTGTGTAGATGCTAACATAGTAAATCGAAGTTTGCCGATAAGTAGTATAGCCAGAGTCACGTGCAACGATGCTATCGTTGTTGTACTTCCAGGAGTAGAATTTAAGTTTAATGCGAACTTAGTAGATGAAGATATTTTGGAAGATATAGAAACTGCACTTGATAATGATATTGAGGTTTACATTGCATATAAGACTAGATCTGGCGGTGAAAGTAAATGGCGTATTTACGAAATAGATGAGACGAAGTTACTCAATGATGCCGATATAGCTGGAATAGCTGGAACAACTCAAAAAATTCTAAACCGTGCATTTAAAACTTCAAAATTTAAAGGCGGTTCAGACATTGAATATTCTTCTAATAAGAAGAAAAAATCAATAGTTGAGGGAATGCAAAGTGTTAGTAGAGTACTTCGTGAAGATCGCAGAGTATTGCTAATGCTATGATGACTAGGGACAAAATTGTTATAGATGTTTATACATTGATGCAACTTATTGATAAACATTTACTTTTACATTTCACTAAGTACTGTGCAAATAGAGTTAATGCTTTAGGATGTGACGACATTGACGATATGTCTGTACAAATGATAGCAATTATTGGACAAGAAACAAAATTTGACTTTTTAGGAATGAAACGATAAGTATGGCTTTGTTTTGGATCTTCTACGATAGGCAATACCACCAATACACCACATTAAACTCGGTGATACTAAAGCTATCATGAACACGGTCACTCACGATATTAAATCTATAACTTACATTGATACAGATAATGCCAAGTATAGTTCATTTGGCTTAGTTCGTCATGACTGATACTACTCAAGCCAAGATTTTTCATAATCTTAACGATACTCTTACTAGAATAGACAATCTTATCCATACAGAAAAACTAGATGGATATTCTGTCTATGATGAATAGAGATTGAAAATAGGCTAAATTAATATATTAAAACAGAATGAGCGAAGTTAGATTTGGGTACTGCTGTATAAACTTGGAATTATCTGAAAAAAGAATAATGACTAATCGAACAATGATCAAAAAGACTTTTACTAGTAAAGGAAAGGTTTATGCGTCAGAATTAGCCTTGAAAAATGTAAAGGATCTTGTTACTATTTGCGAGTGGAATGTTAAAAATAATATGACGCTGTATCGGATGAGCTCTTCTATATTTCCATGGATGAGCGAATATGAATTAACTGATTTAGTAGATATAAAGGAAATTGGCGAAATCCTACTAGAATTAGGAGTCTATATTAAAAAGAACGGTCTGCGTGTTAGTTTTCACCCAGGGCCTTATAATGTGTTAGGATCTCCAAGAGCAGAAGTTGTTGAGAAAACTCTCAAAGAGCTTAATCAGCATGCTGAGATTATGGATATGATGGGACTAGACGAAAGTCGACAATACCCAATTAACATACACTGTAACGGGGCATACGGAGATAAGACCTCTACTTTAATTAGATGGTGTAACGAGTTTAGTAAGCTCTCTTCGGCGGCTAAAAATAGATTAGTAATTGAAAACGACGATAGGGCCAGCTTGTATTCTGTTTTGGATTTGTCAGAAGGAATTTCTAAAAAAGTAGGAGTTCCCGTCACTTTCGATTATCATCATCATGGATTTAATACAGGAGGTCAAACTGAAGAAGAGTCATTTAAGCTTGCTTATTCTACTTGGCCATATGGAATAACACCGCTTTTCCATTATTCCTCGTCGAAGAAATTGCATGAAGATAGCAGCGTAAAAGAACAAGCACATTCAGATTATATTTATGAGAACATAATGACTTATGGAATGGATATTGACATTGATATCGAAGCAAAGAAAAAAGAAAAAGCAGTTCAACAATATTTAAAAATGTTTGTAAATGAAAGTGTCGCGCAAGTTTGATAAAGCTGAAGTAATTATTAATGTTACTGATATAGCTGGAACAACTCAAAAAATTCTAAACCGTGCATTTAAAACTTCAAAATTTAAAGGCGGTTCAGACATTAAATATTCTTACTGTATAAAAGTTAACAGACGTTAAAACTATACTTAATTTTTACATATTATAATAAAGGTGCAGATTCATAAGGCTGCACTTTTATTATGTTAACATGACCGAATTTAGACCCTCACAACAGAAAGCAATCATTCAAGTCCTTAAGGCTATTAAAGCTGGTAAGACTGACATATTGCTCCAAGCACCTACAGGAACAGGAAAATCTCTAATAGCAATGGAACTTGCTAAAATTCTATACGATAGAAAGGGATGGAAAAGTTTTATACTTACTTCAGAAAAACTACTCCAACAGCAATACGAAAGAGATAGTCAAGAGAAGTATGACAAAAGATATAAAAATTTAGTTTCTATAAGTGGCATTGATAATTATGAATGTCATATTAACGAAGAGAAATTTTCATTGGGTCATTGTAGATCAATGGGAATGTCTAATCGTAAAGCATTAGATTTACCATGTGCAGCTACTTGTGAATATTTGCAAAAATGGTCTGGTGCACAAGAATCTTCTACATCAGTATTCAACTATTCGTATTACTTACTCCAGATGAATTATGTTCTTAAGAAGATGGGTGAATATGCACCTTTCAAACAGAGAGAGGTTGTATTCTGCGATGAAGCACATTCATTGCCTGATGTCATTGAAAATCACTTTGCTTGTTTTGCTGACCGTGCTATTTCTTATAAGATAAGAGAAGCTCAAGCATTCCTTCAAACTGAGGGTATAGCAACCCAATTCAACAGCATACCTACTTCTCCGTATAATCTACAGATCAACAAAATCTTTGGGCTTAGTATAGGAGATAACGAAAGCCACTTAAGAGAACTTGTCACTCTTCATAAATCAGTAAGATCTATGATGAACATGGCTAACGATGCTAAAAAGGATTTAGCGGAAAGATTCAAAGTAAAACTTCCAGATGGGAATGACGATAATTCGTACATCAAAGCAAGTAAAGAAGCTATGGGCGGTGTACCTAAATCTGTACTACAACTTTTCAGCGTGGCAGATGAACTTAAAGACTATGACTGTAAGCTTGAAGATTATATTTTAATCATTCAAAAACAAGGTACATATAACATGGTCGTTGAGTCAACTGAAACTCGTCGGGTATATCATAATCTATCTGATCATAAATTATTTGAACATCACTTTCAGCCTTTCTCTCAGATTAGAATCTATATGTCTGCAACTTTACAAGCAGAGAATCTTATAGAACGATGGAATCTTGATCCTGATGATCTTGAAGTGATTACCCTAAGCAGTGGATGGGATCCAGGAAATAGTCCAGTTGTTTTACGCAATGCTGCGAATTTTAGTTATTGGAATAAAGATGAAGCACTTGAAGCAGCAGTAAGTGACGTAGATGCAATTCTTGATAAGCATCCAGGGGAACGTGGTATAATTCATACTACTACTTACGCTATAACTGAAGCACTTATTGAAAGATGTAAGAACAGAGGTAGGCTGATAGATTACCAAGGAACTAAAGAGAAGATGCAGATTTTAGAAGATCTTGTTTCGTTTCCTAATGATGGTGTTCTTATAGGACCTTCACTTACACAGGGTGTCGATTTACCTGATGATCTGGCTCGGTTTAATATAATTGTCAAGTTAAGCTATCCTGACGTATCATCTAAACTTTGGTCTGCTAGGTTGAAAGTAAAAAAGAACATATATCTCGCAGAAACTGCAAACAGACTTGAGCAATCATCTGGTAGGTCAACCCGACATAGTGAAGATAAATCAACTACTTATGTATTAGATAGTCGAGCACAGCGCTTTATATTTTTACCAGGAACCAAGAAATTTTTCTCTGATGAGTTCCTCCACCGCGTCATCGCAGGAGAACAATAACAGTTTCAAGATTAGTATAACTTTGTTAATATGAAATTGAACAACAAAATTAAACATATAACATGAAACTAGTATATACAGCAATCATTATCGGAATCAGTCTTTCAGTTTTGTACGTAATTTTTAAAGACTTCGCATTCAGTTCACTTTCTTGGAGAAAGAAGGAACAAGACATGAAGATAGAAGACGAAGAATACAAAAAGGAACAAGACATGAAGATAGAAGACGAAGAATACAAAACTAACAAATAATATTTAGAAAGAAATGATTTAACCATATTGCTTGTGTTTGGATTGGAACGGCAATTATCCTATTCATCCCTCGCTTTAGAATGCCAGTCTATAAATTCTTTAAAAATACTGCCGATGTTGATATATTCAGCCCATATTCGGAACTACTCAATATGCTAATTGTAAATGAGTTAAAAGCACACAATGATACGATGAAGTTTAGTGCAGTTTTCATAAGTGCAATGCTGATGAACTTAATGTTCTTACTTCTAACGACTTGGCTATGGCACTAATTTTAATATGGCTAATTGGAACTGGACTTTTATACAAATTTTAAACTCAAAAGAAGAAACGAATGGGTGATTTTTACGGATTTATTTGCATAGTATTTTATGTACTTCTTACGCTTATGATAGCTGTGTTACCACTATTTAGTAAAGGACGGAAATTACTACTTAAGTATCATTCAGCATTCATGCTAGATGAACAATGGCTAGAAGAATTAGAAGATGGTCTGCCAGAAGATGAAATTACAGAAGCTGTAATGTCCTATCTTCTGTTTCAGCTCTTCTCATTCTTCTTGATTGTACTCTGGGCAATGCTTTGGCCTAGTGTAGTATTGTTCAGTATCATGTATTTTATATTTAAAAAGAAATTTATAATTCGTAACTAATGGGTGAATTTTACATATTTACAATGATAGGAATTGCTTTTGCAATGATAGGAATTGCTATTATCATTTTTTGCTCGGCTATCATCCTACCGCTTATTGTGAGTGGAAGAAAGTTCATAATTAAACACGACCTAATGCTTTCAGAAGATATGACATGGCTAAAACAACTTGATGAAGGCATAGACGACGGTATGATAGGTGATGTTGTTACGAGTTATCTAGTGTATGTTATGATATGGCTAATACTTTCAATATGCATTGGACTAATTTGGCCAATATGCGTCTGTGTTATACTTATCTATGTGTTATTCAAAAGAAACTTTTCTAAAAAGTATAAAAAGAGTTCAAATCTTTAAAACCTTGTTATCTATTGACTGTTAAACATAAACAAAACAATTAACAAAACAATTAAACATGAAGAATACAATTTTTACAATCTTGTTAGCAGTATTTGCTATCGCAATCTTTCCGTCTTGTGAGACAGTTCCGTCTGGACATCGTGGAGTACGAGTTGAATGGGGTGGACAGACTGATACATCCAAAGTATATGGAGAAGGAGTACAATATGGACTTGCATTCTTGGTAGATGATCTGATACCATATGACGTCCGGGAGACAACAGTTGTTCAGAAGTATGAATTTAACGACAAAAATAACATGACAACTAAGGTTGAAATGTCATTAGATTATAACCTTAATCCACGTATGGTCAATACACTACATGCAGACATTAAGGATATTGAGACTAAAATTTTAAAAACGATGAAATCGGCCGCAAAGGAAGTGATACCACAATACTCTGCAGTGGAACTGAATATTACAAAACGTCAAGAAGCAGAAGATAAGCTATCAAAAATACTTGAATCCGAGCTACCAGCTTTTTATGTAGAATTTGCGAGAATCCAAATGACAGATGTTGATATTCCTCCAGCTGTAGCTGAACTCGCAAAACAGACAGCAGTTCAGCTAGGTAAAAATCAATTAGCAGAAAAGAAGGAAGCAGAACAAGTAGCATTAGCTAAAGCAAGAGTTGCAGAAGCACAAGGCGAATACGATGCTGCACAATTACAAGCTAAAACTAAGGCAATACTATCACAACCACAAATGCTTAAACTTACAGAGCTTGACATTGAACAAACGTACGCGGAAGGATACTTAAAACATGGAACTTCTCGATATGGAACTGGTAATTGGTATGGTACTAATGCTGCAAGTGTTCTGAAATCAGTTAAGTAAGAACGGCATATTCAATAACATACATTTAAAAATGGAGAGGTTTATTCCTCTCCATTTTTTGTTATTATTGAAGTGAATGGAAAACAACATACATAAGACTTTAAGAAAATGTTAAAAGGATGAAAGATCTGATAGCATGTATATCTTGGTTTTTCTTTGAGACTCGTTTATGTACAAATGAAGAACTGTTTAGATGGCAAACTAAAATTTTATGGATATTGTTGTTAATGACTATCGTTACGATAACTATTTGTAAGTTTAATGATATGGTTCTGTTCTATGAAGAACTTTTAAAAGAATACACATAAATCTAACTTAAGAGAAAAAATGAACGTTACGAGCCTAGCATTATCTTATTGTAAACCTATTACAGAGAAAGATAAAACAGTGATCTTTGATGATCTGTGTTCTTGTCTCGTAGATCGTGGTAAATATGAGGGTTGCGCAGTGTATATGCCAGATATGTTCTATAGCAAAAACCTTAAAGATAGAACTGAAGTATCTGTTGAGAAGTTTGCGGATATGATCAATGATAAGATTACTGGTTGGCGCTTGGAGGAACTTGATTTTGAATTTCGAGAAGCTTCAGATGTATGGGCACTCCGCATTGAGAATATCGTCGATGGTTGGGTTCAAGATTTTTATATCAAGTTCAGAGATGGGAAAGTTCAAATTGGTGGAAACATCACTACAGTTGCAACTTTCAGTGACTTACAACAACTTATAAAGTTTTTAACAATAATATGAAATACGCACAGATAGAAGACAGAATTTTAAAGGCTAAGGCTGAAGTGTGTGCTGGACTAACAGCTCATGTTACTATTCCACTTTGGCATCAGTGTAACATTAACATTAATAAAAATTTGACGTTCCAGTTGTAGACTTGCTATTTTCTATAAGATGGAGCTTAATATATTAGAACGAAATATTTAACATTCACAATCGTTTAGCTCATGTCATTCATTTACAACTTAACAGTGAATTTGCGGTTTGTATGTTTGAAACTAATGACATATACAGCTTAATGGGAAGTGAAAGATTCGAAGTTAGCTTTTTAATGGATGGGCTTATAAGAAACGATGAAAAATTAAGAATGATAAAAGAAATCAAAATATGAAAACTTATCCATTATATGATGAAGACTATAGATTAACCGAAGCTAAGTATCCAAATGCAGTATCGGAAATTATGGAACTTGAAGCTATTGCGCGCAATCTAAATTGGTTAATCGGTAGACGCATCAGTAAGATTATTTCATTAGAAGAGATGTCTACCGAAACACAGAGGTTAGCTGTTGAAATTAATCATGTCAACAAACGAGTTACTGGAGAATATCCAACACTTCCCAAGTGTGTAGAATATACGTTAGGTATATGTTTTGAATATCATAATTAATAAAAATACAAATGAAAAACTATCCACTATACGAAGAAGGCTATAAGTTAGCTGACAACGAGTATATGCTAAAGGTTAATTGTGGTACTGGCTTTATTACGAAGTTCAACCAAAACGGTTCAATGCCTAAAGCATTTGATACTTGGGGAGAAGGTTGGAAGAGTGAAGTTAAACTAACAACGTATCTGTTTGAAGAAACTTACAGAAAAGGTTGGAAGATAAATGATTGGAGATTTGGTATGAGTCAAAATTGGGCGGAGGTGATGCACCCAGAAGGATTTACTTTGGAAATTTATCTTGATCAGCTTTTAGAAATTGCCAAAACTTCAACTATCATAAATGGTGAACTTATAGGTGAGTTCAGATGGGAAGGTCGTAAACTAATAAAGAAAGCATAATGTTCAACATATTCAGTAAGAAGAGACCTCTAGATTCCCATGAAACAAAAAGTACGGGTGTTCCACTTGATATACAGAAAGCTGGACGAATTGGAGTAGAAGAAGGTATAAAGAAAGGACTTACTCTGCAGTTCAAAATGACCAACACCTTAGATCATAAGAAACAGGAGCTTTTGGGTAAGTTTCTGGAGAGACATAATATTGTTTTATCTTATCATAAAGATTATGGCTTTGAAGCCAGAGATAATCAGCGCTTAAATCCATTAAAGTCAATTGTAATGTATGTTATGGATGGAGATTATCAAAGTGGCTACGCTGCTAATGCAAAATGTATCGTAGAAGAGGAATTGCTGTCAGTGGAAATAAATGGAGACATGGAGAGGTTCGATACAATCGTAAGAGAAAAACTATGAGGACTAAAGATAAGAAAATAATTACAGTACACAATCTTTCAGAGTGTACTGACCCATATATCATATCAAGACCAGGGGCTAGGATTGAAAAGACTACATTTTGGACTAAAAGATTCTATTCAGAAAGTTCTTGGGTATGTCTTAACTGCAAATGGCAATCAGAAACAATTAGAACACGTACAACATGAAAATATTTGTCGCAAGAAATCCAGTATTAGTATCAGTATTGATATTCATATTTATGATAGTACTTGAAATGTTTGGGTTGGCATTATTCACATCTGAAGTAACTGTGTTTAAGTCGACAGAATATTACCTAACACTTTTAGTAATAGGATCGTATATTGCTATAAGATGGATTCTCCTAATAACAATTGTAGGATGGCATACTGATGAATATTATGAAAAGAAAGAGGTTGCAGTTTAAAATTATAACTCTCATAAAGTTCATATTTGTCCAATGAACTAGACAAATAATAGTTATATTGACAATGTAATCAAAGGATATAAAGATGGCCGTAAAGAAAGGACAATATATTAGACCTGTAGAATGGGCTAAACATCTCAGACCTCGTGGAAAGAGACAATACTGGAGCGCAGAGCGCTTGGCCGTGAAGAAAAATATCAAAGCGACAGAAACAACAAATATTAACAGACACCCAAACCCAGAAGAATGAAATATAAAGGAGCAATACTCGGACTTTGTGTAGTAGTAATTTTATTAGCAGTTGCATACGCTGTGGCTTATTACAGCCAAAGCGAAACAACTGAAGTAACAGTTACAGACAAAGAGCATATCAACAAAACAAATAGTGACGGAGACTCCGAAAGCTATTACCTTATCTACACTGACAAAGGTACTTATAAGTTGGCAGAATCTTTGATCCTTTGGAAATTCAACACAAGTGACG
>FUWD013415151.1_pt8 | contig 13731 bp, 16 predicted proteins | sample 1063281 | NCBI WGS metagenome assembly FUWD01 (sample SAMEA79048168, study PRJEB19326) | metagenome | biome: marine
TTTTGTCCAGAGTGTTGAGTTTTTTAAGTTCATTTACGTTTGCGTCGTTGGCATAGTCTGATACTTTGGCTTTGAGCCACATTTGAATTCGCACATTTACTTCATTTATTTCAATTGGTTCTTTGGGAAAAACCAGGTCAATTTTTGGTACATTTGATGCTGTCTGGTCTTTATGTATTGGTTTTGTTAAAGCTGCCACCAAGATAGTCTGTAAAACCTCATTGGTGACTTTATCACCAATTGGCATTTCAAGAAACAGTTCTATCATTTGACTTGCGAGTTTTTTATAGTTTTTTACGGGCACAGGAAAGTCGCCGTGACTGCTACTCATTTCACAGTCCATGCTCATTTTGTTTAAAGGAGGTCGGTCTTCTTTTTCAGGTAAAGGAGTAACATACCTTTGTCCCGAAATATATTCATAAGCACAATGAGTTGTCTTGTCGTTTTCTTCTGTTATACAATGTGCTTTTTTACTGTCAATTTTAATCCAGCCTGACGGACTAATTTTACGAATATGTAGATAGCGAAGAATGGGTGGAATATTGGCTTCATACAACTGCAAATGAACCTTGTTGTAGTATAGTCCTTTTTCCTTTAAACAATACTCTTTAGTGGCAGGATCCTCAACACTATCAGCATATTCAAACCAGTAGCTCTTACACTTGTTAAAAGCAATCATGTTGCTAAACCGAAGAATCATAAAGTTGTATTTTTTGCCATTATCAAACCCGTATAATGTTTTGCTTTGAATTAGAGACGAACTAAGAAGTTCTTGACCTAATGTGGTACCGAGCTTGGCTTGCAAAAATTCAAACAACTTGTTTTTTCTGGACCTTTCCATGTACTAGGTAGTTTAATGTAAAAGAACGGCTCATAGTCTTGAATGGTTATTGATGCGTCATGACCCTCCATATTTTTTGCAAATATTTGAATATGAAACACAGACTCGTCATTCTCTTCTAACTTGTCGATTTGATTAAAGTCGTAGATGCAAAATTCATGATTATTCATCAAGCTAATTAATCTATTGAAGCATATTGATATTGGTTTAATTTCATTTTTGCAACAATGAATTTAATAAATAAAAATAAAAAATACCCTTAATAAAAGAATGAAGTTTTATCAAATTGTAATTATTTGGTTTATATTAAATGTTTTAGTTGGCTTAACTATGGACATTGCTATGTTTTCGCAGACAACAGGCGATGGTAAAAATGCGTCAATTATAGAAAAAATTATTACTTCCGAGTTTTGGGCATCCATTGAGTGGTTGTTTGTAATTCCTGCAAATCGTATTGGAAATACCTTTTTAAATCCCGCACAGATTTCTTTAACTTCTTACGTGTTTGACTTTTTCGCTCAAATTTTGTCCAACACATTTTGGCTAAACTTGTCAACCAGCATGGATGATTATGTTGGCATGGTTCTTATTATGTTTGGCATGTATGTTTCTAAATTTAAGGTTTTAGGGTAAAACTAACATATTATATTAAATCATATTATATTAAATTATATTAAATTATAATGTCATAACAAGATGGTTAGCACTTTGCGTAAAAAAATGTCTACGCATTCTAAAACAAAAAAACGCAAAGGGAGTGACGAGTATGGAGATACAGATTTTTACCCAAAGATTAAAGCATTTAAAACGGTGTTTTTAAAAGTATCCGACATTCACACAATTGCTTATTTTTTATATGGAAACCCCAAAGGAAAGCCAGTATTGGTCGTGCATGGCGGTCCAGGTGGTGGTACTGTGCCAACTTATGCTCGTTACTTTAACCCCAAAAAATATTTTATCGTTCTCGTGGACCAGCGTGGTGCGGGAAAAAGCACGCCATTTGGTGAAATTAAAAACAATACCACTCCTGACCTAATTGCTGACTTTGAAAAGATTCGCAATCTGCTGAATGTGAACAAATGGCAAGTGTTTGGCGGTTCATGGGGCTCAACCCTGTCGTTGGCATACGCAATGAAACATCCCACAGTTGTTTCTGAATTAGTACTGCGTGGTATTTTTGTTATGCGAAAAAGCGAACTTGACTGGATACAACAAGGACCTGGAGCAAACCACGTATTTCCTGAAGCGTGGCAGTATTATATTGACGCAATTCCGCCAAAAGAGCGGGGCGATTTAGTGAAAGCATTTGGAAAGCGATTTAATGGAAGCATGGGTCCAAAAGAACGAGATACAGCATGTTTAGCTTGGTCTCAATGGGAAGCATCAATTGCTCATCTCATACCGAATTCTCATAAAGAAATAATGAAAGATTTAAAAAAAACAAAGAATTATATTCCTATGGCTGTTATTGAGCATCACTACTTTGTCAACAATTGTTTTTTCCCGCGTGAGGGCTATGTCTTGGAAACAGAGAATTTGGCTAAAATTAAAAAGATTCCCATGACAATCGTTAATGGACAATATGACATGATTTGCCCATTGATAACTGCATACGAATTACACGAAAAAATGCCACACGCTACGTTTTACGCAACCTTAGCGGGACATAGTATGTTAGACAAAGAAAACATTAATCATTTAGTACGAGCAACCAACCACTATGCATAAATTACCAACTACGAGGCTCTCCATCAATTTCATAATAGTAACTGCTGAACTCCTCATGATTAATTATAAATGCCCATTTTTGCATGCAAATCGTGTAAATCTAAATGATGGGCTAAAGTGTATAGATGAGGAAAATGATAGTTTGTGCATTTAATAATAATATTAATTGTATTTATATTATTTTATTAAATATTTTTAAAAGCTAAACTCAACTGCAACCTCAGTGGAAACAAACCATGTATGATTTTTTGCACTAAGTTCATTTAAACGCCGAAATGTAAGTTCAAGCAAAATACAAAGCCAGTCTCTTGATTTTTTATCTGTTAATTGGTTAAAGTTGTATAATATATTATCAGATGCAGTTGATACCCATTGAATTTTGTCTAAAATTTTCTCGGGATTTTCTTGGAGACAATTAAGCCCTTTTAATGTTTGTACCTGATTACTGTATTTAATGGTATCCACAAGTTTAATTTTGAATATTTTCATATTAGGGTCGCGAGACGGGTAGCCAATAAATCCTGTTTTTTGGCTTAGCGTCTTGCCATTAATGGTGCGATTTGTTGTATTAATTTTAAAATGGTTATTTTGAGCAGTTTTAAGCTCATCCCGCATTAATCCAGGTGTCTCTTCCCATAATGTACTTGTATCATTAAGTTTAAAGTATTTGCCAGAAATTTTATCTATATCTTCTTTTTTAAGAATAGGGTCCACAATAAAATAAATATATAATCCTTTACGATATAAAAATGTTTTGGTTAAAATATATTGAGCAAGATCAGAAAAAAAAAGGGAAGACTTTATTTCATCACGAATGTCGTACTCAATATTATCAAAGTTATTAGTTTGAACAAAATTAATTAAGTTTATTTTATCAATTATTGAAACTATTTTATCAAAAAGGTGGTGAATAAATAACGTTATATATATATTAACCTTTTTTTCATTATATTTAGTTTTATTATCACTTAAAAAGAAAATTGTCTCACCAAATAATTCTTCAACAGATTTTTTGCTTGTGCTTATTCTTGCGTGTTTACTCGCAACTTTAGTTACTTTGTATTTTCTATAAAGTTCCATAAAAATATCTTGACCAACATGAATATTTGCATTATTTTTTAAATTTGTAATTTGTTTTAAAGAATCGCGTTGAAACGGAATTACATCATAATTCACTTTTAATTTATTACTTCTGTCTTGAATTGACAAATTTGCAACATTGATTGTATTTGGCTGAAACAAGTAATACTCACCAATGTTAACCAAAGTACCTTCTCGCCCATATTTATCATAAATTGTCACATTATTTTCAATAAAACTGTCTAAAGCCAAGTTTACAAGATTTACAGGATATGAGCGTAATCCAGAATTAATATATGAAATTAAATTTCTTTTTTTATAAAAAAAACTATCAGCCATTAAATACTTAATTTGTTTCACGATTTTTTCAGTATTTGTGTTAGCTAATGTTAAGTTGTATGTTGTATCGTTAATATCGTTAGAATTTACGTGTTTATTGCACGAATAGTCGCATGTTGCCATGTAATCGCATATGCTGGTAAAAGGCTGGTCACCAAATGTGTAATTATTAATGATTTGACCATCAGAAAGCTTAATGGTAACAGGCTGGTCAGCAAAGTTTTCAGCAGTAAAGTTAGTCTGAGCATTATTTAATATGCAGTCAACCGAATTCTCTTTTACTATACGTGATACTTTACCAATTTGAATAGCTTTTTTTTCAGCAATACGGTACTGGTACAAGTCCATAGATTCTTCAAAATTATTGTCTCTGTCTGTTATGGTTGATGCGTGTAAAAATATTTCCACATTGCGTTTATCAAATGAAAGTCGGCGGTGACTAAAGTTTCTAACTCCACGCCCAATAATTTGTTCAATGCGGTTAAGATTAAACCATGGGTCTAAGACATGAATCTGACGTATTCCCTGCAAGTCAATTCCCTCTGATCCTGAATCAGAAATTATCACAACCTTAATTTTTTCTCCTTGTAAATTATCAGCATGGTTTATTTTATCAATAATGCTAAGATCGGGTGTAAGTAGTTTATTTCCTGTAATCATAACATAGTTTTGGTTATTTTTTTTTGTTTAACTTCATTAAATTTCCTCTGGATGAGCCATTGTTAAAGCCCATCTCTTCTAAGGCAAGAGCCATAGGCAAAATTCCCGCATAAATATACTTGGAATAAATCAAAATAATACCCTCATCCTTGTTTGATGCTAACATATTGCAAATGGTAAACATTTTAGAACTATATGTTTTAATTTTATTCAGTTTAAATATATGTGGCATATTTGGCTTGTATTCAAAGTTTGTTAATTCATTGTTTGACATATTGTATTTCATTAGTTTTTTTAACCCTTGTACGCCAATTAATTGAGAATCCTCCACTTCATCAGATATGTGAGTTTTTAAATATTTATTTATAAAATCTTGGTTAAACTCTTTATCATTATCTTCTATATGTTCATTATCATCTATAATTTGTTTGGGTTGAGTCATATTCATTTTAATTTTTAATGAAGTTGACTCTGACTCTGACTCTGACTCTGACTCTGACTCTGACTCTGACTCTGACTCTGACTCTGACTCTGACTCTGACTGTGATTCTTCGTCATGAAATATGGGATTTTGTTTAACATTGGGATATGCAATAATAGAGCACTGAATGCATTTGGATATGTTGTTGATGGAATATAAATTACCATCATGTTTTATTTGGTAATTCATAATTTGCCGATATATAGTCATTTGATATGAGCCCATAGGCGTTAAATATGGTTTTAAGTACATTATGGGTTGTTCAATAATCGCACCATTCGGTTTTATATTTGGGAGCGGAATATATGGAAAGGTATTTTTCGGTGAAAAAATATTAGGATATATCCGAAACGGAAACGTGTATGGATTTTCACCCCTAACATAGGATATATACCCTGTCATTTTTCTAACCAACAATTCTTTTCCGCCTTTAACAAACTCACCATCATCAGTAAATACATCCTTAATACTAATAATGCCACGATTGTCATTTGTGTTAAGAAGGTTGATAAGCCACACTATTTCTGTGTAATGGTTAAACATGGGTGTTGCTGTTAATACCAGTAACTGTGTATTTTTAGATTGTTGAAGCATGTGTGTTAAGTTTTCTGATATTGTTGAGTCTTGCTTTCTAATATTGTGTATTTCATCAATAACAATGAGACGGTTGTTAAAAAAATTGCTAATACCTTTATCTTTAAACTTAGTACCAACTAAGTTAGAAAATTTTTCATAGCCCATGAACGAATAAGACGCACGAATAATCTTGTGCACTTCTTGTTTAATATGGTCGGTGATTTCTTGGACGCTTCCTTGGTACGGAATGTTGCCAGGGTTTATCTCGTTAAGAATGTTATTTCCAACACAGCCATCGTAAGTGCATTCACCATTTTTTCCAACTTTTAGCTTTGATTTGCTAAACAATTGAAGCTTGAAATTTTCTTGTACGGCAGGGCTTGCAATAACATACATTTTTGACATGGGGACGTCCATATTTCGCATGTAGTTGCGTCTTTCCTCGCACACACCAATTGCTGAACATGTTTTTCCTGAGCCAAGGCCATGATATAAAAGTAAGCTATTATAAGGGGTGTACATTGAGAGAAAGTTTTTGATGAAAATTTGGTGGGGCGAGAGTTCAAATGTAGCTAAATTCGCTAAGTGGTCTGATTTATCTAAAACATTGGTAATTGTGCCATCATATTGTGTATTGTAGAATTCACGTTTTTCGGCAATGTTTTGGTTAAAGTTAGCGTCATCTAAATGAGGATACAGTTTAATAGAGTTTTTAGTTTGGTCTTTTTTTATTAATTGGCCATTTTTTACTTCTTGTTTGTTTAACGCCGTATTCAGTTTACTCATTAATTTGGATCTCTTTGTATTATCCCAGTATTATTTTTAGATTACTTGTTATTTTTATATTTATAAAAACAATATAAAAAACAAATTCATATAATAATAATAATAATAATATGGATTTGTTTTTTAATTATGTAAAAAATGAGTGTAAAGACAGATGTGAAATTCGCAATGATTATAAATTTATTCCAACGCCATCTATTTTGTTGAATAAATCTATATTTGCAAAAAAATGGATTATAATTAATGAAAGTATAATGGACGTATATGAAAATAACCTTAAAGAGTGTTTAAAAGAAGTATATGAAGAAGTATATGAATGCGAATGTCTTGAGACAAACCCTATAAAATTTAATTATGCAACCCAGTTTTTTTCTCAATTCATAGAAAAGATTCTCACGATGATGACTGTGACGATGATGACTGTCACAATGATTATATCAAAGATATAAGACAAAATCATAGAGAAAATGTCAAACAATATGTTTTACACAATGAAATGAACTGCTGGTTTAATGATGACAATAAATTTGATATGGGTTCTTCGTATGACCACGAAATTAATCAAAATATTTTATCAAAGGACTGGTATTGTTTTTTGATTTTTAAGGATGATGGTAACCATATGCACTATTGGCTAATCAATACTAATTCAACATGTTCATTATTTGAATATGTAATCGAATGTGGACATAGTCAAGAAATAAGTTCAGATATTTATCATTTTTCACAAATGGATGACAAAATGGATAAAATTAAAGAAATAAATGAATGGTAAATTAAACCTTTATATAGTTTTATGAATAATACAAATGAGAAAAGTAATCTAAATATAATAGTGTAGTTTTATTAATAATAATATGGATTTATATTTCAATTATTTAAAAACCGAGTGGAAAGAGAGATTTCATATTCGCGATAATTATAAATTTATTCCAACACAATCCATTTTGTTTAACAAATCTATATTTGCAAAAAATGGTTTTTAATTAGTGAAACTATGATTGAGGACTACAATAATGAGGATAACATTCAAAAGTTTTTAAAAAAGCATGCTGATTATTTAGATGAATATGATTATCTTGAAACAAACCCTAAAAAGTTTAGTTGTGTAATCGAATTTTCTGAATTCATAGAAAACATTCTCAATCATGACTATGATAACTATCACAATAATTTCAAAGATTTAAGACAAGAACATGGGGAAAAGGTCAAACAATATGTTTTACAAAATGAAATGAAATGCTGGTTTAATGATCACAATGAATTTGATATGGGAACTTTATATGACCACGAAATTAATATAAATATCTTATCAAGGGACTGGTATTGTTTCTTAATGTTTAATGATGATACTGACAATGGTGGCTCTATGGTATTTTGGTTAATCAATATTAATCCAACATGTGTTTTATTTGAATATGTAATTGAGTGTCCAACTACTTTAGAAATAAGTCCAACACTTTATCATTTTTCACAAATGGATAAAGAAATGGATAGAATTAAAATACTAAATACATATCCATAATTGGTAAAACATGAGTAAACTAACATAAAAATAAACATAAGTATAGAATAAATGTCCAAGACCATTATTTCAACTTTTGCAAGTCGCCAAGAGTTTATGGCTTTTTTAAAAAATAACAATCCTGGTCTTATTGTGCTTAAGTTGGGTGCGATTTGGTGCGGACCGTGTAAAAAAATTAAGCACGTTGTTGATGCTTTTTTTCTGTCTTCGCCCGACGAAGTTATTTGTTGCGACATAGACGTGGACGACTCGTTTGACCTATATGCGTTTTTAAAAAATAAAAAAATGGTTAATGGTGTGCCAGCAATTTTGTGCTACAAGCGTGGAAACGAATCGTTTATTCCTACTGACAGTGTAAGCGGAACAGATGCCAAGCAACTTGATGCTTTTTTTAAGCGGTGCAATCAACATTTACAGTCGGTAGCACATATCAAGTGAGTTTTTAAGTAAAAATCAAAAACTAAAAGAAGTGCAAAAACAACTATTTTCATGTGTGTGAACAAGTGTAATGGTATAAAATTGAAGGTTTAATTATTTTTAACAGAAGATTCATTTGATGTTTGGTTTAACTTGTCATATATGTTTTCAAAACATTTTATAAATTCATTTTTTGAATGACCCAATTCGTTACTCCATCCCTTTAAATTTATGTCAAATGGATTTGGTTTTGATTCTACGCCTTTTGCAAAAGTTTGTAATGATTCAAATGACGTCTTACAAAATGCAACCTTTTTTTCATTAACTTTAAGACTTGAAGTCTCGGTCTCGGTAACAATATCAGGATTCATTATATTATTGTGTTAACTTTGTGCAAAATGTTTAAATCATTTTTTACAAAAAAAATTATTCAGAATTAAAATCCATTGGTTCCCCAATCTTTAAACTTGGGTAAATTGCAAGGATGAAACCGATTCTTCATCAGGTCTTTTTTAAACAACATACAGGTTTCTTGCATTTTTTTGTAATCATATCTAAAAATGTGTGATTTACTAGACAAATCATACCAATTTATTTTATCTTGATTTTTTTCTAGCAACTGCATAGCACTTTTTGACTTATTCATTGACAAATTACCCCAATTTATTTTATCTTGATTTTTTTCTAGCAACCGTATAGCACCTTCTGACGAATTTATAGACAAATACTCCCAATCTATTTTATCTTGATTTTTTTCTAGCAAGTGTATAGCTGACGGATTACTAGACAACTGAGACCAATCAATTTTATCTGGATTATTTTCTAGCAAATGAATAGCACGTTCTGACGAGTTTGAAGACAAGTGTTCCCAATATATTTTATCTTGATTTTTTTCTAGCAACCGCATAGCAGCTTCTGAATTATTGTCAGACAAATCCCTCCAATCTATTTTATATGGATTTTGTTCTAGCAACCGCATAGCACATTCTGACTTATTGTCAGACAAAATCCCCCAATATATTTTATCTTGATTTTGTTCTAGCAACTGCATAGCATCTTCTGACGGATTTCTAGACAAAATCCCCCAATATATTTTATCTTGATTTTGTTCTAACAACTGCATAGCACCTTTTGATGTATTTCCAGACAAATACATCCAATCTATTTTATCTGGATTTTTTTCTAGCAACTTTATGGCATCTTCTGATGGATTTCCAGACAAATACATCCAATCTATTTTATCTGGATTTTGTTTTAGCAACCGCATAGCACATTCTGACTTATTGTCAGACAAATTCCGCCAATATATTTTATCTTGATTATTTTCTAGCAACTGCATAGCACCTTCTGATTTATTTCTAGACAAACTTTGCCAATCTATTTTATCTAAATTTATCCAATCTAATAAACACATGGGCAATTCAATATTCATAGTTTTTGTAATGTATATTAATACAAAACAAAAAATCATTTTTAATAAATAATCATATTCATTTACAAATAACTGTATGAACTGGTAAATGCTTCAACTGTAGTTGGACTCACATCATCCGAGGAAGTTGAATTTGGAACAGGCAATTCATTTGACGGTTTGGCCTTAATTGCCTCTGATATAGACTCACGGTCCACACCACTAATTGAGTCAGTTTCCGTCTTTAACTTTTCAGAAGTTTCGGCAACTTTTTGAGCCAATGTATCCTGTTTTTGTTTAATAGTTGCTTTTTGCTCATCAGTTAACTCAACATTTTCGGCTGTAGTTAAACCCTCAATAATAAAAGATTTCATATTAGTTTGTACAATGCATAGCACTACAAGAACAGCACTAATACCTAAAAGATTGTTGTGACTGGCAAACAAAGCGACCAAAGACACTACAACAATTCTTCCTAAAAAAGAATGAAAAAATAATTGAACTTGTTGTTTTGAAGATAAAAATAAGAGAGCAACTAACAAAACGAATAATCCCATAACTTCTTGAGTTTTTAAAGAATTTGCTAAATGTATTATTTTTGAAATGCTTGATTTAATTTTATTTTCCATAGTTACTTTGTTAGTTGTGAATATTTTATTGTGGAATATATGTATGTATTTGTAAAAAAATGAAAACAAATTCAACCAAAATTATGGTACAAGTAATATACAACACAATGTTAAACAATGTTTACAATTTGTATGAAAGAAAAGGATTTTGGGCAACTACTTGGATGTATTTGGTAAAACCAAGTTTGCCAATATTATTTATGGTTCCATGTTTAATTGGGGTTGGTTACATTTGTGATAAAATGGACAAAATTACCAAAGAGTTAAGCTATATTGAAATGCTTTTGGAAAATCTGGATTATTGCAACTAATTTTTACGCGATATATTCCGAATCTAATAAGTAACAGTTAAACATAATGAGTAAAACAAAATATTAAACTATAATAATTTAAAATACTAGACATCATGGAATCGACTAATGTTGAGTGCTGTTTTGTGGTCCAATTAAACAGTGTGCATCTTTTTTACCTGCTGTATTAAAAATATTAAGAAGATAGGTTCGTATGTGTTTAAAAATAAGTATGCTATTATTGTATTTTACGACAAGTCAAGCGACTCATCCTTAAAACAGTTGCAAACTATGAAAAACAAATTCAAGAATTAAATTTGAAAAACAAAACTAATATACAAATGCACATTATCATTAATTATGCCACCACTTTATCTCCATATCGTACGCATCGGATAGCAACTGCTCGAAATGCATGTTTAACTTTAATGAAAAAAGAATATGGCGAATGTCCTTATTTTATTATGATGGACTTTGATGACCCAAATAGCAAACCATGTCAGTATCCAGAAAAGTTAATGAAATATTTTGATACAACAAAATTGCTAAATCAATGGGACGCACTTTCCTTTCAAACCACTCCGCATTATTACGATATTTGGGCTTTGTCAATTCCTCCATTCAGTTTCAGCTATAACCATTTGCCAAACAATGACACATATTATTACAATATTCAAAACATTATGGACAAGAAACTTTTAAACACTAAGCAACTTGTGCCGTGTATTTCTGCGTTTAACGGATTTGCAATTTACAAAACTGCTGTGTTTAATGATTGTCAGTATTCGGGTGACATTCGAGACTCAGTAAAACAAAGTCGTCAAACAAATGGTGATTGGATAGAGCAGCACAAACATGTTGCTTATGCTTCGACCCTAGTATTTTTAGACTATGGAAATGTAAAGGGAAAGTACGAAGACTGCGAGCACAGACCATTTCACATGCAAGCAATACAAAAACATGGGGCAAAGATTAGAATTTCACCTGAAATATTGTTTATTTGATTAAATTAGAGTTTGTTAAACTTGTTGTATAAAATTGAAAAACAAACAAAACATAATAATATTGGCGTACTACAACAACTAGTTATCCTAAAAACATGTTTCAAAAAACAGTAGTTATTATTTTTATTGCAATACTTTTACTTACCCTTGTAGTAATTGGCTGGTCTTTGTCTGGGTCTGCAACAAGTGCTCAGTGGCCTCCGATAATTGGTGATTGCCCTGATTATTGGGTTGATTTAGAAGGAAATGGGTCTGCTTGTATGAACACGCATAACCTAGGAACTTGCAATCTAACTAACTCGGATCAATTATACACTAGTCAACCAAATACAGATTCTTTAGGCAATACTTTAACTGAACATGAAGGTGTCTCTCAGTCGCAGTGTAAGAATTTATGCTCTGGTTCAGCTTTGTGTTTTGGTGCGGCATATCGCAACTCAACACAGCAATGTACCCTTAAAACAGAAGATGTGGTTAAAGCAAAAACCCAGGAAGCACCTGATTATACGCTGTTTTTAAAGAACAATGATTCTAAGGTTGCTGGGTCAGCTATGGATTTTACGGTTGCTCCTTTTACAGGAAATGACGGAACTTGTTCTAAATACAACTGGGCTAATAAGTGCGGAATTGTCTGGGACGGAATTAATTCGGGAAATGATTCAAATCCATGCAACAATGATACAACCACATCGGATTAATCTTTAATTTTGATTTTTTTCGTAAAAATGAAATAAAAATGAAATAAAAATGAAATAAAAAAATGTGAGATTAATAGTAACTAAAATTATGGATGTCAATAAAATTATAAATGTTGAATTACCAATGTGTTTATTAGATTGGATTCCTACTAATAAGATTTCTATTGATAACAAAGATTGGGACTTGTCTAAAGAAGGTGCTGTACAGTTGTTAGAAAAAAAACCAATATATGATATATATTGGGATTGGTTGTCAACAAATCCGTCAGCTATTCAGTTGCTAGAAAAAAATCAAGATAAAATAGATTGGAGTAATTTGTCTGGAAATCCATCAGCTATACACTTTCTAGAAAAAAATCTAGATAAAATCAATTGGAATGGGTTGTCTTATAATCCATCAGAACGTGCTATACGGTTGCTAGAAAATAATCCAGATAAAATAAATTGGACTTGTTTGTCTAAAAATCCGTCAGAAGGTGCTATACAGTTGTTAGAACAAAATCCAGATAAAATAAATTGGAGTAATTTGTCTAAAAATCCGTCAGAAGGTGCTATGCCATTGCTAGAAAAAAATCCAGATAAAATAGATTGGAGTAATTTGTCTAAAAATCCGACAAAAGGTGCTATGCAGTTGCTTAAAAATCATTCAAATAATATATTAATCAATTGGCATTATTTATCTAGAAATCCACATATATTTAACTATGATTATAAAAAGATGAAACAAAACTGTTTAATCTTTAAAGAAGACTTGATGAAAAATCGGTATCATCCTTGCAATATAAGCAAGTTTAAATATTGGAAAGTGGATGGGTTTGAGTGAGATTCTGATTAAAATATTTTTAATTATTTTTTTAAATTCTTTAAAAAACAAACACCTTTAAGTATACCATCAGTTGGTTCTTTTTCATTTGCTGATTCATCACTGTTGTCTGTATTTGATGCAGCATTTTTATTTGTTTTATAAATATCACTAGTTGTCTCAGTAATTTGAAATCCCTGGTTTTTATAAAATTTCTTCCGCTTTGTCCACTGACGCTGAAACGTTTCATGGGTATCCACAAAATCATAAATAACTGGACTTGTAATGGGATGTTTTGCTCGCAATATACGCCCGACAACTTGTTCAACATCTGTCTTGGGTGTAATAAGAAACTCAGCATTAAGAGACGCGATATCAAGACCTTCTGATGTCATCTGATACGATCCTAGTACAACATGCTTTTTTTCAGTAAGTTTTAGGTCAGATTGTTTCATGCCCCCAAA